>Ga0182013_10002793_pt1 | contig 22516 bp, 19 predicted proteins | sample 612S2MmetaG_FD_120487 | JGI IMG/M metagenome (GOLD analysis project Ga0182013, IMG submission 120487) | Permafrost microbial communities from Stordalen Mire, Sweden - 612S2M metaG | ecosystem: Environmental > Terrestrial > Soil > Wetlands > Permafrost | place: Sweden: Stordalen | collected... | reverse complement strand
CGTAAGAGGCTCGAGGTAAGACTGGCGGATCAAGTTCTTCGAGGACAGGATTAAGATAATTTCGCGCGATCCATTGAACGGCAGGGACGCAAACAGCATCTCCAAATCCGAACAGAGCTTGATTCAGCGGCACTGTAATTTTGAAATCACCAGCACCCATAAGCCGTGCGCATTCGCGCGGGGTCAACAGCCGGGCGTGATATTCACCTCTCCCAGCCTTGAAGAGAATTTGCCGACCGCTTCCCCCTCGGGGTGTGCGCAAGCAGCCAGCGAGACCATCCGTCCGCAGTTCAGCCATTGATTTGCTATTTCGTATGCGGCGAAATACCGTGCCATAAGACCACGAGTTACCTTGCATCATTCGGTCGGCAACTTGACGGTGGCGAGAACTCATTTGGTTTAATAAATATTCCGCACGAGGCTTGCTCCACCATTCCGGGCTCTTTGGCGGTAAGTCTTCCAAAATATCGTCCAAATGACTCTCGCCCTTTGGGGCTTCCGGTAGTTTCCGGATGCGCCAGTTGATGTCAGGGTGAGAGAAGATGAACTCGGCCAACGACGGAGGTCGAAGACGACTCTCAAAGAACTTTTCTTCAAGACAGTTCGTTTCTGATGAACGTTGATTTATGCCCGCAACAAAGAGGCGCTGGCGGCTTTGTGGCACCCACCACGACGCATCAAGTATAAATGGATCCACAGCGTAACCAATGTCGTTCAATGCCAGCAGCGCATCCTCGAAATCGCGACCTTCGTGCGAGGTCAGAAATCCCGTAACATTCTCAATTAGAATGAGAGGAGGGCGGCGCGTCTTCAAGTTTTTCAAAACATTTACAAAACCCCAAAACGCCGAAGAGTTTTCACCACGCAGACCCTCACGCGCTCCGGCGAGCGAAAGGTCGTTGCAAGGAAATGATGCTGTTGCCAAAGACACAGTTGGAACTTCTGTAGGGGAAATATGATGAATATCTCCTAGCAGAAAATGACGGTCGGCATCTGAAAAATTCGCGTTATACATCTCCTCCTTGTCTGGATCAATGTCGTTGGCCAAGGCAATTTGCCAGCCTTCTCGCTCAAGCGCGAGACGCATGAGTCCAATGCCGGCAAAGAATTCAGCGAATGTTTTCATTATTTGAGGCCCGCTCTGACCACGTCGGCATTTGAACCGATTTATCGTTTGCGCTCAATGCTTTTATGAGGCACTTCACACCGTGATGATAAAAATATTATTTGTGTTGCCAGATGCGCAATTCTCTCCAAACCAGATGCCCATTTAAAACGTCACCGCCAGACATTCTTCGTCACCTGCGCGACGGGATAGATCCAGACGAAATCGTCCTTCTTGCATTCCATGACGGGATAGACCGGGTTGTAGCTGGATAAACGGAAGATTTTGCCGTCGCTGGCCTGGTGGAACAGCTTGAAGAACACACCCTCGTTCTTCAATTTGCACACCACCAGGCAGCCGTTGCGCGGCTCCACGTTCGGCATCAGGATGGCGATGTCTCCCGCGCTGTATTTCGGCTCCATGGAATCCCCCTCGATGGTCACGGCGAAACAATTCTCGTCGCGGCAGGTCGTGGCCGTGAATTCATGCCACGAATCATCCAGGTCCGTGTAGGCCACCAAATCCCCCGCCTGCGCCGAGGAGACAATCGGCACCTGGCGGATTTGAATTTTATTCTGGCCACGGGCGGCGATGGGGAAAATTTTGTTTCGCGGCGCCCCCGAATCCGGGCCGTCATCATTGCCGAGCAGATAATCAATGGTCACCTTCAACGCCTTCGAAAGAGCGCCGAGCTTGTTCGGGCTGGGCGCATTCTGGCCGCTCTCCCAATTGCCGATGGCGCTCAGGGAAAAACCGGTCAAATCCGCCAGTCCCTGCTGGGTCAAACCCAGCCGTTTCCGGGCTGTTCTCAGCCTAACTGATAAAATCTGCTCTAAAGTTGCTTTTTGCGCTTGACCCATAACCAATAGATGTGTAAAGTTCACCCAAGTATGGAGGTTATGCCAGAAATAGCAAGCACATATTATCAGCAGCGCTGCCAAATGGGGTGTTTGGGAGCCTTTGGCAGTAGGGATGGCGCTGCGCCATCCGCGCCGCGTTCAGCAGCGGCGCAATCCCCGGCATTGCATGCGGCGCCGGCAATCATTCCGTCGCCTGACGCTTCGCTCGGCGACGGGAAATCGCAGCGCGATTTCCCTACCTTAATTAACCATCATGAAACATTACGCCACTGACCCAGTGTTGGCTTACTCCAGGCCGGTCCGGCAGCGCGGACGAAAACAAGTCGTCGCGCCGGTGCCGCGGCCGTTTGATTTCGGGTTCACGCCGCAGCGCCCGCTGGTGCCGATGCGCGCGGTGACGATGTTCTTGAACCGCAGTTCGCGGGACGTGATCAGCCTGATCGAGGCCGGCAAGTTGCTCTGGGCTTTCGACATTCGTTCCGCGAAGGCCAGGCAGCGCGAAGTGCGGGTGCTGCGCCAGAGCCTGTTTGAATTCAGCGGGCTTTATGCGCCGGCGGAAACTTCGCCGCAGCGCGGCGACTCGGAATTCCTGAAGATCGTGGACCTGATTCTGCCGGCGGGAGTGGTGGTTTCGCCCGCGCAGATTTTCCAGCGCGGCCGGCCGACGACCCATTTTCATCACAAGCTGCGCCTGCCGAGCGCCACGTTTCAGAAGCTGCTTTTCCCGCGCGAACCGATTTTGCGCGGCACGGAGATCGCAAGGTGTTTTTGTTGCGAACCGCAACACGTCATCAATTTGCTGCGCGAAAAATCGTTGCAAGCCGTGAATTTGCGGCTCGGGCCGAAAGCCTCGCCGCTCATCACGCGCGGCAGCGTCGTGCAATTCCTGAAAGAGCGGAGGATGTCGTGAAACTGAAAACTTCACCGGCAGAAATAATTTCGCAGGCGCGAAAGATCTTATCCTTCTCCCCCACTGGGGGAGAAGGTGCCCGGAGGGCGGATGAGGGGGTGTCCCCGTCTAAAAGCTACTTAATAATTATAGCGCCCTCTGCGATTCGAAGCCTCCCCCTCACCCTATCCCTCTCCCCCAGTGGGGGCGAGGGGACCGGAATCTTCGGCGCTCGAAACTTTCCCTCAATGAAAAAATCATCAAACAACCAACAACCCAAGTCGCGCGGCATCGCGCCGCGCGTCAACACCGAAAGAACCCATGAACAACCGCATCAAACTCAAGTCCCCCGCCGTTAAAACCCGCGCCGAAATGGAAACCCTGGTCCGCGAAATCGCCGGGCTGAAGCTCAACGAAAAACTGCTCGCCGCCAGCCTGGACGCCGAACTCCAGGGCGTGCGCGATAATTACCAGAGCCGCCTGGATACGCTCGCGCAGGTGCTCGCGGAAAAGACGGACGCCGCGCGCGCCTGGGCCGAGGCGCATCCCGCCGCGTTCGGCCAGCGCAAATCCATGGACTTCGTTCACGGGGTGATCGGTTTCCGCACGGGCACGCCCAAGTTGAAGACCGTTTTGAAATTCAAATGGGACGGCGTGCTGGACGCGTTGCGCCGCGCGCGCTGGGGCGCGGCTTATATCCGCGTGAAGGAGGAGATCAACAAGGAGCAAATCCTCGCGGACGTGGCGGCGCGGATTTTGAGCGAGGCGGACTTGCGCAAAGCCGGCGCGCAAGTGGTGCAGGAGGAAATGTTCTTTGTGGAACCAAGATTGACCCGCGTGGAAAGCCGCGAGGTCGCGCAGGTGGCGTAGGATCAGTTTGGCTCTGTATTGAGCGAGCGGATGGTCAGTTTGCATCCGCCCTCAGTCCACGCTTTCCGTGAACCGCACCCTCAACTCACCCCGGCCCTCTCCCCTCCCTCGGAGGGAGCGGAGAGGGAGAAGAAACGCGTCGGACGAATCTGCCGATGGTTGACTGGGATCGTTATCTCTGCCAGGGCGCCAATTTTTCACCGGCCCAGATTTCCTTGACCGGCTGGCGTTCGCGCACGACGGCGGCTTGTTTGCCATTCACCAAAACTTCCGCCGCCAGGGAGCGCGTGTTGTAGTTGGACGCCATCACGAATCCATACGCGCCCGCGCTCAACAACGCCAGGCAATCGCCCTCGCCCAATTTCGGCAGCGGACGATCTTTCGCAAAAAAATCGCCGGACTCGCAAATCGGCCCGACCACATCCGAGCTGATCAACTTCCCGTTATGACGGTCAAGCGGCGCAATTTCGTGATACGCCTCGTAGAACGCCGGGCGGATCAGGTCGTTCATCGCCGCGTCCACGATGAGGAAATTTTTGTGGCCCGTTTGCTTTACGTATTCGATGCGCGTGACCAGGATGCCCGCGTTGCCGGAAATGAAACGCCCCGGTTCGAGCAAAATCCGCAAGCCCAGCGGCTGGAGCAGGGGCACCAGGGTTTTGGCGTAAATCGCCGGCGTGAGAATCTTCCGGGCGCGCGGTGATTGCCACCACGCCGAGGAACCGCTCGCGAGCGCGTGGTCGTAAATGATGCCCAGCCCGCCGCCAATGCTCAAAAATTCCAGCCCATGCCGCGCCTGCAATCCCTGCACCAGCGGCAGCACCTTCCGCACCGCCTCCTCGAAGGGCTGCACCGAGGTGAGTTGCGAGCCGATGTGCATTTGCAAGCCGCGCAGGCGCAGATTTTTCAATTTCGCCGCGCGGGCATAGACGCCCTCGATCTGCTCGATGGCGATCCCGAATTTATTCTCGTAAGTGCCGGTGGTGATCTTGGCGTGCGTATGGGCGTCCACGTTTGGATTCACGCGGACCGAGACGGGCGCGATTTTTTTCAGGCGCGCGGCGATGCGGTTGATGCGGATCAACTCGGGTTCGCTTTCCGCGTTGAACGAATAAACCCCCTGGCGCAGGGCGAATTCAATTTCCGCTTCCGTCTTGCCCACGCCGGCGAAAACGCAGCGCTCCGCCGACGCGCCCGCCGCCAGGGCGCGGCGCAACTCGCCCTCGCTCACGATGTCAAAACCGCCGCCCAGATCCGCCAGCGCGCGCAGCACCGCCTGGTTGGAGTTCGATTTCATCGCGAAGCAAATCAGGTGGTCCAGCGGCGCGAGCGCGCGGTCCAGCTTCTCGAAATGCTCCGTCAAAGTGCGCTGCGAATACACGTACAGCGGCGTGCCATATTTTTTCACCAGCGACTCCACCGGCACGCCTTCGCAATAAAGTTTTTTGCCAACGTAACGAAAATAATGCATTCCCGCGAATATGCCCCAGGCGGGTTTAAGGTTCAAAGTTTAAAGTTCACCCTCAATTCAAATGTCAAAGAGTGAGAACCGATCCCTTCGTGTCCATTGCTTTCTATATTTTCTTACTGCTTTCGTAGATTGGTAAGAAATTCAACAAATTCAGGACAAATCTCGATCTTCCCACCGGTTAATACGACGTGACTGACATATTTTTTAGAGCCGCTCGAATCAATTTGCGAACTCACGGTGACGTTGTGCTACCTTCGGAGCTACGAAGTAAGGGAGGTTGTTCATTGACATTTTGCAGTCGCTATTATGCTGCGGCGCGATCAGTCCGCCGTCGCGTTGGACGCTATGGCGCGACAAGTCCGCTCGTCACGTAAACCCCATTGGTGCGCCGTCCCGGACGGGTAGGATTCGCCGTCGCGTGTTGACGTTTCGGCGAACAAAAAAGTGAGCGCTATTTGGCGCCGAATGTAACCGTAAAATGCGCTCCAAATTAAATGGCCGGCGTTGGTAAATTGTGGTTCGAGAAATGTCGCGCCACTACAGGTTGTGCGTGTTCCTCCGCCGCAGACCGCCTAAAGGCTGGACACCGAACAAATCAAAAAAAATCCCGCGCAGCGGGGGCTGGGCGGGATGATTGGAAATGACGAGGAAGGTTTACTTGCCGACTTTGCCGGTGAAGCCGGCTTTCTGCAGGGCGTCGAAAACTTCCTTGTCGTTGAAATCACCGGTAACCGTGAAGGATTCGACGTTCTTGGCGGCGGTATCGGCTGTCACGCCGGGAACGGATTTGACGGCCTTGTCCACGGCCTTCGCGCATTTGCCGCAGCAAATATGAACTCCGGTGATGGTCAGCGTCTGCACTTTCTCACCCTTCGCGCCTGTGGAGGCGTCTATTTTGACATCGCTGCTTTCGCCGAAATAGCCGGCGGCGGTGAGGGCGTCGGCGGTCTTTTGCAGGCTGGCTTTGTCCGGCCCGGTGAGCACGATGGTGCCGGCGTCCTTGTCCACGGTGGCCTTGACGCCGTCCACGGTGCCGACAACTTTATTGGCAATCTTGACGCAGCTATCGCAGCACAGATGGACGTTGGAGATTTTGGCGGTGACATCGTCGGCCCGGGCGGAAAGCGCCAGGGCAAACGCGGTTACGATGGAGGCGAGAAAAAGTTTCATAGTGTCAGTTTGGTTGCAGGAGCAGTTTTGTTAACGACCGTCATTATGCTAAATGAACTCCTCCGCTGCGTCAAGCTTGGCTGCCTCAAAGTATGGAGTTCAAGCTTCAGCCGGAACCATGCAATCTAAACCACGGATGGACACGAATTAACACGGATATGAACATGCAAAACTAGCTTTCCGAAGATTCATCAAACCGCACCAGATAGTGAAGAGAATTTCATTTGCCAAAACTCCTTTTTGCATATCCGAATCCGTGTTAATTCCCGTCCATCCGTGGTTGAATTGAATTCTTACGGCTAAAGCTCGGACTCCGAACCGCGGCACCGAGGCGCTTCTCGCAACGGCGGACTTTCTTTATGCGCGGGAGGCTGTTAGTGTGCTTTTTTGAATGATAAGCGTCATTGAACCTGGAGCCGGCGGCTCGAGTGGCGACCTGGTGGCACAGGTCGAGGAACTCTTTTCGCCGAGCGGCATTTTGTCGCGGGCGAAGAATTTTGAGTATCGCCCGCAGCAGCAGCGCATGGCTGTGGCCGTGGCGAAGGCGCTGGAGGACCGCGCGCACCTCGTGGTGGAGGCCGGCACGGGCGTGGGCAAAAGCCTGGCTTACCTGGCGCCGGCGATTTTGCACGCGGTGGCCAGAAACCGGAAGGCCATCGTCTCCACGCACACGATCAATTTGCAGGAGCAGCTCACGCAAAAGGATTTGCCGATGCTCGAGCACATTCTGCCGGTGAAGTTCAGTTACACGATGCTCAAGGGCCGCGCGAATTACCTGTGCTCGCGCCGTCTGGCCAAGGCGATGCAGCAGGCGGACAGCCTGTTCACCTCGCCGGAAATGGAGGAACTCAAGCGCATCAAGGAATGGTCGCTGACCACGGAGGACGGGAGCCTGTCGGATTTCGAAATCGAGCCGGACATGAAAGTGTGGTCGCATGTTTGTTCCGAGCGGGGCCTGTGCTCGCCGAAGATTTGCGGGCATCAATCGGAGTTCGCCAAGCAGAACGGGATTTGTTTTTTCCAGCGCGCGCGCAAGCGGATTCTTTCCGCCGACGTGCTGGTGGTGAATCACACCTTGTTTTTCACGTTGCTCGGCGGCATGGACGAGGAGGTGGAAGGCGGGATTTTGTTCAAGAACGATTTTGTGATTTTTGACGAGGCGCACCAGATGGAGCAGGTGGCCTCGAAACACATCGGGCTGAGTGTTTCGAGCGGGCAGATGCGTTACTCGTTGCAGCGATTGTGGAATCCGCGCACGCAAAAGGGGATCCTCGCGACGTTGCGGCAGGGGCCGTCGGTCAAACTGGTGGGCGATCTGCTGGAGGAGGCGGACAGATTTTTTGCGGAAGTGGAGACGGCGTGCGAGGAAATCCGCCGGCAACAGGCGGACAAACCCGCTTACGGAGGGAAGGAGGGAGCGCGGCGGGTGTGGACGGAGTTGCGCATCCGCCGGCCCGATCTGGTGGCCGACAACGTGACGCTGCCGATCCAGCGCTTGCGCGAGGCGGTGAGCGAGTTGATTAAATTGACGGAGGACAAGGACACGGGGCAGGAGTTGGTGGAGTGCAACCGGCGGCTGGCGGAATTGCGCGAGGAGGTGGCGATGTTCCTGAGCCAGAGCGCCGAGGATTATGTTTATTGGGTGGAACGCGCGGGCAAGACGCAACGGAATCTGGCGTTGAACGCCGCGCCGATTGACGTGGCGGACTTTTTGCGCCGCCGGCTGTTCGGCGCGGACACTTCCGTGATCATGACCAGCGCCACGCTCTCGATCTCCGAGCGGGACGTTCCGGCCGAGGAATCGGAAGCTGAAGGCCAGGGGGAATCAAAGGGACGAATCTCAAATTTCAAATCTCAGATTTCCGATCAAAAATCAAAAATCAAAGATCAAAAATTCCCCGGGCTCTCTTATTTCGTGCGGCGGGTGGGGGCGGAAGCGGCGGCGGCAATGCAGGTCGGGACGCCCTTTGATTATGAGAAGCAGATGAAGTTGTACGTCGTCGGCAAGATGCCGGACCCGCGCGAGGCGGGTTATCGCGACGCGCTGGTGCGGTGGATCGAGCATTTTGTCACGCAGACGCACGGCAAGGCGTTTGTGCTGTTCACGAATTTCAAGCTGATGCAGGAGGTCAGCGATTTGATGCAGCCGTTTTTCGACCGGTTGCGGCTGGAATGTTACGTGCAGGGCACGGGCACGCCGCGCTCGGTGATGCTGGAAAAATTCAAGGAGAACGTGGACTCGGTGCTGTTCGGCACGGACAGTTTCTGGCAGGGCGTGGATGTGCCGGGCGAGGCGCTGTCCAACGTGATCATCACGCGGCTGCCGTTCGCGGTGCCGGACCATCCGCTGATCGAGGCGCGCATCGAGAACATCGAGGCGCGCGGCGGGAATTCGTTCAGCGATTTTTCGCTGCCGGAAGCGATTCTGAAATTCCGGCAGGGCGTGGGACGTTTGATTCGCACGAAGTCGGATACCGGGATTGTGGTGGTGCTGGACAACCGGATTCTGGCGAAGCGTTACGGTCAGGCGTTCATTGACGCGCTGCCGAGATGCCCGCTGGAGGTCGTTTGACCGGCGGCGCGGCTGCGGGTTGTAGGAGTTTTTCCTATGCAAAGGGTAAATTTTTCGGACTCGTTTTTGCTTGAAAAACGCCGGGATCCGCCGTAGCTTTCTTCAACCGATCACTGGCAGAACTACACCGAGATTTGTCCGTGATTTCAATTTCCTTCCGCGCGGAAGGAGGCGGGTATTGGGTTGAAGCATTCGTGTGCTGCCCAATGCCCGCTTGTTTTTTACCCTCTCCCGCTTTTATCCTGACGAACTCATTTCAAGCACTGGCAGGGACTTGGTTTAGCAAATTATTGTCCCAACTTAAACACCGGCCGGCGGGGCCAGCCACGTAAAGGGCGGGCACGGAATATTGCGCAGAATGGCGAAGACAATTACCACGGCCAGGAGCAGTTTGAGACGGCGTCCGTCAAGCGGGACGGGCGGCAGCGGTTCGCCTTTCGCCCAGCTTTGAGCGCAGCGCCAGGAATAGAACGCCACGAAAGGCAGCGATAAAATCAACAGCGGATTGCATTGCAGCGCGATGAGCAAATGGCCGTGCGCCAGTTGATAAATGGCGCGCTGCGAGCCGCAACCGGGGCAATAAATTCCGGTCATGGTGTACAAAACGCAGCGGGGATAAAAACCGGATTGCGAAGGATTGAATAGAAACAGCACGACCCCGGCGGCAAACACCGGCAGCGCGATCAGGAGCCACCAAGTTGTTCGCGGCGGTCGCGCAGTTCTGATGACCGGCGGCGCTTCCATAAAAACCGGCTTAACTAAAATAGTCGCGGACTTCCGATTTGTTGAGCACCACGAGCGCCCAGATGCCGATGGGGATGCCGATGCAGCAGCAAGGCGAAATGCAGGGCACCATCGCTACGATGCTGGCGGCGATGCACAGGCCGTACTGTTGGAGGCCTTTCATTTTCAAAGCGGCGTATAGTATGAAAATGGCGACAGCAACTTGGATGATCGCGATAAAAATACCCGCAACGCCGCTGCCCATTTGAAACGCGCGTACCATTTCTGGATTTTGACCGGGGAAGGAATTCATTCGATTGAAGCTGTTGAACGTGATCCCAAACAGGTTTAGGACAATACGAAGCACGGCGCATGCGATTCCCAGTCCGGCGGTCACCATGAGACCGATTGCCGGGCCGCTGACTTCGGAGCGCGCGCGCGCGGCAGCCCCCTCGGGGGCGAAGGCCGCGCCGAGCGGCGGCGGCGGCAGGGACGGCGGTGCGGACGCCGGCGGAAAGCTGGCGGCGAATTCCGGAAATGCGGAAACGGGTTTCCAACCCGTTTCACCCTCGACTCGCGCGGAAGTCTGGGCGTTGACCCGGCCTTCGGCGATCCACTGGCGAATCTGGTCGGCGCTGACCGGCCCGTACTCCGATTGGTTGGCTCCTATGATTTTATACATAATCGTGGTGATTGAATTCGCGGCCCACTTTTAAGTGAATCGGCCCGTCAATGCAAGCCCGCTTCCATTTGGTTTAAAGTCAAATTTCATGTAAAACTCACGGCGACGCCGGGCGCAAAATCAATTTTTGTCCAGAAAAATTGCCGACAGCACGACGGCAACCGCCGTAAAAATAATCATCAACACGGAAATAACGATCCCGGCCACGGCCAATTCCCGGCCGCGCTGCCGGGGTTCGCGCAGAGTCTGAATCAGTCCGATGGCCGAGAAAATCAGGCCAAAAAAGGGAAAGATCCCGCAGCAGCACGCGCAGCAGGGAATTCCCAGCAGGCTGAACACAAAACCGGTCAGCGCCATGCCATTCGTCTTGCCCGCGGGAATCGCGCTTTCCACGGCGGGAGAAAAAGGCGGCGGCGCCAGCGGCGGCGGACCGGCGGCGAGCAGCGCGGCAAGTTCGGGAAACGCCTGGAGCGGCTGCCAATCGGCGCCGCCCTCCGCGCGAACGCGTGATTGCGCGTTCGCGCGGCCTTCGCGGATCCACTGGCGAACCACCTCCATGGCGACCGGGCCGTATTCTTTTTGATCTGAGCCGATTAAATGATACATGCGAGTTTCTGGTTGTTAGCCATACTTCATACAGAAGCAAATCGCCATCTTCGTTACACCGCCGGGAAGAAAATCACGCCTCCGCGCGGTCGCCCCCCCGGGGGGGTAAAAATAAGCGGTACTAGCGGTAATAGGTGGAATTATAGGGGTTTCATGGCGGCTCTTAAGCGGTAATAGAGCCTTTCGGACCGGCGGATTCGCCCAAATGCGGGCGCCTTTCGGCAGAAAATGCTGCCGTGACTCACCGGCGCCTGACGGCGTCTTCTTTTGCGCTCCTTGCTTCACGCAAGCCACTCATCGCACACGAAATGATAATTGTCCATTAATCTTCAATTTTCCACTACACCCATCAAGTTTGAATTCCTCCCATCTTCAAATTAACAGCCTGCCAGACCGCCAATTCCTTGACAGAGCGGGTGTCCGGAGGGTAAACGAGTTGGCATGAATCGGAGGGGCGCATTCACTTTGATTGAAATGCGGGTGGTCATGGTCATTATTTGCATTCTGGCGGGTTTGCAGTTGCCCGTCTGGTTGAAGGGTAAAAGCCGGGCGCAAGGAATTTATTGCCTGCGGCCTCTGCCTTTGAAATGGCGGGAGCCGGGTCGAGCGGTCCGGCGTGGATTGATACTCCCGGGACCTGCCACGACAGGGGCTGCGGCTTTACCATTGCCGAGGGGCATTCGGAAAGTCACCATTGGTTAAGCATCGCGCCAAAATCATTCGGCGCCGGCCGCCGTCAATTTGATCCGGCTAATTCGGCAGATCTCAAATATTTGGCCTGGATCCAGCAACGAACCTCCGCTCTGGCCAATTGATGATTTGAACCCGGCGAATCGCCGATTTGGTAAATTTTGCATTTTATGGCGTTTACAAAAAAGAAAATCGCAGTGGTGGTGGTGGCGTCGCTGGCGGTCCTCGTGCTGGCCCTGGTGTGGTTGCCGGGCCACTGGGGCGCAATTTTCCCCGGGCATAGCCAGGCCGCGCCCGATCTCAAAGTCGTCGTGGAACGCATCGCGAATGGCGATGCCACGGCGGATTTCAAGTTCAAGACTATTCCCGGGCCGGCCAGGACCAGCGCCGCGACGTTCGCCACGTTCTCGGTGGTGGCCGGCGGGCAGGGCGTCAACGGTGCGCGAGTGGAAAAACTGCCGCATTTTCTCCTGCCCGACTCCCCGGATGCGCCGGGCGCGAATTTCTTTTTCCGGGACGGCTCCGATGGCGGGCGCATCCTGGTTGACTTGAACCGCACCGTGGGCATTCAGCAGATCAACACGTATTCGTGGCACAAAAGCGACCGCGGCCCGCAGCTCTACAAGCTTTACGCCAGCGATGGCGCGCCGGACGGCACCAGCCTCGAGTCTCACGGGAGCAGCGACCTGCTCGCCGCGGGCTGGAAACTTCTGGCCACGGTGGACACCAGGCCCAAGAGCGGGGAACCCGGCGGCCAATACGGCGTCTCCATTACTTCCCCCAGCGGGCTGATCGGCAATTACCGGTATCTGTTGTTTGAGTGCCAGCGCACGGAAGAGAAGGATCTGTGGGGCAATACTTTTTACAGCCAGATTGACGTGATCGCCAAATAGCTCGGAACAAATGCAGGGGAACCATGCGCCGGGTTCTAATTCGCGGCCAATTCCTCGAGCTTCGCCAGCGCGCGTCCGCTGGCCAATAATTCGTCGGCCAGATCCCAGCCTTCGCTGATGGATTTCGTGGTCCCGGCGACGAACAGCGCGGCGCCGGCGTTCAGCAAGACCGCATCGCGCTTGGGCCCGCGCTCCTCGCCGCGCAAAAGCCGGCGGATGATTTCGGCGTTCGCCTCGCGGTCGCCTCCGGCCAGATCCGCCAGCGCGGCGGCTTGCACCGGAAAATGCGCCGGCGAAATCATCGAGGCGCTGAATCCGCGGTCCTGGTAGAATTCCGCGATCGAGTTTTCGCCCAGCGTGGAAAGTTCATCCAGCCACGCGCCGCCGACGCGGCCGCTCACCACCATGCCGCGGCGGACGCCCAGGGATTGGATGACCTGCGCCAGCGTCTCGCAAAGTTCCGGGCGCGCCACGCCGATCAGTTGGGCGGAGGGCCGCGCCGGGTTGAGCAACGGGCCGAGGAAATTAAAAATGGTGCGCTCGCCGCGTTGCGCGCAGATTTTCCGCGCCGCGCTGATGTGCCGGAACGCGGGATGAAAATGCGGCGCGAATAAAAAGGCGAAATGATGGTCGCGCAACGAATCCGCCGCTTGCCGGGGCGACAGGTCAATTTTGACGCCGAGAGCTTCGAGCACGTCCGCACTGCCAGCTTGCGAAGTGACCGCGCGGTTGCCATGCTTGGCCACGGTGACCCCCGCCGCCGCGCAAACCAGGGCGACGGTGGTTGAAATATTGAAAGTGTTCAAGCGGTCGCCGCCGGTGCCGCAGACATCCAGAATGGTGCGGGCGCGGGTTTCGGCGTCGAGCGGCGGGATGATGGATTTGGCGCGGAGCGCGCGGGCGAAGGCGGCGATTTCCGCCGGGGTCTCGGTTTTGCGGGCGAGACCGCACAGAAAATCGGCTTTAAGTTTCGCCGGGACCGACTCGTCAACGAGCTGGCCCACGGCGGCGGCGATTTGTTCGCCGGTCAGTTCCAGCGATTCCGCCAGTTGATTTTTAAATAAATTCAGCACTATTGGAGTCTAAACGGTGAGTGGCCGAAGGCCAAAGTGCAAATTGATTCAAATATTATGTCAAAAGATAAAGGGTTCGGCCTGGCAGGCTGGCTGCTCACGATCGTCGTCATCGCGGGCCTGGGCGTTGGCGGGTATTGGTATTGGAAACATCCGGGAGAAACGGGCCCGGAGTATAAAACCGTGCCGGTAACGCGGGGCGACCTGACCCAGTTGGTGACTGCCACGGGACAATTGAATCCGAGAACCAATGTGGAGGTGGGCAGCCAGGTCTCGGGCATCATCAGCCGGTTGTATGTGGATTTCAATTCGCCGGTGACGAACGGCCAGGTGATCGCGCAATTGGACCCGGCCACTTACAAAGCCATTGTCGCGGGCGCCAGGGCGGACCTGGCGAATTCCAAGGCCGGCTTGGAACTGGCCCAGGCCGAGGAAGAGCGGTCCAAGGCGCTTTACCTGAGCAAGATTGTGGCGCAATCGGACTATGATGCGGCGGTGGCCGCGTTTCACCAGGCCCAGGCGCAGGTGGAGCAAAAACAGGCTTCGCTGGACCAGGCCCAGGTAAACCTCGCCTATACGACGATTTACGCGCCGGTGAACGGCGTGGTGCTCTCGCGCAATGTGGACGTCGGGCAAACGGTCGCAGCCAGCCTGAGCGCGCCGACGCTCTACATGATCGCGAATGACTTGTCCAAAATGCAGATTGACGCGCTTGTGTCCGAGGCGGACATCGGCGGCATCGAGACGAACCAAACGGTGAATTTCACCGTGGACGCTTTTCCCTCGCGAATGTTTCAAGGGGTGGTGTTTCAAATCCGCAACGCGCCCCAGACGAACCAGAACGTGATCACTTACGACACCGTGATCGGCGTGGAAAATCCCGACTTGAAACTCCGGCCGGGCATGACGGCTAATGTTTTCATCATTACGGCGCAACGCGCCAACGCGCTGAAGATTCCCAACGGCGCGCTGCGCTTCCATCCGCTCGAGCTGGCCGACGCGAAGAAGGATTCCAACGGCGGCACGGCGACCAACGGCGCGGCGGCGCAGAGCGGCGGCGGCGACGGCAAAACTCACGCGCGCGCGGAGCGATCCACCCGGACGGTGTACGTTTTGGCCCAAGGGCCGGACGGGAAAAAAGACCTCGCCAAACAGGTGCAGGTCAAGACCGGCATTAACGACGGCATTTATACGCAGTTGGTTGAGGGGTTGAATGAAAATGATGAAGTGATTGTGAGCCAGAACATCACCAGCGCCCAGGCGCAGGCGGCCGCGGGAAATCCCTTCAGCGGCGGCGGCCGGCGGTTTTAAATGACATGAAAGATAGCAGCGCCATCATCAAGCTCGAGCATGTGCATAAAATTTATCACACCGGCGAGGTGGATGTTCACGCGGTGCGGGATGTTTCGCTGGAAATCCGCCGCGGGGAATTTGTGGCGCTCATGGGCGCCAGCGGTTCGGGCAAATCCACCATGATGAACACTCTCGGCTGCCTGGACCGCCCGAGCCACGGCCTTTATTTGCTGGACGGCGTGGATGTCTCGCAACTTGACCGCGACGAACTCGCCACCATCCGGAACGAAAAAATCGGTTTCGTGTTCCAGGGCTTTAATCTCCTCTCCCGCACCTCGGCCCTGGAAAATGTGGAGTTGCCCCTGATGTATGTCCGCAAGTCCTGCCCCGCCCGCGAGCAGCGCGAGCGGGCATTGCGCGCCCTGGCCACGGTGGGTCTCGCCGAGCGGGCGGGACATCATCCCAACCAGCTTTCCGGCGGCCAGCAGCAGCGCGTGGCCATCGCCCGCGCGCTGGTGAACGAACCCGCGGTGATCCTCGCGGACGAACCGACCGGCAATCTCGACACGCAGACCAGCATCGAAATCATGGGCGTGTTTCAAAAACTCAACGACGCCGGCATCACCATCGTCATGGTGACGCATGAGCTGGACATCGCCAGTTACACCCGGCGCAATGTCATCATGCGCGATGGCCGGGTGGTCAGCGATTTGGCGGTGGAAAACCGGCTGCTGGCGACGAATGAGTTGGGCAAACTGCGCGCGGCCCAGGAAGCGGCGCAATTGGCGCCATGAAAATCATCATCATTCTACGGGTGGCGGCGCGGGCGTTGCGCCGGAACAAAATGCGGACGATTCTCACCATGCTGGGCATGATCATCGGCGTGGGCGCGGTGATTGCCACCGTGAGCCTGGGCGATGGGGCCAAGGCGCAGGTCGAGTCGCAAATCGCCAGCCTCGGCCGGAACGTCATCCTGATTTTTGCGGGCAGCGTCACCCGCGGCGGCGCGCGCGGCGGCTGGCAGAACGCCGGCACGCTCATGGTGGACGACGCCCTCGCCATCCAGCGCGAGATTCCCGATGTGACGATCATCAGCCCGGAATACCGCTCCGGCGGAATTCAAGTGGCCTCGGCCACCGATAATTGGTCCACCACGATTCAGGGTGAAGGCCAGGATTATCTGGACATCCGCCAATGGCCGTTGTCGGAGGGCAGCATGTTCTCGGCGACGGATGTGCGCACGGCCAGCAAGGTCGCGATCCTCGGCAAGACCGTCGCGGACACTTTGTTTCATGACGGCAATGTGGTGGGGCAAGCCGTGCGCATCAAAAACGTGCCGTTCACCGTCGTGGGCGTATTGACTCCCAAAGGTTTGTCCGTGCAAGGCAACTCAGATCAGGATGATATCGTGCTCGTGCCCTACACGAGTGCGATGAAACGGTTGTTTGGCGCCACCAACATTCGCGGCATCACCGTCGAGGCGGCGAGCACCGAGACCCTGGCCACGGCGCAGCAACAGATCATTGACTTGCTCCGGCAGCGGCACCGGATTGGCATGGGGCGCGATGATGATTTCACGGTGCGGACGCAGGAGGAGCTCGCGCAAATGATGAACAGCGCGTCTGAAACCATTCGCCAGTTGCTCCTGGCAATCGCCTGTGTGTCGTTGCTCATTGGCGGCATCGGCATTATGAACATCATGCTCGTCAGCGTCACGGAGCGGACGCGAGAGATCGGGATTCGCATGGCGGTCGGCGCGCATGGTCGCGATATTCTCATGCAGTTCCTGGCCGAGGCGGTGGCCTTGAGCATGGTCGGCGGCGGACTGGGCATCGGCATGGGCGTATTATGCTCCAGATTCGCGGCCCACCTGAAGAACTGGCCCACGCTGACCTCTCCCGGATGGATCGTCGTGGCTTTTCTTTTCAGCGCGCTCGTGGGAATTTTCTTCGGATTCTATCCGGCGTGGAAAGCGTCCAAGCTCGATCCAATTGACGCGCTGCGTTACGAATGAACCGTGGAGTTTGCGTCGCAAAAAAAGCCGGCATCCCCACGGATGCCGGCCCCAACCAGACGAACTATGAAACCAACCACTGACAAATTAATGGAGGTTGAAACTTATGCCTGTCGGCTGTTTCCTGATCGTAATGTCGGCTGCCGTCCTACGAGCTAAAGACCAACCTGCGACAGCGGATATTGAACCTGGAGCGAGGCTTCGCGCTCCGGGTCAGGGCAGTTCGAGCAGGTTGGTCTCGCCGCTGGCGGTCACAATCGTGGCTGACTCCGGGCCAATCGCCACCACGTGCGCGTCGCCAATGCGGTCGCCGCGATAGACCAATTTCCCGTTGATCACCGCCGCAGGACTGCCGGGCCGGTAAAAAACGCTCTGCAATTTGTAAGTGATGGGCGGCGGCTTGGGCGGTTCCACCACGGCCACCACATTGGTCAAAGCCGCATTCGTCGCCGTTGCTTCCAGTTTTGCATCAGTCGCATTCGTCATATCCGTCCCATTCACACTGGCCGAAAGACTTGGCGTCACCGGCGCTGGTTGCGCGATGACCTGCACCGGCTGAACAGTTTCCGGCAGGGATTTGGCCCGCACTGTCACCACCCCGAGGCCGCCGCGCCACCACAAGCTGAATAAGACCAGGGCCAGCAGCAGGATCACCACCACCAGCAGCGGCAGCAGGAAATCCGGCCGGCGCTCGGGACGCGCAGCGTCCACGGGACGCATGGCTGGACTGCTCGAAGGCGCGTCGCTTTTCGGCTGTGTTTCTCTGGCCCGCTTCAGGGCGTCATTGATCAAACTCATGCGTTAATATTGCCTTCCAGTTCCCGCAACGCCCGGCCCACCAGGCGAAAATCTATCCGGTCGCGTTGCTCGACAAATCCCGCCAGCAACGCCTTGTCACAAACCGCGTTCACCAGGCGCGGAATCCCGCTGCTGTAATGGTAAATCCGCCATAACGCGGGCCGGGTAAAATATGGCGCGCCTTGCGCCCCCGAGACTTGCAACCGATGCTGCACATACTGTGCCACTTCCGCCCGGGTGAGGGGGTTCAAGTGGTAGCGCACCGTAATGCGCTGCCGCAACTGCCGCAGACCGTGGTCATTGAGCCGCTCGCGCAATTCCGGCTGGCCCATCAGCACGATTTGAAGCAGTTTCCGCTCATCTGTCTCCAGATTGGACAGTAGCCGCACCTGCTCCAGCAACTCGTTCGTCAAGTCCTGCGCTTCGTCAATGATGAGCACGGTCTCGCGATTGTCCGCCATTTGGCGCAGCAAAAAATCGTTGATCACCCAGACAACCTCGATGCGATCCATCCCCTTCACCTCGAGGCCAAACTCCATGGCGATGGCTTTCACCAATTGGTCCGCGTCCAGCACCGGGTTGAGAATCAGCGCGGTGGAAAAATTATCGCCGAGTTGTTCGAGCAGGGCGCGGCAGAGCGTGGTCTTGCCCGCGCCGACTTCGCCGGTCAACTGGACAAATCCCTTGCGCTCGCGGATGCCGTAAAGCAGATGGTTGAACGCCTCGCGGTGCTTCCCGCTGAAAAAAAGAAATCGCGGGTTCGGCGTGATGGTGAAGGGCGGTTCGGTCAGGCCGTAATATTCCAAATACACGGTTTACCTTTAACAAATTCAAAAAATCAGGGAAGCACAGAAATTTCGCGCTTGTTTTTGGCGGGCCATTTTGCTAACCCATCTCCAAGCAGCACCGCAAATCACGCCTCCGGCTTTTGGACTTTTTTTGCCGGCGGATTAAGGATGGCCAGTCAACCAGTGACCGACGCAATCCCGTTCAACCGGGTGGAAAGGAAATTCATGGAACTTAAAGTCATTTGCAACTGCGGCCAAAAATACAAATTCGACGTGGAGCCGGTGGATGGCGTCATGCCCTTCGCGGTCAATTGTCCGATTTGCGGAACCGACGGGACTGCCCTGGCAAATAATCTGATCGCCGCCGCGCCCGCGCCGGCGATGTCTGCCGCCCAATCCTCGACCCTCACTATCAATCGCGCCCCGCCCGCTCCGCCGCCGGTGCCGAGCGCTCCGCTTCAGCAGCGGCCAACTGGTCCATCTGGAGCCATGCGCCAGGCCGCCCCGGCGATTCCAAAATATTTGCAAACCAATCAAGCCACGGCGAACAACAATTTTCCCATGGGAATTTTGGGCGCTCTTATCGGCGCAGTGATCGCGGCGGGGTTGATGTATGGGTTTTTTGAGCTCACCGGTTTCAAATTCCCCCTGACGGGCACATTGATGGGGGCGATCATTGGTTATGGCGCAAGGTTGATGTATAAGGGGACGAGTTCCAGCCTGGGCGGGATGGCGGCGGCGGTTGCGTTGCTCACGATCGCCGGCACAATGTATTTCATGTTCGGCATTTTATTGAGCGGTATAATCAGCCTGATCGTAGGCACCGGATTTGCCTTCAAAATCGCGTCGGATTAACGGAGCCATCGTAATAATTGCAGGAGACGACGCGAGGAGACTCTGATCTTTCGGTCAATCGCCGGAGAAGTTAGAGTCTCGTCACCTCGTCTCCTGCCAGGAAAATTCACGAAGCGCGCCGCGCTTCAATTCAACAAATGGTACCAATTATCCCGCTGGTGCGGCTCGTAGCCGAGGTCTTTGATGAGGCGCTGCATGTCGGCCACGCCCATGCGGAAAGTCGCGCCGGCCTGGCTCACCACGTTCTCCTCGATCATGATGCTGCCTAAATCGTTCGCGCCATACTTGAGCGCGATTTGCCCGATCTCCTGTCCCTGCGTGACCCACGAACTTTGAATGTTCGGCACGTTGTCCAGGTAAATGCGGCTCAGGGCCTGCGTCCGCAAATATTCGTGCGCGCCCACCGTGGGCGCCTTGAGCTTGGTGTGCTCGGCCTGAAACGTCCACGCGATGAACGCCGTGAAACCCTTCGTTTTGTCCTGTTGCGCGCGGACGCGTTCCAAATGCTCGATGCGGTCGGCCACGGTTTCCACATGCCCGAACATCATCGTCGCCGAGGAATTCAAACCCAGCCGGTGCGCCACATCCATGACGTTGAGCCAGTCGTCCGTCATTGCCTTGAGCGGTGAAATCCTTTGCCGCACGCGGTCCACCAGGATTTCCCCGCCGCCGCCCGGAATGGAACCCAACCCGGCTTTCACAAATTGCGAAATGATTTCTTCCAGCGGCAGATTGAAGACCTCGCGAAAATGGATGAACTCGCTCGGGCTGAACCCGTGAATGTTGACTTGCGGAAATTTGCCTTTGATGTGCGAAAGCAAATCGAGATACCACTGCATCGTCAGCTTGGGATGATGGCCGCCCTGCATCAGAATTTGCGTGCCGCCCAGGGCGATCGTCTCCTCGATTTTCTGGTCCATTTCCGCGTGCGTGATGACGTAGGCATCGTCATCACCCGCCACGCGATAGAACGCGCAGAATTTGCAATAGACATTGCACACGTTGGTATAATTGACATTGCGATCCACGATGTAAGTGACCACCTGGTTGCCGCGACCGTTGTAGGCATCGGCCTTGATCAACTGACGGCGGCGATCCGCCAGCGCGCCCAGCTCCTCCAGCGGCAATGAATAAAGACGCAGCGCCTCGGTTGCGTCAATCCGCTTGCCGTCCCAAACCTGCTGCAGCAATTCATCCAGGGATGCGTCGTAAATCACTGCCACAAGCTAACGGAAATCCCATTCAAAACAAGCCGCGAATGTGAGCTGATGGATGCGGGGGCGCCACGTGACATCCGCACCAATGGATGTTGCAATCTGGTTCCCTCCCCCCATGAGGGACGAATGGGGGGAGGGTTAGGGAGAGGGGCGATCCGATGGTCTTTGGCGGGTTTTAAAGCGGCCCCTCTCCCCGCTCGTTCCTCGCGGGGCGAGGGAGAAGATTTGCGCTTGGTGCGGCTGTCAAGTTGCGCCCTCGATGCATGGGCGCAGCTTGACGCTGTTCTTGATTTTGGTAGCGGAAATCGCGCTGCGATTTCCCCGCCCGAGTCCGCGAGGGCGGAATGGGCACGCGGGGCGCGTTTCGTCACGCTAGGTTCCGTCGCCTGACGCTTCGCTCGGCGACGGGGCAGGCGCAGCGCGCCAGCCCTACCAAGAAAAGTGTCCAGATACGCCCTTGATGCGGATTGCGGAGCGAACGCGCGCGTGCCAAGCTCTTGCCATGATGCGCAACCGCGAACAACCAGGCCCGACCCACGCAAGTTTGACCACGCTGGAGTTTCACATATTTCGACTGGCCAAGCCTCTGCGGTTGGTGATTTCTATTTTTGCGTTGATGGCTTCTCCACTGTATGGCGACGAAGCCGTGGCCGACCTCGAGGCGAAGCTGGCGCCTGTGCCGCCTTGCGCCGCGCTGGTCGCGGCGGCGCAAACCAACCAGATCCCGCTGACGGGCATTGACGCGCTGGAATCTGCCGGTGAACTCAATGCGGGCGACTCCATCACGGCGCTGGTCACCCTGAACGAAAAAGGCGGACGACGGACGCAGTGGCTGGTTTATCTCCTGGTTGGAATTCCCAACCAGAAAAACACGGCGACCAATTTGTCCAAGCCGATGGTCCTGTACGATTCGCTCGGCTCAAAAATGGAGTTCGCATCCCGGCCTGAGCCGGTCACCCTGCGGACACTTGGTCCTTTCGCGGCGTCAGCCTCTACCGGCAAGCCGCCCAAGGCGAAGGACGAATTTGCCAGCTTTGATTTGGATGAGGGATTTCTGAGTTTGGGGCTGGATCAAGCCGCCGCCGCCTCGATGCGGATTCATCAAATCGAGGAGGCCAAAGACCATTCCAAATTGGGTGTGGCATTCAATGTGGGTTCCCTGCAGCCCGGCGCCGCTGAAATCGAGCGATACCGCAAGTGGAACGAGGTTTTGAAACTGACTCCGGCGGAGGAGCGGGCTTTTTGCGGCTGCTGCCCGGCGCTCGTTTCGTACTTCAACGTGGTTTCGCAAACCCGGGGTCTGAATGACATCCTCTTCGAGATTGTGAAACGCCCGTCGCTTTGGTCGTTGATGAAAAGCGGAGCCGGAATGTCGGTGAAATTTCGATTCCAGAAGGAACACCTTGGCCCGACCGACGCGCGAAATTGGGGTTTGCCGTTTGAAACCAAGGTTTACCGCAGTCCGCTGGTTCTCGAACTCAATGAACAACCGGCGCTGAATCTGACCTTGATCGTGACCAGCCCGCGTCCGCCGTTGCTCGCGTGCGCGGGCATCGCGGGTGTGCTGGCGGAGAAACCGGGTGATAAGGAAACCTACCTCTTGCTGCGGGTGGTCGGCGCGCACCGCGCGGGAAAATAAAGTGGGTTGATGCCATTTCCCAATGATAATCGGTATATTTGGCAAGCCAACCCTCACTCCAGTCCAATGGCTTCCCAAGCCCGCCACAAGTCATACCATTTCGAGTCCGCGGCTGCACTATTCACACCCAGTGCAGGCATCGTTCATGTCGCTCCTACGGAGCTTGGGAAATTTAAGAAACCAGTGCTACAAATATGCCGCTCCTACGGAGTTGGGATGACGCGGGTCTTAGCTCCGTAGGAGCGGCATATTTGTAGTAACCAAACCCAAAACACCCTCAAGCTCCGTAGGAGCGACATAATGCAATG
>Ga0182013_10002791_pt1 | contig 22520 bp, 15 predicted proteins | sample 612S2MmetaG_FD_120487 | JGI IMG/M metagenome (GOLD analysis project Ga0182013, IMG submission 120487) | Permafrost microbial communities from Stordalen Mire, Sweden - 612S2M metaG | ecosystem: Environmental > Terrestrial > Soil > Wetlands > Permafrost | place: Sweden: Stordalen | collected... | reverse complement strand
GGAACCGCTGCTGGTCGTGGTTGTGGCCGCCGGTATCGGGCTGGCGCTGTTTCCGCAGCCCATGGCCAGCAAAATAGCAGGAATAACTCCAATGGAAAGAAAGCGCAGGCCCAACTTCATGACATTCTTCCTGAGAACAACTCAAATGGTGGGAATCGAGAGTCAGCGGAAGTTTACACCCCGCCCCTTTGCGCCAAAGAATAAAATCTCCGCACTCTTTCGGAATACTCCGTTGCGACGCTTCTCCATATTAGCTAACATATTCCTAGCATCATCTGGAGGGCGCGATGATTGAAGCCACCATGTTCCAGGCAAAGACCCAGCTCTCCGAACTGGTAAAACGGGCGCAGCGAGGGGAAAAGGTGGTCCTCACCACGGGGCGGAAAAGGGTCCCCGTGGCTGAAATTGTGGCGCTGAAGCCGGTAAAGGAACGAGTTCTTGACCTGTTTCATCATCCCGGCTTCGAGATACCCGCCGACTTTGACGAGCTTCCCGAATCTGAGATGAAGTACTGGCGCGGTGAGGGTGAGTGAGGATCCTGATCGATACCCACTACGTCCTTTGGGTCGCCCTCGAGTCGAGTCGCATGGAGCCGTGGGCCCGGAAGCTGATCGTGGATCTCGATAACGAGATATTCGTGTCTGCTGCATCCCTCTACGAGATCAGTCTGAAGGTGAGGTACGGCAAGCTGCCGGACGCAGTCAAGTTTGAGAGCGATCTGGTCCGCAACGTTGAGAATGCCCTCGGACTTACAATTCTCCCGCTGGAGCCGGAATCGATGGTGCGAGCCGCGCGTTTCGAGGCCCAGCACGCCGACCCGTTCGATCGCATGATCGCCGCCCAGGCGATCCAGAATAGTTTGCCAGTACTCAGCACGGACCCGAAGCTGGATGTCTTTGGAGTCCGGCGCCTGAAGAAGCCAACGGCCAGGCTCTAGCCCATCCAGCACACCCGAGTCGCATGGATCAGCCGCACCGTTCGCCCATGCCGGAGCCAATTTCAGACTTCAATTGCGACCAGTCCCGCCGCAATTCCAGATTTCTCTTGCGTCGAGCTGTGAGCTGTGAGATAACTACGTCATGCGTAGTACGCGAGACGTAGGTGAAGAGGAGGCCGGTGCGGGAATGGGGCACTATTCCGATCCGCCCCTGTTGGTCCTTGCCAGCCTGGCCGGTGGCCCGAAGCATGGCCACGCCATGATTGAGGACATTGCCGGCATGTGCGGGACCCGTTTAGGCCCGGGGACGCTGTATGGTGCGATCGCCCGCCTGGAGCAGCTGGGCTGGATCGAGCCGCTCCCGGCTGAGGAGCGCCGCCGGCCCTATCGCATTACCTCCGCAGGGCTTCGTGTTCTGGGCGCAAAACTCGCCACCCTTCAGCAGTTTGCCCAGGCAGGACTCGGCAGACTGGAGACCTCATGAATCCGAGGCTCGCGCGCTGGCTCACTCGGCTCTACCCGCCTGCCTGGAGAGAACGGTATGGCGAGGAGTTCGAAACGCTGCTTGAAACGGGCCCGAGCGATCTTCGCACGTTGGCAAATAGCGTCCGGTCGGCAGTCCACGAACACATCTTCCCGACTCAAGGAGGCAACATGGACCAGAGTCCCAATTCCTTCAGCGCGATGATCAAGCGGCCCAGCGCCTTTCTCCCGGTGGCGATGTCGCTCATCGCCCTCACGATGGTGCTCACCACCCTCACCATCGGTCTCGCCCATACCGGCGGCGTCATCGTCCGCGACCCCGACGAGGGAGCCACTGCCCATCTTTTTCAGCTCCTGATGACGGTGCAGATGCCGATTGCGCTGTTCTTCGCGGTCAAGTGGCTGCGCCGCGCTCCGGCGCCATCGCTGGGTGTGCTTGCGCTGCAAGCCGGAGCATGGCTGGCAGCCTGCGCCCCCATCCACTTCCTCCATCTGTAAGTGGGGGGACGGTTTGAACGGACCTGAGCTTGGGGGCTCTTAGCCCGCTGGTTCAGCGGCTTTACGGCACGGATAAATCCGTGTCCTTAGCGAAGCTCTCCTTTTACAGCACCCTCTGAGGTCTCCATCAACCCTCAGCCCCAGCTTAAACCTTGGACCCCACCTTGGACCTCGAGCCTCGCACCAGACGAGTTTCCTCCGGAAATTCGTAATTGTAACCGGATTGCAACCTTGTATTGATCTTCCCGTCATCGAACCCCCGCAGACTCGAAGAGGTTCGTAATTTCCCCCCCAATCGAAAATCTGCACTACCACGAAGGGATTCCCCGCATGACTCTGCTTTCGCACCGTCTCGCCCGCCTTATCCTCTGCGCCGTGCTCGCTCTTCCTGTGCTCGCCGTCGTAGTGCCGGCGCAGCTCCACGCGCAAACGGCCCCGTCCGTCACCGGCTCCGTTGTTGACAGCATGGGCGCAGTCGTCGCACATGCGAAGATCGCCGTCCACTCGCCCGACAACAAGGTCACTCGCAGCGCCATCGCCGATGACGCTGGTCACTTTAAGCTCAGCAACGTGCCCGCAGGAGACTATATCCTCGACGCGGATGCGCCCGGGTTTGCGACCACACACGAAGGGAGCGTGATCGTCGCTAGCGACAAGCCTACGGAACTTACCGTTTCCCTACGCATCGGCAACCTGGAACTGATGGTCGAAGTGCAGGCCGATGCGTCGAACTCCATCGCTGCTCAGCAGGCTCCCATGGACGCTCGTCTCGATGCCCGGTCGGCGCGTACCGAAATCTCGCAGCATTTCATCGAGAACTACACGACGCCCACCGCCGACAACACTGAGATGATTTTCTTCGCGCCCGGTACCTTCTCCGTAAATTCCAACGGCAGCGGTCTCGGCGATTCGAAGAACTTCTTCCGCGGCTTCTCCGACGGAAACTACGACATTACCTTCGACGGCATCCCCTACGAAGACACGAACTCGCCCACGCATCATTCCTGGGCCTTCTTTCCTTCTCCCTTTATAGGTAGCGTCGACTTCGACCGTTCGCCTGGCTCGGCCTCGACGGTCGGACCGACGCCATTCGGCGGCTCCATCAACATGCTCTCGAAAACGCTGCGCCAGAATCCGGACATCATCGGATCGGTCAGCTACGGTACGTGGAACACCATCCTCACCGACGTCCAGGTCAACTCCGGCGCACTTGGCGCCAACAAGAAAACTCACTTCCTGGCCGATTTCAACCACCTGACCTCAGACGGCTTCCAATCCGGAAACGCGCAGATGCGCTCGGCCGGCGACATCAAAGTTGAGTATCGCTTCAACGATGAGAAGATCCTGACCGGTTACAGCGGCGTCGGGCTGCTGGATACGAACACACCCAACACCAAAGGCCCCACGCGAACGCAGTATCTAGCCCAATACAATTACCTGCTGCAGAGCACCGACCCTACTCGCTCGGATTACACGGGATATAACTTCTACCACATTCCCTCGGACTTCGAATACGTCGGGTTCATCATGCCGCTCGGCCACGGCTGGCACCTCGATACCAAGCAATACGCCTATAGCTATTACAACCAGCAGAACTACGCCTCGACCCCCAAAACGGGCATCATCTCGACCACCAACTGCCTGCCCGAGGGCACGCAGATCTGCGCTGTCGACAAGCTCAATAGCTACCGCAAATACGGTGACATCACCACAGCGAGCCAGGTGTCGAAGTTCGGCATCTTCCGCACAGGCCTCTGGTACGAATGGGCTACAACCTCGCGTCACCAGATTTACCAGGATCCCATTACTCACGCGGACAACGTGCTGCCAATCTTCAACGAGCAGTTCCTTACCAACAGCTACCAGCCATTCGCCGAATACGAGTGGCACCCCAACCTAAAGCTTACCGTTACCGGCGGCGCGAAATTCTCGCGCTACACCTTCGACCTCAAACAGTACTCCGACATCGGAGGCGCTTCTGGTGTAGGTACGCTTCCGGCAGGGCAGACCGCCGTCTACCACTATGCGACCTTCAACACCGTGCTTCCTTCCGCGGACGTCAACTACCGCTTCCGCGAGAACTGGTCGGCCTACGCGCAGTTCGGAACGGGCAGCCTTATTCCCCCGTCCAGTGTGTTCGACGTACCCAACGTAGTTGGTGGTGTCTTGGTAAACCCGGTGACCGTGCTGCCCAAGCAGACCAAGGCCATCACTTACCAGGCGGGCTCGGTGTTCAAGCAGCGCCGCTTTACTTTCGACGGCGACTACTACTACGTGCTGTTCGGCAACGGCTATACCGCGTCACCCGACCCCAACGCCGCCGGCGCCAACGAGTACCAGAGCTCCGGCAATTCAACCACCAAGGGCTTTGAAGGGGAAACCAACATTTCGCTCACCCACGGCCTGCTGGTCTACCTCAATGGCACGGTCGGCTCGGCGCGCTACACCAGCCAGAGCATTCTCACCGGCACCTCGACGGGCAACAAGTACTACGTCAATCCCAACAACGGCGCGTGGCTGGCCAGCACTCCGGCGGACACCGAAACCTGGGGGCTGACTTACAACTCGCACGGCGTTGACTTCGGCTGGTTGACGAAGCGCATCGGTCAAATGTGGAACGACAACAAGGCGACCGTCAAGCTCAACTACACCGATGGCACGGTCTCCGGCAGTACCAGCATCACAGCGAACCAGGTAGTTCCCATCAATCCTTTTACCCTCTCCAATCTGTTCCTGAACTACAACGTGCATCAGATTCCGCACTTCGGAGAATCGAAGCTGCGCCTGAGCTTCAACAACCTCTTCAACGCGCAAGGCATTACCGGCCTTACCGCCGCAACTGCCGGAACGACCTTTACCCCCGCCGCCGGTGACACGCTGACGCTGCTCCCCGGTCGCAGTATCACGGTCTCATTCCAGCTGGGGTTCACCCGCGAGCACTAGAGGCATAGACGCAACGCGGTAACAATGGCAATGGGCGGACTCATTTCGAGTCCGCCCATTTTTTCTCGTCTCGCAACAAACTAGAACGTCAAGCTCAGCGACATCTGCACCTGACGCGGGCTGCCGATGGTGTGGTTGACGATGCCCAGGCCCGCCGGGCAGCTATAGAAACTGCCGCTTACCGTCCCTTGACCCTGCGCATTGCACGTCCCCGGCAGCACCGGACCGGACGGGAACGGGTTATAGCTCGCGTTCTGCGAGACCTCATTGAATGGAATATCGAAGCTGGTGGTATTGGTCAGGTTGTACACGTCGAAGGTGTACTTCAACGCATAACGATCGGTGAAGTTGGTCATCTTTACCAGGCTCGCATCCGCCCGCTTCTGAAACGACTGCCGGAAGATGTTCCGCTGGCCGGTAGTGAAACCGGTCTCATACGACGCGCCATTGGGGACGAAGGCATCGGCCGACGGGATCGCCCCGCCGAAGCTGCCGTTAAGGCCGGAGGTCAGGACGGGCAGCGTGAAGCACGACGCCTTCAGCGCCGTGTAGTTTGGGTTCACGCCAACGAAGGCGCCGGAGTGTCCGGTCCTTGCGTTCTTCGCGGTGCATCCCGGAGCCAACGGCACAATGGGATTGGTGATGCCGTCCGAGGTGCTGTAATAGATGCTGCCAATGGAGCCGGAGAAGTCAATCACGCTGTACGGCTGACCGCTCTGCAGTACGGTCAGGCCCACCAGCGACCAGCCGTCGGCGGCGTAGCCCTCCCAGCTGTGCTTGTTGTTGACCAGGTCCGGCGCGCGGAAGACGTAGCTGAAGTTGATGACATGGGTGCGGTCGAAGTCCGCCGAGGCGTACCCATCGCGCAGGTTCAGCGGGTTGTTGCCGTTGTAGAACAGCCCCAGTCCGCTCTGCTCGTCCAGCGCGTGTGAGTACGTGTAGGAAGCGCCAACCTGGATCCCATGGCTCATCCGCTTGTCCACGTGCGCGGTCAGCGCGTTGTAAGCGTCGACGCCCGCGGCCTTGTAATCGATCGACTCCGCCGCGTAGCCAATGTAGGGAACCCGGTGGTCGACGTTGCCGCCCTCGTAGTCGTTATACTGCGCGCCGTCGTAGTTATAGCCGTAGGAGCTGCTCTCGGTGTGGATGTGATGTGCGGGTGAAGCAATCCCAGGCTGGTTGAACGGCACCGGGATCACCTGATGACGGCCCAGATTGCCGACGTAACCGATTTCGATGGCCAAGTCGTTGCGCGGCTGCCACTGCACATCCAGCGTGTAATTGTAGGTGTAGGGCAGCTTGTTGGCGCGGTCGTACACGCCCAGCGAGATGGGTTGGGCGAAATTGTTGATGCCCCCGCCGGCGCCGCCGTTCAGCGTGGGCAGGTAGTTGAAGAGGTCGGAGGACTTCGGGTTGGTGGGCGCCGGGTGCTGCAGCTGAGTGCCATAGGGGTGGGAAAGGTTGCCGGCCGAGTTGTCCGTGGGCAGCGCGGTCGGCGTGTATGGATAGCCTGCGTTGAAGCCGCCGCCGCCGCAGGTCGGGATAAAGCCCTCGTAGAGGCTGCCAATGGTGCAGGTGGAATCGGTGACGAAGGGAAGCTGCTGGTTCACGCCGAAGGGTCCGCCGGTGACCGTCCCGATGGCGTATCCGGGCGAGAAGTAGCTGAACAGCTCGCCTCGGTCGTAGTACATGCCGAACCCTGCCCGTACCACCACCTTGCTGCTGAAGATCCCGGGTTGCCACGCCGCGCCGACGCGAGGACCGACGCCCCACTGCCTGCCGGTAAGGGTCGTGTTGCTCACGCCGGGTGTGGGGTTTGCATTGTTGCCGGCAATCACGAACCCTGGATTCACCAGGGTGTCGGTGGCGTCTACGTAGTTATAGAGTGTCGGATCGAAGTTGAAGATGCGGCCCTGCTTTTCGGTCAGGCCTCCATCCCAGTCGTAGCGCAGACCCGCGGTCAGGCTCAGGGTCGGCGTCACCTGGAACTTGTCCTGCACATAGCTTCCCACCTGGTTCGCCCGGTAGTAGCGGCTGGCGTTCCCTTGCAGGAACGAGGTCACGTAGAATCCGGTCGCGCTGCTGCCCGTGGTGACAAAACCCTGCACCATCGCGCTGAGGTCGCTGGTGGCAATGCTGCCTTTATTGGTGCGCTTGTCGATGGTGTTCAGCTGGGTATCGCTGTACGACGCCCCGAAGCTGACCGTGTGCCTGCCCAGCGTCCACACCGCGTTGGCCGACGGCTCAATGCGGTTCTGGAATGCGCCTGTGTTCGGCGCCTGGCCCTCGGAGTTCGGCCCGATGTTCAGAATGCTGTGGCTGCCGGGAAAGTAGTTCTCGTCCGTGCCTCCCAGTACGTTAAAGATCGACACCCCGGGAAAGTAATTGGAGGTGAAGGTGTTGATCGACGTAGTCGACGGGTTGGCGCAATGGATATTGCCGTTCGGGCAATACGGAATCGCGCTCGGCCCCCAAGGCTGCTCGTTGTCCAGCCAGGTCTTCTCGCGCAGTATCCCGATGTTCTCGGTCGTGCTTAGGGTCGGCTTCACCAGAAAGGTGTTGGTGATGGTCGCCACCTGAGCTCCTGAGTCCAGGTGCTCGGTAAAGCCGGGCACGCTGGAGAATGAATACGGCGACAGCGTGGGATCGTGCTGGTAGAAGTACTTCAGCGCCACGGTGTCCTTGGCCGTCGCATTCCAGTCCAGGTTGGCGACCGCCATGTCCGCCGTAAAACGCGCGGCGCCCGGCAGGATCGCGTCATAGTTGTGCTGTGCCGTGATCGAACTCGATTCGGTGTCGCTTGGGATCAGCCACGGGCTGGTGGTTTCGCCGGGAACGGCGGGACTCTGGAACAGCGCCAGCGCGGTCGGGTCGATGTTGGTTGCCGCCAGGTTGTAGCTGCCGGCGCTGCAACCGCTCGTATTGCCGGTGGCCACCACGCTCTCGCAGGGAAAACTATTGTTCACGATCGAGGCAATCCCGCTGGCGGTGCGGTTGTTGTCCGTCAGCCCAATCGGGACGTCCAGAAACGAGTTGCCCAGGTACTGGTCCGACACATGCAAATGCTGGTAGGAGAGGAAGCCGAACAGCTTGTTCTTGAGGATCGGCCCGCCCGCCGTCCCGCCTGCCACATACCGGTGCAGCTCTGGGCTCTTCAAGTAAGCAGGCATGGAGATGTCGTTCTTGTAGAAGAACGGGTCGGCGTTGATCCAGTTGGTGCCGCGATGGGCGTACACGCTGCCGTGCAGGTCGTTGCTGCCGGAGCTGGTCGCCATGTCGATGTGCGCGCCCGAGGTCGACCCCTGCTCCGCGTCGTACATTGAAGCGTTCACCCGCACCTCTTCAATCGTCTCTGGCGCCGGCGTCGGGATCGCGTTGCCGATGGAGAGATAGACCGAAGCGGCCGATGGAATCACGCCCGTACTCGACGTAGCCGAAGACACGCCCGACGAGTTGATCACGCGCGCCGATCCGACCTCGCTGGTGCTCTTGCCATTGAACAGGCTGCTGCCGTCGACGCCGTTCAGCGAGAAGCTGTTGCTGGTGTCGCGCTGGCCGTTGGCCCAGATCGGCAGGTTGCCCAGGCCGTCATTGGCCCCGGTTCCCGAAGGCAGCTCCGCATTGACGCCCGGCGAAAGGATCGCCACACCGGTAAAGCTACCCGTCGGCAGCGGCACCGACTCGATCTGCGCTTTATCCAGCACATACCCGTTGGTGGTGTCGGTGGCGTTCATCAGCGGCACCGCGGTCACCGTCACCGACGTCGCCACCGCGCCGATGGTCAGCGTCACATTGACGGTCGCGGTGCGGCCCGCCTCCACCGCAATCGACGGCAACACCTCGGTCTGGAACCCGTCGTGCGTCACCGTGACCGTGTAATGACCGATGGGCAGGTTGACCAGGTCGTAGTATCCGTTGCTGCCCGAGACCTGACTCCGCTTCAGTCCGGTCTCGTCCCCAACCGCGGCCACGCTCGCGCCCGAAAGTGTGCCACCTTGGGGGTCTGTCACCACGCCCGTGATGCCGCCCAGCGTCTGTTGCGCAAAACACTGTGGCGCGAGCAAAAGGTTGACGGCAAGTCCTGCCAACAAGCGGAAGATACACGAATGCCTGGACATAAGCGATGTCTCCTGGGGGATTGATGACCGGCCTGAACTGGTCTCAGTTTTGGGCCCTTGGCTTAGGTTTTATTGGGTCTAGATAGGTGTCTGAATTGTGACAGCGCGGGCATGAAGATCCGCTAAAGATTTTCAAGTCAGCGGCTTGAACTGCAACAAAAGACAGGGAGCCGGAGCGGGTGTGTCCACTCGGCGACGAACTCTAACAGGCTGAAATGCTTGTTTTTCGACGATACCCGATTCGCTAGGAATTTGCGAGAGTTTAATCCTGCCGCCATCGTCTGTCGAAACGCATCCTGCGCTACTTCGACGCGGCTGGCGCCAGTTTGTCCAGGTCCATATTCAATTCCAGCACATTCACTCGCGGCTCTCCCAGCAGGCCGAACTGCCGGGGAATGATATGGTCCGAGATCAGGCTCTTCACCGCGTCCTGACTGACGTGCCGCGCCGCGGCCACGCGCGCAACCTGGTAGTACGCCCCGGCCGGCGAGATGTCCGGGTCCAGCCCGGAGCCCGAAGCCGTCACCAGATCGATCGGCACAGCCCCATTGGTCCCCTTCGGGTCAAGCGTCTGCACCGAAGCTGCCACGCGCGATACCAGCGCGCTGTTGGTGGGCGCGAGATTCGAGCCGCCCGAGTTTGAGGCATCATAGCCATTGCCCGCCGCAGAAGGACGCGACCAGAAGTAGCCCGGCCCGCTGAACGTCTGCCCGATCAGATGCGACCCCACCAGCACCCCGTTGCGCTCAATCAGGCTGCCGTCGGCCTGCTTCGGAAACATCGCGTGCGCCAGCCCTGCCACCACCAGCGGATAGACGATGCCCAGCAACACCGCCGTGATCACCGTATACAGGACCGCAGTAATAATGTGCTTCTTCATCGCCCTCACCTGTTCCCTGTTCCCTAAACCCTGTTCCCTGCTCTATACCAGATGGATCGACGCAATCAGCATGTCGATCAGTTTGATCCCGATGAACGGGGCAATAATCCCGCCCACCCCATAAATCCACAGGTTACGCCGCAGCAGCGCCGCAGCCGACATCGGCTTGTACTGCACGCCGCGCAGCGCCAGCGGAATCAGCGCCACAATAATTAGCGCGTTGAAGATCACGGCCGACAAGATCGCCGACTCCGGCGACTTCAGGTGCATGATGTTCACCGCCTCCATCACCGGAAACACCCCGGCAAACATGGCCGGAATAATCGCGAAGTACTTCGCCACATCGTTGGCAATGGAGAAGGTGGTCAGCGCGCCGCGGGTCATCAGCAGCTGCTTGCCAATTCCCACAATCTCGATCAGCTTGGTCGGGTTGGAGTCCAGATCCACCATATTCCCCGCCTCCTTCGCCGCCTGGGTGCCCGAGTTCATGGCCACCCCCACGTCTGCCTGGGCCAGCGCGGGCGCGTCGTTGGTGCCGTCTCCGGTCATTGCCACCAGCTTGCCCTGCGCCTGCTCCCGGCGGATCAGGTCCATCTTGTCCTTGGGCTTAGCTTCGGCCAAAAAGTCGTCCACCCCGGCCTCGCGCGCAATCGCCGCCGCGGTCAGTGGATTGTCGCCCGTAATCATGATGGTCTTGATGCCCATGGCGCGCAGTTGATCGAACCGCTCGCGCATCCCGCCCTTCACAATGTCCTTCAGATGAATCACGCCCAGCGCGCGGCCATTCTCCGCCACCACCAGCGGCGTGCCTCCACTGCGCGCCACCTGGTCCACGGTCGCCCGCACCTCATCCGGAAGCAAGGACCCATTCTCCTTCAGGTAGTTCGCAATCGCATCCGCCGCGCCCTTGCGAATCGAGCGGCCCTCCATGTCGATGCCGCTCATCCGCGTCAGCGCGCTAAAGGGGATGTATTCCACCCTGAGGTTGGCCAGCTCGCGCCCGCGCAGGCCGTACTGCTCCTTCGCCAGCACCACAATCGACCGTCCCTCGGGGGTCTCGTCCGGCAACGACGAAAGCTGCGCCGCGTCCGCCAGCTCCTCGCTGGAGACGCCGGCGGCGGGAAGAAACTCCGACGCCTGCCGGTTGCCCAGCGTAATCGTCCCCGTCTTGTCCAGCAGCAGCGTATTCACGTCGCCCGCCGCCTCTACCGCGCGACCGCTCACCGCCAGCACATTGTGCTGGACCAGTCGATCCATTCCCGCAATTCCAATGGCCGACAGCAGCCCGCCGATGGTCGTCGGAATCAGGCACACCAGCAGCGAGATCAGAACAAACGCGGTCTGCGGCGCGCTCGAGTACACCGCGAACGGCTCCAGCGTCACCACCGCCAGCAGAAAGATAATCGTTAGCCCCGCCAGCAATATATTCAGCGCAATCTCATTCGGCGTCTTCTGCCGCTGCGCGCCCTCCACCAGCGCGATCATGCGGTCCAGAAACGTCTCGCCGGGGTTGGCCGTGATCTGCACCACAATCACATCGCTCAGCACGCGCGTGCCGCCGGTCACCGCACTCCGGTCGCCGCCTGCCTCGCGAATCACCGGCGCGCTCTCGCCCGTAATCGCGCTCTCGTCCACCGACGCTACGCCTTCAATTACCTCGCCGTCGCCGGGAATCATCACTCCCGCCAGCACGCGCACCTTATCGCCCACTCGCAGGTGCGAGCTCGGCACCTCTTCAATCTCGCCGTTCGCCTTCAGCTTGTAAGCCGTGGTCTCGGACTTCGCCTTGCGCAAGGCATCCGCCTGCGCCTTGCCTCGTCCCTCCGCCATCGCCTCCGCGAAGTTGGCAAACAGCACCGTGAACCAAAGCCACAGCGTAATCTGCAGGTTGAACCCGAAGTGCCCGCCCGGTTTGAAAAGCAGCGCCGTCGTCACCACGCTGCCTACCTCCACCACAAACATCACCGGGTTCTTCGCCATCAGCACGGGATTCAGCTTCTTCAGCGAATCCACCAGCGCGCGACGAACGATGGACGATTCAAACAGCGCGCGCTTTTTCGACGATCCAGTATGTGCAGCACTCATCTCATTCCTCTGAATTCTTTCGTTACCGAATCGCTAACTCGCTGACTAACTAAAGCTGGTTCCCGCACGCAGCAGCAGGTGTTCCAGAATCGGTCCCAGACTCAGCGCCGGGAAGAACGTCAATGCTCCAACAATCAGAATCACGCCCACCAGCAGCGCCGTAAACAGCGACGACGTCACCGGGAACGTGCCCACCGACGCGGGTACAATCTTCTTAGTCGCCAGATTCCCCGCGACCGCCAGCATCGGAACAATCATCAGGAACCGCCCCGCCAGCATGGTGATGCCCAGCGTGGTGTTGTACCAGTGCGTGTTCGCATTCAACCCCGCGAACGCTGACCCGTTATTCCCCGCCGCCGACGAGTACGCATACAGGACCTGCGTCAGACCGTGCGGCCCGTGGTTGGAAATACTCGACAAACCGAACGGCGCCAGCACCGAAACCGCTGCAAACCCCAGAATTACCACCGGGAAGATCAGGAAGTACAGCATCGCCATCTGCACGTCGAATGCCTCGACCTTCTTGCCCAGGTACTCCGGCGTCCTGCCCACCATCAGCCCCGCGATAAACACCGTAAGGATGACAAAAATCAACATGCCGTACATCCCTGCGCCTACACCGCCAAAGATCAGCTCGCCCAGGTGAATGTTCAGCAGCGGTACCATCCCGCCCAGCGGCATGAAGGAGTCGTGCATGGAGTTCACCGCGCCGCAGCTCGCATCCGTCGTAATGGTGGCAAACAGCGCCGAGTTCGCAACCCCGAACCGCATCTCCTTGCCTTCCATGTTGCCGCCGGGAGAGGTCGTGGATACCCTCTGGTCGACGCCATGCAGCAACGGGTTGGGCTGCGCCTCCGCCCAGTAACAGGTCGCCACGCCGGCAAACCACAGCACCGACATTGCCGCAAACACCGCCCACCCATGCTTCGGCGACCCCGTCAACTTGCCCAGCGTAACGCAGAGCCCCGCCGGGATTAGAAAGATCGAAAGCATCTGCAGCAGGTTGCTCAAAGGCGTCGGGTTCTCAAATGGGTGGGCGCTGTTGGCATTCATAAAGCCGCCGCCATTGGTACCCAGCATCTTGATCGCCTCCTGCGACGCCACTGGCCCCTGCGCGATTGACTGCGTGGTCACGGTCGTGGTCGCCGGCTTTCCATCGGGGCCGGGCGCGGTCACCTGCTGCACCTCCAGCACGGTCGCCGTGTCGTAAGGCTTGAAGTTCTGGATCACGCCCTGCGACACCAGCGCCAGCGCATACACGAGGCAGATCGGCAGCAACACCCACAGCGTCCCGCGGGTCAGGTCTACCCAGAAGTTTCCCAGCGTCTTCGACTCGCGCCGCGAGATGCCGCGTATAAACGCGATCGCCAACGCCATGCCCACCGCCGCCGACCAGAAATTGTGGGTCGCCAACCCGAACATCTGGGTCAGATAGCTCATCGTCTGTTCCGGCACGTACGCCTGCCAGTTGGTATTGGTGGTGAAGGACGCCGCCGTGTTCCACGCCAGATACGGCTCGACCGCCGCCAGGTGCTGCGGGTTCCAGAGCGGGATCGCATGTTGCAGCCGCTCCACTGCGTAGGTCAGCAGCAGCGTCGCGCCACTGAAGATCAGCATCGCCGCGCCGTACTCGGTCCAGCGCATCTCCGCGTTTGCGTCCACGCCGGTCAGGCGATAAAGCAGCCGCTCCACCGGACCCAGCACCGGGTCCAGCAGGGTCTTCTGCCGCTCGTACACCCGCGCCAGATACAGCCCCATCGGCTTCGCGGAAAGCAGCAAAAGCACGAAAAAGACGAGAATCTGCAACCAACCGTTTGGCGTCATCAGAACTTCTCCGGACGCAGCAACGCAAACACCAGATAGACCAGCAAGCCGGCCGTCAAAAAAAGAAGAAGAACATTCTCAAGCATGGTCGTTTCCGCCTTTCAGCGAATCGCAGCCGTAAACGTAGAGAATGGCGACGATGAAGAACGCAAATGAAGCGGCGAGGAAAATCACATCGGTCATAAACCTTGAACTCCTGCATTCCCACTGCTATTCCAGTCAAACAGCGGCCCGGGTAATAAAGCCATAGGATTCCCGTTAAGAACTTGTAAACGCGGCCGCATGGACCGTCTCGTTCTCGCCGGCTGGCCGTGGGCTCAGGCGGTAGCCCACCCAGGGCTCGCTCAGGATGTAGTGCGGCCCGCCTCCGGGCTCGATCTTCTTGCGCAACTGCGCCACCAGCACCCGCAAATACTCCGGCTGATCGACTCCAGCCACCCCCCACACCGCCCGCAGCAGCGTCTTATGGGTCAGCACCCGGTCCGCGTTGCGCGCGAAATACAGCATCAGGTCGAACTCCTTCGGCGTCAGATGCACCTCCGCGTCGCGCACCATCACCTGGTGCCGTTCCACATCGATGCGAAAGTCGCCCAGCTCGATCAGGTTCTCCTCTTCCGCCCCGCTCGTGGCCGCCCGCCGCGCCTGCACCCGCACCCGCGCCAGCAGCTCCTGGATGCTGAACGGCTTGGTAATGTAATCGTCCGCGCCCTCGTCCAGCGCAGCCACCTTGGCGTTGTCCTGGTTGCGCACCGACAGCACGATGATCGGGACCGCCGACCGCTCGCGAATCTCCCGGGTCAGCTCGATCCCGTCCATCCCCGGCATGGCCAGGTCCGTGATCACCAGTTCAGGCGGAGTCTTCATGAACCGGTCCAGCGCCTCCGCGCCATCGTGGGCAACCATCACCTCGTGTCCATTGCTCTGTAGCGAGGTGCGCAGAGTCCGCGTGATCTGCGGCTCGTCATCGACAATTAGAATTCTCATGGCTGGCCCCTAAACCTTGAACCTTGGCTACTTCGCCTCTTGCGTCACAATATGCACGTCCACATGCGGAGCGCCAGACATGAACTGCCCCAGAGCATGGTAGTACAGATACTTCCGCCATCCCTTCACCGCCGACCGGCCGAAGATGACCTGCGTGATCCGGTTCTTGGAGACGTAGTCCGCGGTCACCCAGGGCACCCGCCTGCCCTTCAGCCGCACCACTCTGGCGCCTACATTCTCGGCAAACTGAATATTGGCCTCGAGCGATCTCCGGAGTTTCTCCGGCATCTCCGTCTCGGTCTCCACGTGAATGACAAAGAATTCCCCGTTCATCGCCTCCGCCATGCGCGCCCCCCGCGCGATCAGGTCGCGGGACTGCGAGTTGGCGCTGATGCACACCGCCACCCGCTCGGTAATCTGCCAGTGGCCGCTCAACTGTTTCCGCTTGACGTAGTCGTCGAGTGTCCGGTCCACCGCCCGGGTCACCCGCTGCAGCGCCATCTCGCGCAGGGCAATCAGGTTGCCACGCCGGAAAAAATTCGCCAGCGCTCGCTCCGCCCGGTCCGGAGGATAAATATCGCCGCGGCTCATGCGGTGGACCAGCGCCTCCGGCGTCAGGTCGCTCAGCACAATCTCGTCCGCCCGGTCCAGCACCCAGTCGGGCACCGTCTCCCTGACCGTGATCCCGGTCAGGCTCTGCACCCGCGGCGTAATGCTCTCTACATGCTGGATGTTCAGGGTCGAAAGCACATCGATGTCCGCTTCCAGGATCTGCAGCACATCCTGAAACCGCTTGGTGTGAGAGCTGCCTTCGATATTGGTGTGCGCCAACTCGTCGATCAGCACCACCTCCGGGTGCCGGGCCAGGATCGCGTCCACATCCATCTCTTCGAACAGCGTCCCTTTGTACTCCATCTGCTTGCGCGGGACCTGCTCCAGCTTCGCGGCCAGTTCCGCCGTCCGGACCCGCCCATGGGTCTCCACAATGCCGATCACCACGTCTTCGCCGCGGCTCCCCCGGCGCACCGCCTCGCTCAGCATGCTGTAGGTCTTGCCCACCCCTGGCGCATACCCCAGGAACACCTTAAAGCGGCCGCGCTTCTGGCCGTCCACCGCGGCCAGCCATTCTTCGGGTGTCTTTACTCGTGGCGGTGTAGAACTCATCTTCCCTGAACTTTCTATACAATCCCGATTGTGTACACGAAACGCCTGATTGAATCCGCGCGCTGGCTTCTGATCGCAATAGCGCTTGCCGGTATTGTAGCTCTCTACCACCATTTCTCACGCGCAAACGAGACCACCGTCGCGCTGACCCTGCTGCTTCTGGTGCTCGTGCTCGCGGGCAATTGGGGACTTCGCTACGCGGTCGCCGCCTCCATCGCCGCTGCCGTCCTCTTCAACTACTTCTTTCTTCCGCCCATCGGCACCTTCGCCATCGCCGACACCCAGAACTGGGTCGCCCTGTTAGCCTTTATCGGCACCGCCATCTACGCCAGCCACCTTGCCTCCCGTATCCGCGAGGAGTCCGAGGAAGCCAACGCCCGCCGCCGCGAGTCGGAGATGCTCTACCGGCTCGGCCGACAGTTGCTGCAACCGGAGAGCGTCGCCCAACTGCACAACTTCATCCCCTCCAGCGTCGCCAATGCCTTCAACAGCCCGGCGGTCACGCTCTACATCGCCGAAGGCGACCGCATCTACCTCTCCGACCCCAAGCGCATCTCCAGTCCGCAGGTCGCCTGGAGCCCCGACGACACACCCAACACCACCTATGCCGACCGCAGCCGCACCGAGATCGTGCGCGATCTGCGCGAAGGCATGATGCTGCCCATGTTCCGCCCGTCGGCCGACGGTTTTCCCACCGTCGTTCCCCTGCGTATCGGCGTCCGCCCCAGCGGGGCCCTGCTGCTGGAAGCCGTCAGCCTCTCGCGAGAGACCATGGAGGCGCTCAGCGGCCTGGTCTCCATGTCTATCGAGCGCGCCGAGGCCCTGGAAGACAGCGCCCGCGCCGAAGCGGCCAAGGAGACCGAGCGCCTGCGCACCGCTCTGCTCGACTCCGTGACCCACGAGCTGCGCACCCCGCTGACGTCGATCAAGGCCTCCATCAGCGCGCTGATCTCGCAGGAGACGCTCGACCCCCAGTCGCGCAAGGAGCTGCTCACCATCATCGACGAGGAGTCGGACCGCCTCAACCACCTCATCGAACAGGCCGTCGAGATGGCGCAACTCGACGAACATAAGGTCCAGCTGGAGATGAAGCCGCGCCGCGTCGCCGCATTGGTCGAAGCCGCCATCGAGAACTGCCATACCGTCTTCCCGGCGCGCGAGATTCGCACCGCCCTCGCCAGCAGCCTGCCCGACGTGCTGGCCGACGAGGCCTGGATCCAGAAAGTGCTCGGCAACCTGCTCGGAAACGCTGCCAAGTACTCCCCGCCGGAGCAGCCGATCTTCGTCTCCGCCGACCCTCAGGGAGACATGCTCGCCATCAGCGTGGCCGACCGCGGCGCCGGAATCGACCCCCTTGAACAGGCCATGGTCTTCGATAAGTTCTACCGTGGCCAGGGCCAGCGCAGCCGCGTCAATGGGACCGGCATGGGCCTCGCCATCTGCCGCGCAATCGTCGCCGCCCACGGCGGCACCATCAGCGTCACCAGCCAGCTCGGCCTGGGCTCGGTCTTCACCTTTACCCTCCCCACCGTCCGCCCCAACTGATACCTCATTCCCCGCGGCTCACACCTCATCGCTCACACCTCATCGCTCACACCTCACACCTCATAGCTCATAGCTCATAGCTCATAGCTGAAAAATGAAAAACGGACCGGCTCTAGTTCCAGGTTGTCCGTTGTTCGTTGTCCGTAACGGAGAACGGTCAACGTCGAACCTCCCGGCAAACTTTTTCTTTCTCCCTGTAATCCTCCCCGGCGAACCCCCGTCTATTCCAGCCGAACGGGTTAGCACATCGCCCCCGCCATGGAGACTCCAATGAATCTTCGCAAGTCGCCACTTACCCGCCTTCTCAGTGCCGCCGCCGGTCTCAGCGTCACCGCCGGTCTGATCGCAGGATGCTCGAGCGCCGTCTCCCCGGGCTCCAGCGCCACCAACATCGCGGCTGCCGCCGTGTCCGTCCCGGTGCTCATCACCGACGCCCCCAGCGATCAGTTGGTCGCCTTCACCCTCACCCTCAACAGCATCACCCTCACCGACTCCGCCGGTCAGACGGCCAGCATTCTCCCCTCGGCCACCACCATTGAGATCTGCCACCTCAACGGCGTCCAGGCGCCGCTGGTCACCGCCAGCATTCCCCAGGACACCTACACCTCGGCTACCATCGCCTTCTCCAATCCGCAGATCACCTACATCAACTCCTCGGGCGCAGCCGTCTCCATCACACCCACCCTCACCACCACCTCCTTCAAATTCACCTTCCCCACGCCGTTCACCGTCTCGAATAGTTCCACCTCGCTGCTGGTGGACCTGCTCGCCGGGCCGTCCGTCACCATCTCCGGCACTACCGTCACGGTCAACCCGCAATTCAACCTCAAGCCTGTCCCGCCTGCCGCCGCCGCACCACCCAGCGGCCAGAACGGCACAGGCATGCAGCAAATGGCCACGGTCGTCTCAGTCAACGGGACCAGCGTCACTCTCGAACCAGGCAGCGGACCCAACTTTACCGTGACCACCAACAGCGCCACCATCCTCCAGGGCCCGAACTTTACCTCGCTCTCCTCGCTCACTGCAGGCGAGCTCGTTCAGGTCGACTTCATCGTCGAGTCGGGTGGAGTATACCTGGCCACCCGCATCCAGTTGGCGCCGCCTCCACCGGCCGGCCAGCCGCCCATCAACCTGCTCAGCGGTCCCGTTACTTCGGTCTCCGCCGGCAGCTTCAAGATGGCGCTGATGCAGGGCTTGGGCCCGGCCATTCCGGTCAGCGCTACGGCAGTCTCCCTCTTCACCGTCACCACCAACTCCTCGACCGTCTTCGCCATCACGCCGCAGTTCCAAACCCTCAGCGGCCTTCCCTTCACTCCAACCTTTACCTCCGCCAACCTGGTCGCCGGACAATCGGTCGGCGTGGTCGCGTCCTCCGTCTCCGGAAGCACCGCGACGGCGAGCAACGTCTACCTGATTCCGCAGACGTTGGATGGGACCGTCACCGCAATCTCCACCGTCGGCGCCTACACCGCCTACACCCTGTCGCTGAACAGCGGATCGGCCTTTACCTCGCTCAGCGGAGCGTCCACCGTCACCGTCTATACCTCCCGCGCAACCGCACCGCCGCCGGGAGCCACCGCGCCGCCGCCGATCACTGCCTCCCCTAACCCCCAACAGCCCACCGCCAATAGTCAGGTTCGCTTCAATGGCCTGGTCTTCAACCTCGGTGGCGGCAGCTTTGCCATGATCGCCGGATGCTCGCCCGATGGAGCGCCCGGAATCTAAGATCGAATGCGGGTGGCAATCAAACCCTCCCAGGTCTGTAACCCCCACCGCATCGAGCCGGGAGTCTGCGAACAGCAGGCTCCCGGTTTTCCTTAATGCTGTTCCCGCCGGACGGGCGCCCTGCGGTCACTTCATGACATGAATTGGGCTTCGCGTGGGGCTGCCGATGGTCGTATCTGAGATTCCGTGCCGACCAACGGGAGGACCGCGCGAAGCCGCAAGAGGGCGTGCGAACGCCTAAATCTGCGAGCATGCCAGCGGACTCAAATACAAATTCGAGATGTTGCTCACAATCTCCGCATCCGTATTGCCCGGCTGCCGCGACAGCTCCTTCCACGCCGCATCCGCCCCGAACGCCGCCCACTTCGCCGTTAGCTCCGCCGTATCCGCAAAGGTCAGCATGTAGGTCAGGCTGGGCATGCGAGTCCCAATCAGCGTGTCGCCAAAGAACACCGGCGTCAGCCCCGTCCGCACAAAGATCCCAATCTCCGCCTCGTTGAACATCGCCACCTTGCGCGCGTGCGCCGCCTGGCTCGCGCTCTCATACGTGCGCAGCTGAAAGATCCGCTTCGGCAGCTTTCCATCCACCAGCTTCGGCGCCACCAGCTTCGGCCAACCCGCAAACGCCCCCAGCAGCGACCGCTCCGACCGCTCAAACGCCGGTGCCGTCGCCGGCGCATCGCGGAACCCCGCTGCCGCCTTCACATACTCTGCATCCTTGCCTAGGCGCGCATCCAGCGTCACCAGCGCCTCCGCATCCGTCGCCGGGATCAGCACGTAGTAGGTCGGCGTCTGCGGCCCAATGTCCAGCTTGAACGCCCCCACCGGGCCTATCCCCAGCCGCCCCAGCGCTGGTATCAGCGCCTTCTCAAAGTACCCCTGCGTCAGCGCCGTCTGCGGTCCATTCCGCAGCTCATACTTCCTTAGTTGATAAAACTCCTGCTGCGCCTTCGCACCCAAATTGTCATCCTGAGCGGAGCGCAGCGCAGCCGAAGGACCTGCGGTTGCCCTCAGCGCCGCTCCCGCCACCGCCGTCCTCACAAACTCCCGCCTCTCCATCCTTGCCTCCATGACCGCTTAGAATGGCGTCAATCCTTGGTAAAGTTGAAGTCTAACGTGTGAAAACACGCGCACCCATCGACAGGACACCGTATTTCGCCGCCCTTGGAAAAATCGCTTGTGTCATAGGCAACGATGATATGCGGATTGAAAGGATGACCGCATTGTCTGCAATTGCCGAACTCATCGTCTAAAGAACCTGTTGCTCTGCGTTTGTCCATCGGTGCCCATCGGTGTGAATCGGTGTTAAGCCTTTCCTCAGCTCTCCGGTGCAGCCGTCGCCGCCGCCCCTCCCGCTCCCCGCGCTCTCTGCGGAGCTTGCGGGTTCAACTGATTCGTCGGCACATCCATCACCGGCAGCGGCCCCCGCATCCACTCCGCGGGCAGGTAATCCACTCCCACCGACTCCAGCACGTACCGTAGCGACTGCGTATAAAGTTCGTGCATCAAGCTCCGCGGATTCCCCAGGTTCGGCCCGCGTCCCACCTGCCCCAGAGGCACGCGGTACATGCTGAACTTCGCCGCCGGATCGAACTGGAACAGCTTCGGCGCCTCTGCTTCGATCAGATCGTACGCCGCCGCCAGCTCCTTCATCTGCTTCGGATCGGTGGTCAGCTTCGCCGCCAACCCGCGCAGATAGCGGAACCGCCACAAGCTCACATCCAGCGTCGTATTGCAGATCGCAAAATGCTTGAACCAGTCGAACCGCGTCGCCACCTCCGCCGCCTGCGCCTCGGTCAGGTGCGGCTTCGCCTGCTCCAGCGCTGCCGCCATCTCGTCGATCTTCGCCAGGCAGTCCGCCTTCTGCTTCTCCATTTTGGTTACATTCTCCAGCGTCGGCTCCAGGTACGCCGCATACTCCGGCAGATAGTACCGGTTGGTATACCGCAGCAGCACCTCGCGCCGGGCAATGTTCCCCGCAAAGTCCGCATTGGTGGACGACCCATGCCCCAGCGGGCACCAGCACCACGTGCACGCATCCTCACTGGCCCGCATAAACTTCACCATCGCCGCCGCCGCCGCCTCGCCGTAGATGCCCGTCGCCCACTCGTGCCACAGGCTCGCAAGATCGGCGTTGACGTTCCAGGCCAGCTCCCGCCAGAAGTACACGCAGTTGCCGTTCAATATGTCCTCAAAGATGTCGTAGGTCGCCGGCTGGTTCGTCCCTCCGGCGTAGATCTCCGCGCCGCCGTTCGGCCCAATCAGCTCCAGCGCCTTCTTGATCGTCGCCGCCGTGTAGTTCACCGTCGAGGCAGGGAAGTACTGCCGCCCGATAAACTGCCCCACCTGCTGATACTCCACAATCTCCGTATGCGGCTTGCACTTGCCCAGCAGCGTGGTGAATCGCCCATTCGGCTCGCAGTCGGAGTGGTAGATCTTGGTCTGCATCATCAGGTCCGCCGGCGTCTCCTTGATCACTCGCGCCCACAGCTCTGGATGGCTCAGCCCAAACTGCCCATACCCCGGCGCATGGACATAGTTCGTCCCCAGCCAGTGCGGGCAGCCCGACGACCAGGTGCGCATATGCAGCTTCTGCCCCATCGGCTTCAGCAGCGCATGGTACCGCGACAGAAACTCATGGACCTCGTTGGGAAACTTGTCCAGCCCGTTCGCCTTGCATCGCGCGTCCTGGCAGTACGCGCTATAGTTGTCCCAGAACGTCGCCGAAATGCCATCCGCGCCGCACTGCTCCGCCCACTCCTTGACGTACGCCTCCAGCACCTTCCAGGTCAGCGGATCGCTCGGGCACAGCGCAGCCGATTCATGTGAGTTCGCCAGCGGCGTTCCCTTCGCCGTCGGATAAGCCTTCAGCACCGCCGCATACAGCGCCGGCGACCAGGTCGCAAAGTTGTTCCCATACGGCAGCAGCGCAAACACCTCCACGTCCGCGTCGTGGAACTCCTTCACTCGCTCCGCATTCTGCGCCTTGTGCGTCTCGGCGGATGCGGCCAGGTCCTTCTGCTGCGCGGCCGTCAGCGCCGCAAACACATCCGGCAGCACGTGCAGTGCAGGCGTCGCCGTCAGGTTCGCCGTGTACATATTTGCCCCGAAGATCGCCGTCTGCTCGGCCACCGGATAGTCCGCATGGTACTGCGCCGTGCGGATGGCAAAGTCCGGATTCCTCCGGTACGCCCCGCTGCCTGTTCCCTGTTCCCTGTTCCCTGCCTTTATCCAGTGCTCCGGCTCGCCCGCCGCATACAGCACGCTCCGCGGCCGCGCCCCCCACACCACCGCCCCACCCGTATACGTCACCGTGTACCCGTCCACCTTCGGC
>Ga0182013_10002788_pt1 | contig 22530 bp, 16 predicted proteins | sample 612S2MmetaG_FD_120487 | JGI IMG/M metagenome (GOLD analysis project Ga0182013, IMG submission 120487) | Permafrost microbial communities from Stordalen Mire, Sweden - 612S2M metaG | ecosystem: Environmental > Terrestrial > Soil > Wetlands > Permafrost | place: Sweden: Stordalen | collected... | reverse complement strand
TCCAGCCACGTCGATCGCGGCCACCAGCAGCAGATTGGCCACGTTGAAGACCGCGCCGCCAATCATCGCGTAGAGGATCGGGCCCGGCGCGGTCCGCGCCATGTCGGCCAGCAGCGGCGTTCCAGCATGCCCCATGCTGCCCGCGGTCAGCCCCCAAACCACCACGCCCAGCGCCATCCCGATTGCGTAATCCCAGTAGAAAAGCTGGAAGCGGTAATGCGGGCACAGCTTCAGCGTGTTGGCCCACGATCCCCAGCACAACATGCTCAGGACCATGAGAAACAGCGCGGCCTGATACGTCTCAGGAAGCAACATTGCATTCCCTCCGTTCGTGCGCCTCAATGCGGCAAACTAGGAACCATAGCGCATTGCTATTGGTGCTGTATAGGTCAGCCATAAGGCGCGAAGGAACGCGCGAGACGTCTGGAATTCGCGAGATCAAGCTGCTTACCCCTTCGCTGCTTTCACCGCCTCGGTCAGCGCCGGAACCACTTCGAACAAATCGCCGGCGATCCCGTAGTCCGCAACTTCGAAGATCGGCGCGTCGGGATCCTTGTTGATGGCCACAATGCACTGCGAGCCCTTCATCCCCACCAGGTGCTGAATCGCTCCCGAGATTCCCACCGCGAGATAGAGTTTCGGCGAAACGGTTTGGCCGGAGCTGCCCACCTGCCGCTCCATCGGCAGCCAGCCGTTGTCGCAGATGGGCCGGGAAGCAGCCAGCTCCGCGCCCAGCGCTCCGGCCAGATCCTCGACCAGCCGGATGTTTTCCGCCTCCCTGATGCCGCGCCCCACGCTGACGATCAACTGCGCCGAGCCCAGGTCGACAGTCTGCGCCGAATTGCGGAACGGCTCGCCGGCACGCGTGCGAATCTGCGCCGCATCGATGTTGGGCGCGAAAGTTGTGACGGGCGTCTGACCATCGCCCGCTGCGGGCAACTCGGCCCGAAACGCACCGGCCTGCACCGAGACGAAGCACGGCCCCGCTCCGCATGGGCGATAGCTGCCATTCAGCCTTCCCTGCAGCAGTTGGCGCATAAACAGCGGGCCATCGCCGATGCCGATTACGTCGCCGATAAGCACCCGGCCCATGCGGCAGGCGAGCGCGGGCGCGTAATCGCGCACCTGGTAGGTGTGCGGAAAGACCACGTACTCCGGTGTCTCAGCCTGAATCAGTTGTTCGAGCGCAAGTGAAAATCCATCGGCCGTGTAGTGCTCCAGCAGCGCGTGCTCCAGGCGCACCACCTTGCCGAACTGTTTCGTGGCAGCCTCCGCGGCCAGAGCCTCAGTCTGCGCGCCAATCACCACCGCGGTCACATCCTGCGCCGCGCCCAGCCGCAGAGCCGCCGCAGCCGCTTCCCAACTGGCTCTCTTGATCTTCCCGCCGCTCTGCTCCAAAACCAGAAAAACACTCATAGCACCCGCACCTCGAATTTCAGCTTTTCCACCAGCGCCGCCGCGGCTTCCTTGGCCGAGCCGCCCAGCATCTGCGTCGATTTCTGTTTCTTCGGCAACGTAATCTCGTCCAGCGTCACCACCGGCGCGCCGTCCACGCCGAGTTCCGCCGCGCTCAGTTGGCGCACCTCTTTGGTCTTGGCGCGCTTGATGCCCATCAGCGTGGCGTAGCGCAGCTTGTTGCCACCCGATTGGATGGTCAGCACCGCCGGCGCCGGCAATTCGATGGTCTGAAACCAGCCCTCCTCAAGCTCGCGCTTCACTTTGAGGCCGGTCTCGGTCTTCTCCACTTGCAGAATCAGCGTTGCGTGCGGCAGCCCCAGCAGCTCGGCAACAATCACGCCCGTCTGTCCCAGTCCCAGGTCTTCCGACTGCAAGCCGGTCAGCACCAGGTCCGGGCTCTCGGTCTTGATGGCCGCGGCCAGCAGCCTCGCTACGCCCAGCGCATCGCGTTTCCCAAGGTCGTCGCAGACAATCTGAATGGCCCGGTCCGCGCCCTTGGCCAGCGCCTCACGAATCGTCGATCCCACGCGCTCAGGCCCGGCGCTGATTACAACCACCTCGCCGCCATGCTTCTCTTTCTGCTGCAGCGCCTCTTCGAGAGCGTATGCATCCGGCTCGTTCATCGCGTAGTGCAAATCGGCTTCTTCAATCCACTTACCCGCGGCGTCGATCCGCACCTGCGCGTCCCGCTCTGGCACTTGTTTGATTGCGACAATAATTTTCATGATTGAGCGCTCCCGCGCCTGTAGGTTAGATGTCATTTTCCTGCGGCAATCCTCTCGCCGCCAACTGCGCAATGTCCAACAACTGTGGCGCGCCTTCGCCCTGCGCCGCCAGTGCATCCCGGAACATGGTATTGCAAAACGGGCAGGCAGCGGCAACTACGCCCGCGCCCGTCGCAGCCAGTTCCGCCGCGCGCACATGGCTCACCCGCTCGCCGCTCTCCTCGCCCAGAAACGCCAGTCCGCCGCCGGCTCCGCAGCAAAAACTGCGTTCGCGATTCCGCGGCGCTTCTACAAGCTCGCCGGCCAGCGCAGCCACTTGCCGCGGTTCGTCGTAGACATTACGATACCGGCCCAGGTAGCAGGGGTCGTGAAAGACGATCTTTTCATTGCGAGGTGGCACAGGGGCTAAAGCCCCGGCCGTTTTGTCGGCGTTTTCGGCACGACTGAAGTCGTGCCCTGTTACGAAGCTTGCGGAGTTCGTGGCGCGGGGGAGTTTGTCGGCGAAGCGGGCTAAGAACTCGCTATGGTGCTCCACTTCCGGCGGCGTTCCGTAGGTCTTCCAATCCTCCTGAATAGTGCGCACGCAGTGGGGGCAGATGGAAACAATCTTTTTCACCTTGTTCTGCGCCAGCGCTTCGAGATTTGCTGAGGCCAGTTGCTCAAAAAGCAGATCGTTGCCCAGCCGCCGCACCGGGTCGCCGGTGCATTTTTCCTTGCGCAGCACTCCGTAGCTCGTGCCCAGGTAGTTCATCACCTTTACAAACGAGACAATGATCTCGCGCCCCTTGGGATCGTATCCGCCCATGCAGCCGAGCCATAAACAATATTCCTGGGTGCCGTCGAAGATGGGCAGCGCATTCTTTTCGATGAATTTGTCGCGTTCCTGCGCGGGCAGCCCGAGCGCGTTCGAGCCCCGCTCGAGCGCCAGAAAGAGCTTGGCGCCGTGCTGGTCTTCCCACGCGCCGGTGTTCACCGCGCCGCGCCGCAGGCCCACCAGGATCGGCAGGTGCTCGATCCCCACCGGGCATTGAAACTCGCACGCGCCGCAGGTGGTGCACTCAAACACCGCTTCCTGCGAATTGTATTTGCCCAGCAGCGGCTCATCGCTTCGCGGCCCAAGCGCGTTCAGGTAGCTGCGCAGCCCGAGAATAATCTCCTTCGGGTTGAGGATCTTCCCGGTGTTGTTGGCCGGGCAGTGCTCGGTGCAGCGGCCGCACTCCACGCAGGAGTAGGCCTGCAGGCTGACCAGTTGGGTCAGGTCCGTTCCCGCCACCAGCCCAAAGTCCTCATCGCCGTTGAGCGGGGGAATGCGGCTGAATCCGCCCCGGGAGAGAAAGATCGTGGCCGGGCTAAGCACCAGGTGCAGATGCTTGGTGTGCGGAATCAGCGGCAAAAACGCCAAAAGGACGAGCGTGTGGGCCCACCAAAGCTCCCGCACCGCGACGCCGGTATCGGGAACCAGGAAAGCAGCCAGATAAGTGGCCATCAGGGCGAAGATGAGCAGCGCAATCAGCCCCGATTCCCAGGAAAGCGTCTCGCCCAGCCATTTGGGCCGCACCAGAAAACGGCGGATAAAAAGTCCCAGGATGCCGGCTGCGCAGGCCAGCGCAAAGACGCCTGCCAGATAAGTGTAGAAGCGGCCAAACCAGCCTGTAGGGTCAAGAAAGCCAAGCCCCAATCCCGCCGCGCAGTGATTCAGCGTAACCAGCGCAAAGGCGCAGAAGGCCCAGAAGACAAAAGCATGGGCCAGGCCGGGGAGCGGGCGCTGGCGAATGACCTTCGCCTGGCACATGACCTGCCAGAAAAAGTCCCAAAGCCGTCTGCCGATCGGAAAAAGGCGGAAATCGGCGTCCTTCTTCGAGCTGAGAATCCGATTGAGAATAGGCCCGAACCGGCGCCAGAACCCGTAGCCCGATGCCGCGGCAAGCACAATAAAGAGCAATTTCTCCGCGACATGGAAGTGTTGCGGTTCGGCCAGGGTTGGGAGGGTGAGAATCATAGGCGAACCCACCACGATACACGATCAGCGCAGGAGCCGTCGCGGGGCAGAGCAACTCGCTCGTCACTTCTCAAGGCCGGCTCTCCCTTGCCGCGCTCCGATCGGCCGGAGGGCTCGCTTTTTTGATCTTTTCCAAGGCGCGGGAGAATCAGCAGCGCACAATTTTCGGGGACTCAATGCCCTTGGTGGCATTGCGCGTATCCACCACCAACTGCGCCTGCTCAACGATGGCCGGGTAATCGTAAGTCGAGTGATCGGTAACGATCACGACGGCGTCGAACTGGCCTAAGTTGTCGAGCGGCGTGCTGCTCATGTTCAGGTCGTAGTGGCGGCCGCGGCCCACGGTGGGGAAGTATGGGTCGTTGTAACTGACGAGCGCGCCTTTTTCGCGCAGCAACTCGATGATGGTCAGGGATGGGGACTCGCGCAGATCGTCGATGTCGCGCTTGTAGGCCAGGCCGAGGACCAGGATGCGCGATCCCTTGATGGATTTCGCGCGCTCGTTGAGGCCGGCTGCAATGTGTTCGATCACAAAGTAAGGCATATTGGCGTTCACTTCGCCGGCCAGCTCGATGAACCTGGTGCGGAAGTCGAATTCGCGTGCCTTCCAGGAGAGATAGAAGGGATCGATGGGAATGCAGTGGCCACCGAGGCCGGGGCCGGGATAAAAAGCCTGAAAGCCGAAGGGCTTGGTCTTGGCCGCTTCGATGACCTCGTGGATGTCGATGCCCATCCTCATGCACAGTTGCTTGAGCTCGTTGACCAGGGCGATGTTGACGCAGCGATAGATGTTTTCAAGCAGCTTGGTCATCTCGGCGACCGAGGGGCTGCTCACCTGGACGACGCGGCGGAAGATGGCGCCGTACATCGCCGAGGCCAACTCGGCGGAAGCGGGACTGCAGCCGCCAACAACTTTGGGAATGTCGTGACGGGAGACGCTGTCGTTGCCTGGGTCTTCGCGTTCCGGCGAGAAGACCACGTGGAAGCCGCGCTCGCCATCGCCGCAGCCAGGTAGGCCGCGCACGACTTTCAGGCCGCCGGGATTTCCGGCTTCCAGCAGCGGCGCAACGATTTCTTCCGTTGTGCCCGGATAGGTGGTGCTCTCGAGAACGATCAACTGGCCCTCGTGGACATAGGGAGCGATGGAGGTAACGGTGCCGGTCACGTAGCTCAAATCGGGCTCGTGGTGCTCGTTGAGCGGTGTGGGCACACAGATGATCACCGCGTCCATCCGGGCGATTTCAGAGTAGTCGGTGGTGGCGCGGAAGCCGGCCTTTTGCGCGTTCCGGATGGACTCAGGGAGAATGCGGACGATGTACGACCCGCCGGCGTTGAGGGTCTTCACTTTATCGGGCGCGATATCGAATCCGGTCACCTGAAAGCGTTCGCCGCTGAAGAGCAAGGCCAGTGGCAGGCCCACGTAACCCATTCCAATGATTCCGATGCCGGCTTCACGGGCTTCCATCTTCTGCCTGAGTATTGCCAGCCGGTTCTCCGAAGCAGTAGCCATGGTCACGATTGTACGGCGTGATGACGCGCGGGCCGCTAGAATCGAAGTTGCGAAATCGAAATGGAACACGACGGATTCCTGGAGAAAAACGTTGGCTAAATTTCTGGTTACCGGAGCAGCGGGGTTTATCGGGCGGTCGATTGCCGCGACGCTATTGGCGCGCGGCGAATCGGTTCGCGGAATCGACAGCTTCATTACCGGCAAGCGGGCCAACCTGGCCGGGCTTGAGGCAATGGAGTTCCTTGAAGGCGATCTAAGAGATGCGGAGACATGCGCGAGGGCCTGCGCGGGCGTTGAGGTCGTGTTCCACGAGGCGGCGCTGGCCTCTGTCCCGCGTTCGGTTGCCGATCCGGTCACCACCAACGAGTGCTGCGTCGGCGCGACGCTGAATCTGCTGGTTGCAGCGCGCGCGGCCGGGGTGCGGCGGGTGATCTACGCCGGTTCGTCGTCGGTCTATGGCGAAGCGCCCACGCTACCCAAGCACGAGGCAATGCTTCCCGCTCCCATCAGCCCGTATGCCGTGGCCAAGCTGGCCGGCGAGCACTATTTGAGCACCTTCACGCGCGTCTACGGGCTGGAGACGGTGACGCTGCGCTACTTCAACGTCTTTGGTCCCTACCAGGATCCGGCTTCGCATTACTCCGGCGTTCTGGCTATTTTCTGCCGCAAAATGCTGGCCGGAGAGCAGCCCACCATCTACGGCGACGGCGAACAAAGCCGGGATTTTACATATATCGATAATGTGGTTCACGGAAATCTCCTGGGCGCCCAGGCACCGGCGGAAAAGGTTTCAGGAAAAATGATGAACCTGGCTACCGGTACGCGGATCACGCTCAACCGGACCTTCGCGATCCTGCGCGAGCTTACCGGCTACAGCGGCGAACCGGCTTATGCGCCGGTGCGTAGCGGAGATATTCGCGATTCCCTGGCCGACATTGAACTGGCCAGGGAACTGCTCGGCTTCGAACCGACCGTGGATTTCAGCGAAGGACTGCGCCGCACGGTGGAGTGGTACCGGGCAGCCGGGGCAGGTTCCTGACGATAAATACGGGCTCCTGATCCCGCTCTCATAAGGTGTGATCTAAAACACGTTCGATTCACCTCCGCCGGGGTAACACTACGGGGGACCATTTCGCGACCGCTATTTTTGCCTGTCTGCCGGAGCACAACTGCGCGAGGGTTTTTGGGGTAGAGGCGCCACACCATTGGATCAAGGTCCTTCAGCTCAGCAAGATATGCCGCGTCAGCCCGATGAGCGTTTCGGAGCGGAGATGAGCCGGCACAGTTCCTCCACGTCCATGCGCGAGCTTTGGATGGTGGTGGTGCGCCGCCGCAGGCTGATGCTCGGCGTCGAGGGCGGATTGCTGCTGTTGTGCCTTCTCTATTGCCTCATTGCGCCCAACCAGTACGAAGCCACGGCCCGGGTTGAGCTGCGCACGTCGCCCGCTTCTTCCTTGAATCTTGAGTCGCAGGAGCCGCTGGTGTCGGCCTCGATTCTTTCCGCGCCCATCGCACTCGAGACCCTGGCCGGCGTGTTGCGCAGCGACCAACTCGCATGGCGCGTGATCACCGGGCTGAAGCTTTACCAGGCGCCGGGATTTCGAGGCGGTTTTGCCGGCAAGTTTCCCGGATTTCACCCCGATGCGCCCAGCGTGGATGCGCAGGCCTGGCTGCTGGATCGATTCGAGAGGCGCCTGACCGTACAGAGCCTGCCGCGCACACTGCTGGTGCAAATCCGGTTTCGTTCGCGCGATGCGGCCTTGTCGGCTGCGGTGGTGAACGCCCTGATCCGCGCCTACCGCCAGCAGGACAGCGAGGCGCAGATCGAGGCCACGGCCCAAGCTTCGGGCTGGCTTGAGGGCCAACTTGGAGATTTGAAGATACGCGTGGACCGGGACCAGCAGCGCCTGGCCGATTTCGAGCAAAAACACGCAATCCTCAGCACTCCCACCGCGACCGCCAACGGTCAGCCGGGCGAGATCGACCACAGCTCGACTGTGCTGGAGATAGACGAGCTGGGAAGGCAACTGGTGGCGGCCACCACCGACCGTATTCTGTGCGAAGCCGAGTATCGCGCTGCTTCCCATGGCGATCCCGAACTGGTCATCGCTTCCGATCCGCGCCTGCAGGGGCAAAGCAGCGGGTTCCAGACCGCGCTGCTTGAACAGATTCACAGCCGCCGCAGCGACCTCGAGCAGGAACAGGCGCAGCTCAGCGCCGAGCGCGGGCCAAATTTTCCGCGGGTGGTTGAGATTGGCCGGCAGTTGCAGGATCTTGACCGCCAGAAGCAAGCGGAAGATCTGAGGCTCGTTGCGCGCTTCCGCAACAACTGGCAGACGGCCCTCGATCGCGAGCAACTGGTGCGCAAAAGCCTCAAGGAAACCACCGGCGAGGGCATGAAACAGAACCAGGCCGCCACCGAATATGCGGTCATGCGCCAGGAGGCCAACTCCAGCCACGATCTCTACATGAAAGTGTCGGAAAAGGTTGAGGAGGCGGGATTGGCGGCGGGCATTCACGGTTCCAATATCTCGGTGGTGGACGATGCGCTGGAGCCGGTGAAGCCGGTTGCGCCCGATCTGCCGCTCTACATGGCCATCACCTTCTTCGCGGGGCTCTGGATTGCAATGGGAGCGGCGCTCATGCAGGAATCGTGGAGCCGCACTGAAACGCGCGTGGCCCTGTTGCTGCTGGTCTTGCTCGTGCCGGGCGGACTTGCGCGCGCGCAGGCGCCAACGCCCAGCACCTCCGGCTTGCCTACCGGCGTGGCCAGTTTTCCCCAGACCCAGGAGACAAAGAGCCTGCCCAACCCCAAAGAGGCTCCGGCAGTATGGAACAAGCCCGGAACCGCGGGAGCGCCTGGTTTGCCGCAAGGGGCTCAACAAGCAGCCATGCCGGCGCCCATCGGCCCCGGCGACTGGCTCGACATCAGCGAATTTCACACCCCGGAGTTTCATTCCATGGTGCGCGTCTCCGCCACCGGCACGGTGACCCTGCCGATGGTCAACGATGTGCATATTGGCGGCATGGATGAGCAGGCAGCGGCCCACGCGATTGAAGCCGCGCTGCTCGAAAAGGGCATGCTGCTCCATCCGCTGGTTTCAGTGGTGGTGACCGCCTATGCCGGGCAGGACGTAAGCGTCCTCGGCGAAGTTGCCCGGCCGGGTGTTTATCCCTACAGCTTTCACCACCGGCTGCTCGACCTCATCTCCGCCGCATCGGGACTCGCCCCCAGTGCCGGGCGCCTGGTGAACGTGTTTCGCCGCGACGATCCAAACACCCCGCACCCGGTGGTGCTAGACCCCAACGCAACCGATGCCGGCCCCGATCACAATCCAGAGCTCGAGCCCGGCGATACCGTCCAGGTGAGCCGCGCGGGGCTGGTGTATGTGGTCGGCGATGTGGTCCGGCCCGGCGGATTTCCTGTCGATCCGGTGCAGGGACTTACGGTGGTGAAGGCAATTGCGCTGGCCTGGGGTCCGTCGCAAAACGCGGCCGTCGGGAAAGTCGTGCTGATCCGCGAACAGAAAGACGGGCGCATCCTTAACCCGATCGACCTCAAACGCATGCTGCGCGGCCAGGATCCCGATCTGCCCATTCGCGATGGCGACATTCTCTTTGTGCCCGATTCAGTGGCCAAGAACCTCACGAGCCGAGCCATGGAGTCGGCCATTCAATCCGCCATTGGCGTGACCATCTACTCCGGCCTGGTCTATTCGCAGAGGTACTAGATCCTGTTATGAACTATGGAGCGAGCAGCGACGGGAGCCAATTTTTCTCAGTTCGAGGAGCGAGGAGGGACAGATACCGGGTGTATCTTAGCGACGAGCGACGCCGAAATGGGGAAAATTGGCCCCGTCCCGAAGGGTTGCGGCGAAAATCCGGCCATACTTCATTCTCGCCCTTGACGGTGGACCCGCCACAGCCTTCGGGCTCGGCTTCGTCTTGCCGGATTTTCGCTCGCAACGCTGCCTGCCCCATAGTTCATAACGGGCTCTTGCGTTGAGAAAAGCCGCGTGGTTCTTGTTGCTGATCTTGGCGTTCGCAATCCCCTGGGAGTACTCGCTCGACCTGGGCGCTCCGCTGGGAAATGTGGCTCGCATTCTCGGGTTGCTGCTCCTGCTGGCCGCGGTTCCGGCGGTTCTGCAGGCCGGACGCATGCGCACGCCGGGACCGCTTCAGGTTCTGGTGCTGGCGCTGTTCCTCTGGTTCTGTTGCACGTATTTCTTCACCATCGATCAGGCGATGACGCTCGAAAAGATGCGCGGCTACTTTCAGGAGATGATGATCGTCTGGCTGGTTTGGGAGTTTGCCGAGAGCCCGGGCGATCTACGCGCCCTGCTGCGCGCTTTCGTGGCCGGATCGTGGGTGCTGGCCCTGCTCACCCTCGCCAGTTTCAGCTCGCCGGAGGCAATTGCAGAAGGTCAGATTCGCTTTGCCGCCTATGGGCAGGATCCCAACGATGTGGCCCGGTTTCTCGATATGGGATTCCCTCTGGCGGCGCTGTTATTGAATGGCGAATCGCGATGGCCCGAGCGGCTGCTGGCTCTGGGCTATCTGCCGCTCGGGCTGTTCGCCGTCGTGCTGACGGCCTCGCGGGGTGGGTTCCTGGCCGCGTTGGCCGCGCTCGCCGGGTGTGGATTTGTGCTGGCGCGCGGACACTTCCGGGCGGTCGTGGCCTCTGTACTCGCGCTCCCCGCAGTCGCGGCCGCGCTTTGGTTTACCGTGCCCCATGAGATTTTCGAGCGGCTGGCCACGATCCCTGGGCAGTTGCGAGGCGGCGATCTGAACCAGCGCGTCAACATCTGGTCGGCGGGTTGGCACGCCTTTGCGCGTGCGCCCCTGTTCGGCTCCGGCGCTGGGACCTTTGTCGCCGCTGCCGGTCTTGCTCCCGCCGATACGGCGCACAACACCGTGCTCTCGATTGCGGTAGGAGGCGGTCTTTGCGCCTTGACGCTGGCTGCATTCATTTTGGTGGTGACTGTCCGCTCGATTCTCAAAACCCGTGGGCCGCTGCGCCTCGCTCTGGCATTTGCGCTCCTGGTCTGGCTGGTTACCTCGCTGGTTGCCTCAGTGGAAGAAAGCCGCACCACCTGGCTGCTGTTTGCGCTGATTGCGCTCGCCGGGCGGCTTGCCGGCGACGAGCCTGAGCGCCTTGCGGAGTGTTTTCCTGACGTCGAGCGCATTCGGGAAGATTCTCTTCTGCATCCGGCTTTGTCGCAGCAGCCTGCGGAATAACTCAATACGGCGGGAGGCGGGGAGTTCAGCCTCCGCACATAACCGAGAGATTTGAAAAGGGGCTTTGGCCTCGGAGGAACATAAGATTCCGAGCTTTTCCGAGGCATTCTCAGCTCTGACTCCCACTTAGGCCCGCTTTTGCCATGTCGACCATTTCCCAAATCACGAGCCGGATCACCAGGCCGCTCAAAGGCGGAAGCGTGAACCGCGGCATCCTTCGCGCGGCCGCATCGGTGGGCGCGGTGGGAATCCTGGTCAAATTCGCGGCCACCTTCAAAGAAATCGCGGTGGCCGGCGTATATGGCCGCTCCGACGCGATGGATGCGTTTCTGGCCGCCGCGCTGATCCCCAGTCTGCTGGTGAACCTGATTTCCGAGTCGATGAACCAGGCCCTGGCGCCCACGCTGATCAAAGTGAGGGAACACGAGGGCAAGGCGCGGGCCCAGCAACTGCTCTCCAGTTCCATGCTCTGGATGTGCGTGCTGCTGATTGCGGCATCGGCCGTGATGGCTCTCACTGCGCGCGGCTTCTTTCCGCTGATTGCTTCGCATTTCCCCCCCGCCAAGCTGGAACTCTCCATCCGGCTCTTCTACGCGCTGCTGCCCATCGTCCTGATCACCGGAATCGCAACCAACTGCACTGCGGTGCTCAACACGCTGGACCGTTTCGCGTTGCCGGCGCTGGCGCCCATGGCAGTTTCAGCATCTATCATCGTGGGCGCTCTGTTGCTTGGCGGACGTTACGGCATCTGGGCCATGGTTTACTCCACCCTGGCCGGCTCGCTCATCCACGCCGCCATTGTTGCCTGGATGATGCATGCGCATGGCTACAGCTTCAGCCTGCGCTGGTATGGAATGACCGAGGCAACGCGCACGGTGGGCCGCCAGTACGGGCCGGTGCTGCTCAGCGGCCTGGTGGCCTCGAGCGGCCTGCTGGTGGATCAGTCGATGGCCGCCATGCTGCCGGCGGGCAGTGTCTCGGCGCTGGTGTATGCCGGCCGCTTCGTGAGCGTGGTGCTTACGCTGCTGGCCGGAGCGGTTTCCACAGCCATCGTGCCTTTCTTCTCGCGCATGATCGCGCATCGCGACTGGGCAACCTGCCGGCAGACGCTGCGTACCTGGGCGCGGCTCACGGCGCTGGTCTCGGTGCCCATTGCGCTGCTGTTGATCGCGGGCGCGCATGTGCTGGTTCGCGTGGCCTACCAGCACGGGGCCTTCGGCGTCCGCGATACCGCCGTGGTGGCGCGCGTTCTGGCCATGTACGCAATTCAGATTCCGTTTTTCGTGACCAGCCGCGTGTTCTACCGTTTTCTGGTGGCGATGTTGCGCACCGACCTCGTCTTCTACTGCGGACTCATCAACCTTGGCCTCGATATCGTGCTGAATCTGATTTTGATGCGCTGGTTCGGCGTAGCTGGAATCGCTCTGGCTACCTCGCTCTGGACGATAAGCACGTTCTTTCTGCTTTGGTACTGGAGCGGCAAGGTGCTCTCCAGCGCTGAACTGGCGAGTGCGAAGTTGTGAATGGAGCAAGCGGAATGTTACCAAGGCCGGCAAAGTATCTGCTTCGAATCGACGATCTGTGCCCCACTGTCTCCCGGGTTCCCTGGCAGAGATTCGCGGCGTTGATTGAAGAGTTCAACGTCCGGCCCATTCTTGCCGTGGTTCCAGAAAATCATGATCCCGATCTGAAAAAGTCGCCGCCGGACTCACAGTTCTGGGAACAGATGCGGGTTATGGAATCCATGGGAGCCGCAATCGGCCTGCACGGCTATCGCCATCTCTGCGCCGGCCGCGGCACCAGCCTGTTGCCGCTGCATCGCATCTCGGAGTTCGCCGGCGCCGACCCATGCACGCAGCGCGAATGGATAAGAGCCGGCCTCAAAATTCTTCGCGGACACGGCCTCACTCCGGAAATCTGGGTGGCGCCGCGCCACGGATTCGATCGAAACACGCTGGCCGCGCTGAGGGCGGAAGGCATTCCGGCGTTGTCCGACGGGCTGGCGCGATTTCCGTTCACGCGCGCGGGCCTCACCTGGATTCCGCAGCAGCTTTGGGCGCCGCTCGAAAAGCCGAATGGGGTGTGGACGATTTGCATGCACCCCAACACCGCCGGCGACGCCGAAATCGAGCAGTTGCGCACCTTCCTGCGCGGCCACGCAAACCAATTCACGTCGGTAAACCGGGTGCTGGCCATGCCTGGGTTGGCGGAATTGCGTCCGCCGGAACGGCTTTATGAACTGCTCGCACTCTGGCGTGTACAGGCCTCGCGCTTCAGCAAACAGCTTCGGCTGGACAACTCGCCGTAGAGCTTCTCCCAACGGTCAAGAGATGCGGCGAGGCTGAATTGCTCCGTCGCGTGCTGGCGAGCGCGCGCACCCATCGCCGCACGCTTCCCGATCGGCAATTGCATGAATGCGGTCATTGACCGGGCCAGCGCGCAGGCATCGGCAGCAGGGGCCAGCAGGCCCGTCTCACCGTCCATGATCGCCTCGCCGGTGCCGGGAACATTGGTCGCTACCGCGGGCAGGGCGCAGGCCGCGGCCTCCAACACCGCCATCGGCAGGCCCTCCCAGAGCGACGAGAGCACAAATCCATCCGCAGCCTGCATCCAGCGCTTCACATTGGTTTCAAACCCCAGAAAACGGACCCTGTGCTCGATGCCAAGCCGCGCGGAAAGCTGGGCCAGATCGCCCATCAATGGGCCCGAGCCGGCGATGACCAGCCGCGCGGGGCAGGGCACCGCGGTCATGGCGCGCAGCAGAGTTGGATAGTCTTTCACCGGTTCCAGGCGGCCGGCGGCCAGCCACAGAAACTCGTCGCCCATGCCAAACTCACGCCGCACAGCACTCCGCACCGCAACGTCAGGCCGACACTGCTCTACGTCGACGCCGTTGGGAAGCACGGTCAAGCGCTCTGGGCTGACCATGCCGGCCCGAAGATGGCTCTCAGCCACGGCGCGGCTCACCGCCGTTACCCGGTCAGGCAGCCAGCGGGTGAAGCGGTAACCCAACCGGCGCACCAGGGGGCCGATGGATGAGCTGTGCAGCGTGTCAATAAAAACTGTGCCGGGAAAAACTGTGCCGGGAAGCCAGGTGGCAAAGACAGCCGTCATGGCGGCGCAGAGACGGGACCAGCGCACCAGCCAGGCCGCATGGGGCAGATGAGCGTGAACCACATCCGGCCGCTCGCGGCCAAGCCATCGGTTGAATCGAATCCAGCCACGCGGATCGGCGAGGCCCTTGCGCATCCGCAGGCTGAGAAAGGCGATGCCGGCATCCTGCAGTTCCAGGGCCGCCGCACCGCCTGTGCCCGAAAGCGTCACTACGGTGACGCGCCAGCCGCGCCGGCGCAGACCCCTGGCCTGGAGCATCACCTGGCGCTCGGCTCCGCCCAACCGGTCCAGCGTCGGAATGACCAGGGCGGCGTGACTCACCCATGCCTCTGGGCGATCGTCGCATCGATCAGCGCTTCATAGGATTCGATGGCGCGCTCAAAGCAGAATTCGCCCCCGAGGCTGAGTGGCTTGATCTCCTGCTCTCGACATCGGCTGCGGGAAAGATCCCGGCCAGGAACCGCTGGAGTGAGTTTCTTCAGCTTGCCGGCAATTGAATCCAGCGCCAGGAACGAAAGCGAAAATGCGGGCAGGAGAATGGCATAGACATGATCCAGGCAACGGTTGAACACGCAACCCTCCAAGGCAGCAAACTTCTCCCCGCGCCGAAGCCGGCTTTGGGGTTGCAAAGAGGCAACGTGCCCGACGGTTGTGAAAATACGAGCAGCTTGAGAAACGAAGCCGGATGTAAAATGCCTCATTCAGTCAAAGCGTTTTTTAAGAAAACCGCTCGGAACCGTTTGCCCATCGATGAATTACAAAAGGTTACCCCGGTAACAGATGAATTCCAACAGAAGCGATAAAAGTAGTATTCAAAAGAAACAATTAATTGCCATAGGATGTCAATAAGCTAACGAACAGATGTGAAAATAGCTGTGAATTCCCTGTGGATCAATAAATTTGCACCTTCGGTAACCAGAGAATCAGGCTGCAGTAGCTGAATCCAGGCTGGCGGCGGATGAAGAGGGCACAAAGAATCGTTGCCCTGGGTCCAGCGTGTCCAGTGCTCCGAAAAATTCTGTGGCCAGCGCGGTGGCTGAGATCTGAGGAGCGAGCCAGGCGCCAGGGCGGCCTCGAAGCAGATCGACTACGCCACCTGAGGCCGGCAACGCAACGATGGGCAGACCGGCGGCAATCGCCTCCAGCAGGGCATTGGGCAATCCCTCCTGCCGCGACGAAAGCACGAAGAGAGAGGCCCCTGGATAGAACAAGTAAGGGCGGTCCACGTAGCCGGGAAATTGGACAGCGGATTCAAGGCCGAGCGAGCGGCATTGTGCTCTAAGCGCCGCTTCCTCCGGGCCCTTGCCGGCTATGATCAGGTCAGCCTGTGGAAATCTCTCACGCACCGTGGCCAGCGCCTGGAGCAACAGGTCAAAGCCCTTTTCCTTAGCCAGCCTTCCCACGGCAAGCAGGTGCGGGCCTGTGCCGCTCCACTGATCCGGAGCGCTCCCCGCGGCCCGTATTCCATCCAGATCTACCGGGTTGGGCAACACCACGATCTGCTTTTTCTGAATCCCCAACTCTGAGGAAAGATCGGCGGCCATGGAGCGCGTCTGGCAGATGATCCGGTCGGCATGACGGTAGAGCAACCGGTAGAGCAGGCCCGTACCCCGCGGCAGCCCGCCAAAGGCCAGGGCGCTCGACACAGTTCCATTTTGCCGCACCAATACGCGCGTCTCCCGGGGGAAAAACGGGCGGAGCAAGAGGACCAGGAAGTTGAGGTGAGCCATGCCGGAGAGGATTACGTCGGGCTTGAGCCGCCACACCAGGCGCAACAAGCGAATCGCGCCCGCGCGCACCCTTCGAGCGCCCAGCGGATGAACGGTGACCCACGGGGGCAAATCGTTGGGACCTGCGTCGCTCTCGGTCACCAGGCCCAGATGCACGTCGTATTTCTGCCTGGACAGGCCGCGAGCCAACAGGGCAATCACCTGTTCGGCGCCGCCGCCGCCGAGATGCGGAATGAGCAAGAGGATCCTGAGACCTTGGGCCATAGTTTCCTGAGAGTGTCCGATTCTCGGACATTGAAGCTTTTTAATCTGTGCTGTAAATCACTCAGCGTCTCTGACCCAAAATGCTACAGTTCTGCTTTCTCCTAAAATCCGGGGAGTTCCGAAGGAGTGTCTGCTTCGCGATGGCAACCCAAACGGTGGCCCAACCCGTTTCGTCACTGCCGGGCCCCATAATTGAGGCCCCGGTGATCGTGGTGGGGATCACCCATTCGCAGACCAGCCTGGTTCTTCGCGCCCGGCTTCGCGCGTTGCGCGAGGCGGGCTTTCGGGTCACGTTCGTTTCGAGTGGGGGAGAGTTGTTCGAAAGAACTGCCAGACAGGCGGGAGTGGAACATGTTGCCATCCCAATTTGCCGGGAAATCTCTCCTTTGAAAGATTTGGTCTCTCTGCTGCGGCTTTGGCGGCTGTTAGGCAGATGCAAGCCTTACCTGGTCGAATTCAGCACCCCCAAGGCGGGGTTGCTGGGTATGCTTGCGGCCTGCCTCCGCGGCGTTCCACGGCGCATTTACATGCTGCGCGGCCTGAAACTGGAGACCGCAGCCGGTTGGAAGCGCCGTCTCTTGTGGGCTGCCGAATGGATGACCGCCCGATGCGCACACGTGGTGCTTTGCAACAGCGGCAGTTTGCGCTCTGAAGCGCTGGCACTGGGCCTCGCTCCCCAGGCCAGGATGCGTCTGCTGGGCGATGGCAGCAGCAACGGGGTGGACATGGAGCGGTTCTCGCCGGGACCAACCGATGTGCGCGCACGGCTGGGCTATTCGCGCCAAACGCGGGTGATCGGATTTGTGGGGCGATTGACGCGCGACAAAGGGGTACCGGAGTTGATCGAAGCCCTCGCCGGCATTCTCCACGCGGAGCCCGAAGCACGCCTGCTGCTGGTGGGCTGGTTCGACCAGTCAGAGGACGCGCTCGGAGTTGAGTTGCGGGCGCGGATCGAGAGCCATCCGTGCATCGATTGCACCGGCTTTGTGACCGATACCGCGCCCTATTACCGGGCCATGGAAGTGATGGTGCTGCCCACCTGGCGGGAGGGATTTCCCAACGTGGTGCTTGAAGCCGCTTCATCGGGAGTTCCTGTGATTACTACGCTCTCGACCGGCTCTCGCGATTCCGTCGTGCCCGAGGTGACCGGACTACTCATACCGCCGGGCTATCCTGAGGCCATTGCCGAAGCCGTGATCAAGCTGCTCCGCGATCCCGATCGTTGTCACAGAATGGGGAAGGCCGCGCGCGCCTGGGTCACGGAACACTACGGCGATGAACGGGTTCTGGGGCTAACCGTCGAGTTTTATAGGAGCTTGCTGGTTGAGCCCGGCGAGAAAAGGTTCGCGTCTTCTTAAACTGCCAGAGAATCGCCCGGGAACAACTCGGGTTGATCGGATTCGCGGCGCGTCCCCTGGTTGCGCTTACGGCCCGCGGCCCCAATCAGGCTCAGAACTTCCAGCGCCTGGATGGCCTGCCGGGGGATATAAATCCGCTGCGTATTCGAGCGCGTATCGGGCGGGGTGAGCAGCAGGCCGGCGCCTTCAACCAGCGTCAGGTCGTTGGCCGCCAGCCCTTCCAGTTCGTCGCCGTCCGCGAGCGTGAGCTTGACCCATAGCCCGGCCGCCCGGGGGCGGGTGGAGAAACGCCTGCGCTGGAGCCGTTCCGGGTTGACCTGGTCGGCTAACGCAGAAGGGAAGTCGCGCACATAGCAGACCCACTTCACCTGCTCCCAGCCCATCCGCACCACCTTGCCGGTCAGGTCCAGAATCTCCAGCTCGACCGCATTCCGGCCGAAGCCTGGACCCGCATACCCGGCACACCAGTCCCTGGAAAACTTGCGCACGATCACTGGTTTGCGGGCGGAGGCCATCGCTTTGGATTGTCGCACGGCCGGGCTGCCGCGGCGAGTCCAGATTGGTCAGGCGCCTCAGTTTCTCCGGCGTTGATTTCTGCACCGGGGCGCCCTCTGACCGCTTCCCGGAAGTGAGACACTCCGATTCGATAGCTCTGGAATTGGCAAGAACGCCGCAGTCGGGGGGGTGGTTTCACCAGCGAATTTTGGAGATTCTGTTGATCCCGCCAGCGCAAGAGTTGCAATCTAGGTCTCTTAGGCCTAGCCAACCGGTGCCGGTTGTGTTAATGTACTGCTTTGCCAGCTCTACCGGTTTGTGTCCTAAGGGTAACAGCATCAGACACTTGGCAGAGGCTTGTGAGGGCGAAAGCAGGAAAAGGATGCCGGACTACATTTATCTGTTGGAAAACAGGCTTTCGGCTGACCAGCGCCACGCGCTCAGCCAGTTGCGGGAGGCGGCTTGTCAGGCCGGCACCATTCTTTTCCTCACCGGCGACGCGGTCCGCGACCTGACCAGTGGACAAGCCGTGCGGGAACTTGAAGTAGCAGTGCATGGAAATGCTCTTAAACTTAAGAAATCATTGGAAAAACTTGGCGCAAAAACGTGGGGCGAAGACGAAGCCTCGCGCAGCCTCTATCTCTGTTTTCCGGGAACCGTCCGAGTGGATGTCATCAGCACCCATCGGGTTGAATACCCCAAGCCGGGAAAGCCGGTCTTCCATTCCGCATCGATCCAGGAGGACCTGCGCCGTCGGGACTTTACCGTGAACTCCATGGCCATCTCGCTCAACGAGGGGTCCTTCGGGCTGCTGATGGATCCTCTGAACGGCGCGGCCGACATCGAAGCCCGGGCCCTGCGCCTGGTTTCGAATTACGGCTTTCTTGAGGAGCCGTCTCTGCTCATTCGAGCCACGCGTTACCGCGCGAGGCTGGGTTGGGAGATGGATCCGCGGACGCTCACCCGTTATGAGAACGCCAAGAATGAGGGCGTAGTTCAGTTTCTTTCAGCCCATGCGCAGAGCCGGGAGCTGGAGCAGATTGGACACGAGGAAGACGGGCTGAAGGTGCTGAGGGCGCTGGAAGACGAGGGCTGGATGAAGGCCCTTTGCCCCGCCTGGACCTCGGCCAGGGCCGATGAGGAGAAACTGAAAGCCCTGCACGATCTGGCTGTGGAACTTCTCCTTCAGGGAGTTCGCCCCGACATGTCGGCGGCGCAGATGCAGTTGCTGACGGCGAAAATGTCGCCCAAGGATCTTACGGCGCTCAAGAAGCTCATGCTGCGCCCGGGCTTTGTGGAGGAATGGAATAGCCTGGACTCGCTGGCATCGGATTTTGCAAAAGTGTTGCTCTCCAAGCCCAATGCAACCCCCTCGGCAGGCTTCAAGCTGTTCACGAACTATGATCCGGAAGCAGTTCTCTGGCTTGGATTTACAAGCAAGGCGCCGGCCGTCCAGGAGCGCTTCAACCAGTTCCTGAGAGTGTGGCCTGAGTCCCGCCAGCGAATTCCCCACAGCCTCATGCAGGAGTTGCGGATTACGCCCGAGCTGCCCGGCTATCGCGATCTGGTGCAGGCCATCTTTCTGGAACTGATCGACGGCCGCCTGGCCACGCCAGAAGAGATGCGCGCTTTCCTCGCGCCTCATTCTCCGCCCGCTCCGCCGCCGCAGGTCAGCATCAAGAGGCCCCGTGCCAAGCGCGGCGCTGAGCCCAAGATTAAAGAGCCGGCCTTTGATGAAGATGAGGATTCGGAAGAGGCTCTGGCCGGGGACGACGATCTGGACGACCTGGGCGGCGATGAGGATGAGATAGATATTGTTCTGCCCATTCCGAATGCCGATCTCGACCAGGAGCCGGGCGACGAATCGGATCTGGACGAGGAGGAAGAGGCTGAGTCGGCGCCGCCTATCAGGAAGCCTGGCGCCAGGGCGCCGGAGAAGAAGACGGCCACGGCAGCGCCTCCAAAGCCGGAATTGCCGCCCTCCAGGCCGGCCGCGGAAAAGCCCGCAAAGGCTGAGAAGCCCGCGCCGCCGAAATCGGAACCGAAGACCAAGCCCGCGCCAGCGGCGAAACCAGTTCCCCCTGCACCCGGGCCTCCTGCCACCGCGGCTAAGACCAAGCCGGCGCCTGCCAAAGCGGTCCCTGCGCCAAAGAAGCCGGCTGCGGCCAAGCCCGCCACCAAAATGAGCAAGCCGGTATGGCCTGCCGCAAAGAAAGCTGCGCCGGCCAAGTCTCATTCCAAACCTGCGCCAAAGGCAGTTGCCAAGCCCTTAGCCAAGGCGAGCGGAAAGAGCGCGCCAGCCAAGCCGCCAGCCGCAAAGAGCAAAGCAGCTCAAGCGGTCAGCCGCAAATCAGGCAAGGCGCCGGCCAGGCCATCACGGCCCGCGGAGAAGAAGCCTGCCGCGAAGAAGGCGAAGAAGCGCTAGCCGCCTCGACGGCGTTCGGCAATGGGATGGCGGCCGCAAATACAATGAGGTGAGCCTCAGAGCGGTTTCGATTCACATGTTGACATCTGAAGATCGTGCAAGGTGGCATTTTCTTGAGGAAAATGCCACTCGGCATATAGGTTTCTGGAAAGAGCAGAATCGAAACCGCTGTAACGCCCGGATGGCGAAATTGGCAGACGCAGCGGACTTAAAATCCGCAGGCCGCAAGGCCGTGGGGGTTCAAGTCCCCCTCCGGGCACCATAAAGTCAATAAGTTACAAGGAGAAATCCCTTCTGAGGAAAACCCTAAAATAAGTGATGGTGCCGCTTCTGGGGCCACTTTGTTCCAAAGCTGCCAGCACCAGCTTCATAGACATTCTTTCGGCAACGCATCAGACCGACATTGCCCACCAGGCCATCACGGACGCTCTCCGGGCCGGACTGCTCAATCTGTCTCAGGCAAGCAGGATTCGGCGGCTCATCACTGGCTTCGCGCATGAACCTTCGTTACCAACGAGGAGAATCGTTCAATGTGGTTTGCTTATTCGGAAAGAGAGCCGGTGAGCTTTGCTGGTTCTTCGAGAATGTCGAGCAAAGCTCGGGCGCAGTAGACGCGGTCGCGCTTTGCCTCTGTTGTCAGCTTCACAATTTTCATGCGCTCCAGACGCTCGATTGCGCGTTGCGCGGTCGTGAAGGCAACGCCCAACTCGCCGGCAATTCCCTTGGCGGTGATGAATGGATTGGCCGCCAGCAGATCGACAATCCGCAGTGGAGTGTTAGTAGACTCGCCAGCCACCTGCCGTTGCCATTGGGCAAGAATCACGTTGATGCGAGTCGCCCTGCTCAGAGCATCCTGTGAGGTGCGGGCGACGCCGAGGAGAAAGTATTCCAGCCAATCGTTCCATTCTCCACGCTCACTGACTCCGCGAAGTCCCTCGTAGTAGTCGCGCCTCGTGGCTTCAAAGAACGCCGACAGGTAGAGCAGCGGAGCCGGAAGGATCTTTTGCTCAATCAGAAACAGTGTAATCAGCAAGCGTCCAACGCGGCCATTGCCGTCCAGGAACGGATGCACGGCCTCGAATTGGTAGTGGGCCAGGGCGATGGTCACCAGCGGCGGCAGTTCGGATGCGTAGAGGAATTTCTCCCAGGCCGCGAGACACGGCTCGATCTCACCGGGCGGCGGGGGAATGAAAGAGGCCGTCGGCAGCGTACTCCCCGGCTTGCCAATCCAATTCTGCGATCTGCGGAATTCGCCCGGAGTTGCATGATCCCCCCTCACATCGGTCATGAGCTTGTCGTGCAACTCGCGGATGAGCCGGACGCACAGAGGGAGTTTGTGAAGCTGGGCGATTCCATGTTCCAGCGCAACGATATAGTTTCCGACTTCGCGCAAGTCTTCCGGACTGCGTTCGACGACAGCCCCAGCTTCCGCAGCCAGCAGTTCGCCCAAGGTGGCCTGAGTGCCTTCGATCCGGCTCGATAGAACGGCTTCCCGACGTATGAAGGGGCGAATGAGAACGTGAGGGTTGGGCAGCCGTCCGCCTTCTCCAGCAAGTCTCCCGATAAGGCGATCCGCATCGGAGAGCGAGCGGATCAGTCGAGGCGTCCAATCGAATGCCGGAGGCAACGGCGCAGGGACAAACGCGCTGTAGGTGCCTTGGGAGACCTTCTGGCCCGGTATCGCTTTGCGTTGGCTCATTGGTTTCACGGGCGCTAATAGCGCCCTGCCTCTATTAGCGTTATACGCGATAAACGGAAATAGAGTCCACTCTTATTTGTGTGCGCGATAATGGCGATACACCTGTGCCGCAGGCAAATTGGGAGGCACTCTCACAGGGCATGTGGATAACCATTCCGTGTTATTCATTATGTGGTGGTTATTCGCCTTGGTGCAACGCTGTGCAGGGTGGTGCTCAAGTCTATAAATCGGACTTAAGATCCGCAGGCCCTAACCGCCGTGGGGGTTCAAGTCCCCCTCCGGGCACCAATAAAATCAATGATTTATTTAGAAAATGACTACCCGGTTTCATGTTGTATTACTCCGCCGTCACCACAACCGGTAGCGTCACGCTGTGAACAATGCCGTTGCCCGTCCCCGTCAGCACCACACTGTAAGTACCGGCTGGCGTGCCTCCCGGATTCGACTGTTGCCGGCTGCTTTTGACACTTCCGCCGCAACCGGGGATCAACAGCACCAGCATGAGCATCGCCAGG
>Ga0182013_10002787_pt1 | contig 22530 bp, 27 predicted proteins | sample 612S2MmetaG_FD_120487 | JGI IMG/M metagenome (GOLD analysis project Ga0182013, IMG submission 120487) | Permafrost microbial communities from Stordalen Mire, Sweden - 612S2M metaG | ecosystem: Environmental > Terrestrial > Soil > Wetlands > Permafrost | place: Sweden: Stordalen | collected... | reverse complement strand
GCCTATAATCTGCTCCGCGCGCACGGAAGCGAAAACATCAAAAATGCCCGATGGCGCGCCGCGCTCGATCTCGACTTTCTGCTCGATATCATCGCCAAATATTAAGAACTGAACAGCCCTGGCAGTAGCCGTCGCAGGGTCGATAAGTTCGCCACCCATGATGCACCACAAGTTGAGTCGTTCGCGCGACTTTACAACCGGACTCGCGATCCGTTCAATCCCGGCTCGCGAGCAAACGCCACACAGCCGATGCGGGGCTGTAAGTGAGGGCGGCGGCGCGGTGCGCGCCGTTAATTGCCTTCTTTCTCACAAGTTGCTGGGTCAATAAGGGCTATTGCGCCGAGGTTGAGTCGGCTCATACAGACAGCCCCCGTATAGATTTTTCCAATCTCATCCGAATACTGGAGTTCGACCAAGATGCTGATGGAGCCACTTTCACCAAGCAAAGCCTTATAATCGTCGTTGGATATTATTGGAGCGGAGATAACGGTAGAAACAAGTGGATTATTCGGCGGGACATCGCCCCCAAAATTGGGACCATTAACCCCATAGGAGCGCCTGTATTTGGAATTACCGACCTTTATGAAGTTGTTAAAAGTTACGTTATGGGCATAGCTTTTGCCAAAATTTATGAGTCTGTAATCCCAGATAATTTGTCCTTTGAGAGGCGGGACTTGAAAGAAAGCGGGTTTGGGGATATTTTCACTGGAAAGCCACATAAAAGGACGCTGGTCACGTTCCATGGCGTCCAATTGGCCCTGCATGACAATTTGTTGACCGCGCAATACACCCCATTGAGCTACAGATATACAGATCAGCACAAAAGTAAAAATAGCAAGATAGAGAGTGAACCGCGCGACTGGATCGGTTTGCTTGAGCCACCACCATGGCTTCTTCGAATCTTCCTGCCGTTTTCTGGCGCGCTCAGCTTTCTTTGCTTCGTATTGCTCATTGGTCCACAAAGCAGGCCATCCCTAATCATATCGAACATGGGGTTTGCGTCTATTGTCGTCGCAACCGTGATCCTACTTGGGGTGCCATTGTGGGTCGAGTCAATCGACCTGCTGCATCGCTTGGAATCATTCCTCAGGCAAATTTACGGCGACCGCCAGGCGCGAGAGGCTTGCTAAGCGATCCTGCGGGCGATGGAACAACTCTAAAGCACACAGTCGCCTGCGAGAGCGCTCCGGGGCGGCGAGGGAATGCCGGGGCGATGGAAGCTTAGCGCCGACTTTCCATCCGGCGAACCGCCTCTTTCACGCGCTCCCAATGACCAGCCGGGCGGTTTGCGTCCACAACGCCCGGCGCTTCATGCTGGCGAAACCGCGCCTCGGAATAGGCTTGCTCGCCGAATCGCTCGATTAGAGCCTGGGCGTCGGCTTCTATCAGAGCGCGGTATGCGGCGCGGCGGCGAAACCAACCGATCATTGGCAAACCTTCCCAACCGCGCGCCAGTCAGCCCATATGCGCCGGCGCGCCTCGTCCAATGTGATAGCGCCGGCAATGTGCGACACGAACCTGTTGCAGGACGCCGCTTCGAACTAAGACCAGCCAGCCAATTGCTGGAAGCGAACCAACGCTTGTCCTTCAACCATTGATTGGAAAGAACTGATAGGCACAAGGGCACAGATCAAATTGTTGTCCAAGTCGTAGAGCTTGCGGTCCTTACGACTGCCGATGGGTTCCCCCGTCTTGGTGCTGATAACTTTGTCGGACGCATCGATGTATGCGAGATACGTTCCGTCTGGACGATCCCAAATTTGATCACAAATCATGTTGCCTCCTAGCGCGGCATTCGCCCACACGGCTTAACGATGGATGCGCGACGCGCCGCCGTCACTCTTGGTCCAACTCGACGGCTTCAACGGGAAATTTGTCATGCCACGCCTTGGCTCCGTCAAACCATGTGCAAGCAACTAACACCACACCCGAGAGCCCCGGGCCATAACCTGTAACGGTCATTTTTGGACCGCCGGATTTTAACCTAACTACGTCACCAACCTTGAATTGCGGATCGCTCATTTAAGTGCCTTTCGAGACAGCCGAGGTAAATGTCGGATTATTTGTAAGACGGGGCGTTTGGCGAGGGCAAGGCCTCTGCCCTAGAAAATACAACCACAACCCCGCCGCCAACCTTCGCGGCTATGAGCCGAGCCGTTTCCTGTGCCGCTCGCCGCATCGTCTCGACGGGATTGGCCCCACAGGGCAAGGCGACGATCGCGGCCCGGCAGGCGCGCCCATGCTCATGGATCAGCGAGACGATGGGCGAGGCCTTTTCGGCAGCCTCGCACGCGGCGCGCGTTGCGTCCCATATCTCGTCTGGCGACGCGCCATCGTGGCGGGCGGCCGTCCTTGCATCGTCCATTGCGTCTTCGATCGCGTCGCGCTCTGCCTCATAGGCGTGGGCCGCGAAGGCCGGCAAGAGGTCGCAGACGGCGGACTCGAAGTCGTCGATGAATTGTGAAGCGGCGCGGCGAACGTTCAATGTTGAATCGCTAAGGCTCATGGATGCGTCTCTAATTTGCGTTTCAGGCAAGCGCGAACGTGACAGAGTCGCCCGTTCCGGTCAAGATGTGAAACGCCTTTATTCACAAAGAGTTAGTCATGACTTGTCGTCTGCATGTCATGACACATTGAGCGACAGAGACAAAAAAAAGCGCCGCGAGGGTTTTTAGGCCCCGCGGCGCAAGTTTATGCTCTCAGTGGGCCTGCGCCCCATGACGCCTCGCACCAGCGCAGGCCCTTTTCCACGCGCCGGAGCACGCACGGTGGAGTCGGTGCGAGTATTCGTTTAGCGCCTTGCGGCGAGCGCGTGTCGGAAGGCGTCGACGACGCCCTGCTTGCATCCGATAGCAAAGCAGCCACCCAGATAGATCAGCAGCAGCAGTATCGGCGCCGTGACGAGCGCGGCGACAACAGCAAGAGGAAATGGGAGGCCCATGTCTCAGAGCTCCGCTTTGCCGAGCTCGACGAGGTGCAGCGTTACGCGCGACACGCCGTCCGGCTCGACTCGCGTTACCTCATACATCTCGCCGGTCGTCTCGCGCTTCACGCGGTCGCCGCGGTTTATCTGCCAGGGCAAATCGGCGTGACTGAATGAAGCGACGGGCTTGCGGCTTTCAATGAGTCCAGGCGCCTCACCGCGCCCCGGCGATCCACCAGACTTGAAGGCGAGCTCTGAGCGCAGCGAGAACACGCCCTGAAGCGCCACAGGCTTGATCGAAGCGTCCGGCTCGGTCGGAAAATTTGGGCGTGCGAGGCAAGCAATGAGCGTCAAGCGCTCGCCGAAGCTTTGATCGATCGCGGCGCTAACGGCTTGCATCCCGGCTCGCCAATTGGGAATGAAATAGCTCATTTGAAAAATCCGATTAGTGCGACGGCGCAGGCACGATTCCATTGTCAAGAGTCGAGGTGAATCCGAGCTTATGTATCGCCCCCGTTATGTTGGCTGTCGCCCGCTTGGCCTCGCCAACAATCGCATGAAGCATCGGCGACGGCTCAACCACAATTCGCTGCATAATGTCGACCTGCCCCTTCACGTCGCCGGACACATTCACGTCAACCGGCTTCGTCGGTTGCGCCTGCATCGGCGAGCCGATGATGACCTTCCCATTTTCAACGTGCGAGGCCGAAAGAAAGCTTGGCGCTATGTTGGCCCCCGCGTCGCGTTCCTTCCGCGCGCGAATGGCCCGGACCGTCTCGGCTTGCTCTTGGTTAAACTTCTTCGCCGCTTCTACGGCGGCGATGGTCTCCGCGGAGGGTGCTTGCGGCGTCCTCCCCCAATGGGCCGCGATGTAGGAGTCGACCTTGGCGCCGAAGCGCTCCAACGCGTTCTCCGGCGGAAGCTCGCTGGCGTCCTTGGTGTTGTCATAAGCGCGGTAAGCAAGATAGCCCATGCCGGCGACGCCGCCGAGCAATCCAAGCTTGCCGCGCCAGCCCATGCCGGCTGCTTCCGCTGCGCCGATGGCGCTCTTCCCGGCCTGAACGCCCGCCGCGCCCTCTAGCGCGGTCGCCGCGGCTGTTAGCGCGGCGGCGGAAGCGTCGAGAGCGGTTGCGGAACCCGTCAAGGCGCCGCCGCCGAGCAAGCCTTGTAGAAGCTTGTAGCCGCCGAGCAATCCGCCGCCCGCCGCTATGGCGCCCGCCGCGGGAACCGCATAGGCGACACGCTCTGCGTCCTTTGGATTCGCCCCTGCCCAATCGAGATATTGGGCCTTGAGTTTCGACAAGCCGAGCGCAATGTCGGAAAGCACGCCCGCGGCGCGCTGCATCCCCGGCTCGGTTACGATCGAACCGAAGTCGTGAAGCACAACGCCAAGCGTCTTTAAGCCGGTTAGTGCGTCCGTATTGTAAATTTCATGGGCGCCAATTCCCTTTGCGGCCTCATAAAGCTTCGCATGGTTTTCGAGCGACTCGCGCTGCGATAGCGCCTTGAGAACGAAGTCGGCCGAACCGCCGGCGGGAAAGAGTTTGCGAACTGCCGCGGCAATCTTTTCGTCGGACGTGTCGCCGTGCTTCGCGAGCGCGGGCGCCAGGCGCTCCCATATCCAACGGTCAGGGTCTTTTTGGGCCTCGTCGCCACCCGCATATTGCTTGCCAGCCTTGAGTCCCTTCGCTTCGCCTTGCTTCGTCCAAATAATGTCGTCGTGATTGATTAGCCCATAAGACGCCGCGACCTTCAGGGCAGCGTGGTTATTGACCGCGCCGACGATCGTTTTTTCGAATTGATCGATCGATTTGCCGAGAGTCGATCCGCCAAGCTCTTGCGCCAGCGAAACGGCGCTTGTGAACTGAAAGCGCTCTGAGAGGTTGCGGCCGGACGCCTTTTCATACTTCGCAATCTCGAAAATGGACTCCGGCGAGACCAATCGGCCCATTACTTGCTGCGCTTTTACCGCGGCGTTTATGTATCGCTCGAATTTGGCCGGGTCTTGCGCATAGCCTAGAAGCTCGGCGCCCTTCACAAGGAAGCCAAGGCCGTGGGAGTCACCTCCGCCGGCCTCGATCGAGGCTCGCGCCTTGAGCATCGTCGGCAAGAGGGCCGGAACCTCTTTCACGTCCAAAAGAACGCTGCGCAGTTCCTTGGCAAGCTCAAGCGCCCCTTCCGTCGAAACGTTCGGGACGGTCGTCTGAATTTGCGCTATCTGTCGTTTGTAAGCTTCCAGATCGGCCTGCGGAATGCCGGCGACTTTTAGGCCGATCTCGGCGTGCGCGAGTTCTGCGCCGCCCTTAATCGCTTCAATCGCTCCATGCTCAAGGCCGAAAGCGACCTTCACCGCAGCGAAGCCGGCCAATTGTTTGGCTGCACTAGCAGCGGCGCTATATGCGCGAGTGATTGACTGGACTGCGCCAACGTGCCTGCCGGCGGCCGCATTCGCGAGGTCGAGCTGACTCTTGAGGGCTCCGCCGCCGTTCTGATTCTTCAGTTCGGCGGAGACTTGCTTTGCCAAGGCCGCAATATGTTTAAGCGTTTCGCTCGCGTTGTCTTGCGCGGTGACAACCGCTGTGACTTGAGGCCCTATCGCCATCCGCATTTTTCCTATGCAAAAATGAAAGGAGCGCGGGCCTTAAGCCGCACGCTCTTTGTTTAAAATCGAAAAGCGATTCGCCCACCAAAGCAAATCACTCGGGGTCATGGCGTCCACTTCGGAAGGCGACATATGGTAATCCATGACCATGACCGCCATTAGGCGGCCGATGGTGCTAAAGGGCGCTCGCCCGCAATTCCGAAAATGAGGTTCGTCGCCGCGCCGCGCAACTTCAAATATTCCGAGGCCGACAAATTATCGAGAAGCGCGCCGTCCAGGCCGGACATGCTCGCCAAATATTTCAACATTGCGTCGTCTCGATATTCGAAGGAAACCCGATCGTCGCTAAGCGGAATCACCTTGACCGCTTCGCCGAACATGCGAAAGTCGCGGGCGAGAGGTTCCTTGAGTTCGATTTCAGCCTTCGGCCCCCGGTGCGTCTGAATTTCGCGATCGAGTTTGACGGTGACAGTTTTAGACATATGGGAAACTCCTGGATTTGATTGATTGATTAGGCCGCGCGCTTGGCGAGGTCCGCCACAGCGTTCACGTCGGCGCCAGCGCCCTGGAGCGCCGCAACAATGTCAACGCCCGCGCTGCGATGGTTGTGCAGCGCGACACTGAGTCTGTTTGCCTCGGCATGGGCGTTGGCGTCGCCGCGCGCCCCGCGAGCGGCGAGCGCGGACATGCGAAGTTCGGCAGCGCGAGTGAGAGCGGCGGAAGCATTCAGGGTAGCCATTTGATCCTCGGTTGTGTGTTGGTTGAAGTTGTAATGTTCGATCGGGAGCGAGCCGAGCATGGCGACGGCCATCGCGACAGACAGTGTTTTGTCGCTGTGGATTTCAAGCAGCGTCGCCGTAGCATCGGGCCGCAACAATGACTCATCGCTCTCGACGATCGCGGCGGCCCAAGGCGACAAGGCTTGCGTTGCTGGCGGCGCTGCGACGGCCGCGGGCGGAGCTCGGCGAGCGGCAAGCTGTATCTGCCGCTCGGTCTTGGGTTGCTTCGCCGCTGCGGCTTTCTGCCGTTGCGACTCTTTGAATTGCGCCTGGTAGCCTTTCACGTCAAAGTCATAGTCAATGGTCGCGCCGTATTCCGCCGCGGCCACCCACGCGCTGTGACTCCCGCCGACGCCTTCAACCTCCGCAGCCATTTCACGCTTGAGCAAACTGCGGCCGGCGAGCGTATGTCCATCGCTCAACGCTTCGTCGATAGACATAAGCCCGCGGGCCTCGACATACGCCTTGCCGTTTGTAAGAGGCCAAATGAACAGCGCTGGGTTGCCAATAATGTTTTTGCTCAATAGCCGCCTCCATATCCGCCGCCCCACATTGGCCGCTGATAGCCGCCCGCTCTGATAGCCCGGCCGTGTCGATACCTTGGGTCGCACGTCATTTCGATTCGCTGGATGGCTTTGCGCAACTCGACGTTATCGCCACGTTGAAACGTCTGCCATCTGTCGCCGTCGCGGACTTGCGCGCTCTGCGCGCCAGCAAGCAATTGATAGTATGCGGCGCGAAGCTGTGGAAGCATGGCGCATTCGTCATAGATCGCTTGCGGCGGTCCTGACGGCTGCGGATACGCGCTCTGATTTAAGGGGGGTCTCGGGCTCACGCTTCATCCTCCAAATTATCGACCCTTTGGGCCTTCGGCGGGCGGCCTCTCCCACGGCGCGGAACCTCCGCCTTTTCCGTCGAGCCAGGAACCGGCTTCGGCGCGGTTGTGCTCGGCGCCTTATCGTTTGTGGCCGCGATCTCTTTGGCAAAGAACGGATGCGACAAGCCGAGCTTTTCGAGCGTCGCGCGCTCTTCCTGCAAAACCTCGATTTGGGATTCAAAATCGATTCCCATTTCGCCTAGTGCGTCTGTATATGTGGTTGTGCCCAACTCCAATTGCAGCGCGATCGCTTCGGCGGACTTCTTCTCGTCTGGCGATACTCTTCCAAGTCCGAGCCATTTTGTGCGCGTATAGGCGTCCCTGGCCTCGTAGAAGTTGGGCGCTTCCTTTGGAAGTTCGATGCGCCCCATGTTGAACGCCTCTTCGAGCCACGCCACAAAAACCTCTTGGTAGAATCGCCCTGCGATTTCGCGGCGTCTGCGCAAGTTGATGTGGTGCGGCAGATAGGTCGCCATACGGCTCGCACTAAACGAAGTGTTGCTAAAATCCCCGGTCAGGTCTTCGTAACTCGCTCCCGCTGTTTTCGCGGCCCTGCGCAAAAGGCTTTTGTCAAACGAGTCATAGTGCGCGCCGGGACTTTGCATGGCGTGCATGTGTAGCTTATCGCCGGGCGCCAAAAAATTCACGACGCCTGGCGCCGCGTGAATCTTGGCCTGCGAATAAAATTCGTCCCGCTGGCCCGCCCATTCTTCGAATTGTTGGGTATGGCCGAGTCGCTCGTTTACAACCAAACCGTCAAGGGCTTCCTTCGGCGACGATGCACTCTCGACTGACATGGTATAGCTCGCCTCGATAAGCGAGCGGGCCATCAAAAGCTCGGCGAGCGTGCTCTGTTCGAGTCCCGGCGTCAGAGTCCCCACAAGCGGGGAACGTCCACGCACTTGCCTCGCATCTTCGTTTTGGAAAATGTGAATAACTTTCGTCCGTCCAAACGAAGTTTTGTGCGGAACGAATTTCGCGAGGGGTGCAGTATGCCAGGAGCCCATCGGGACGGACCTTAGCAGGTAGCCTTTGAGTCGTCCTTCATTGGGAGAGAACGCGACGCCCGTTAAGACGTTCAAGCCTTCGTGCATCCTCGAAATTGTGCGATCAAGTTGCATCGGGTCCAGGAGATTCACCTTCGTGAAGCTCTTGCAATCACTAAACTTTTTCCAGTCTAGGACGGCTAGAATTTCGCCTTGCAGCAACCAGCCGATAAAAGCCGACGACGCCAAAGAATGCAAATCGTGGCGGCCGGTGATGTCGCATTCCGAGGGCGATCCTGCCCATGCAGCGAACGCCGTTTCCACGTCATGCGACAGTTGCCGCGCCTGTTCGGGAGAAATGCCAAGGCGTCTCGCATCGGGCTTGTAGCTGAGTTGCAACCCGCTGCCGATACATTGCGTAGTCAGATTTAGAACGAGCGTGAACAGCGAACTGTTCGACGTTAACATTTCGTTGGAAACGATCGCGGCGAGCGCGCTGTCCTTAGAAGTTCGGCCCCCCATTAGCAGGGTTTGCGACGCGTTTTGCCAGCCCCATCCGTGGCCGCCGAAGTTCGCGTAACCGCTGCGCGCCCAAGCGAATTTTGTATCGCCTGCCGACGATTCCATAAACGAGCCGCGCCCGCGCGGTATCCCGCCTAGCGGGAACGCGGAAGCTTGCGGCGCGAGCGCGAAGCCGTCGCCTTGCGGCGGGGCACTGATTGGCAATTCGGTGTTGGGCGCGGCATGGGCAGCCCGAAGCGCTTTGTCGAGCGCTGGGGCCGCGTCCGGGGGAAATGGTTTGATGCTTTCGACCATCGTTTTAGATTCCCCGAATCGTCAGGCCGCGCGACGCCGCCGCGCTCGGCGAGACGTAGCCCTGCGAAACGTTGTGCCGCACTGCCGCGGCACGGAGCTCTTGAGCGCGCTGCTCGCGGGCGTCGCCAGTCGGCGCGGTTCCGAGCGCGCTGCTAATGCCGGTGTTGCCCTCGCGGCCCATGGCCTCAAGGAATGCAGATGCGTCGGCGCGCGGCTTCTCTTCGGCTGGGAGGTCGGCGAGCATTTCCAGGATGCTGGCGACCGGCAGATTGGTGAAAAGCGCGAACTTGCGCGCGACTTTCGGGCGGGCTTCGGCCAACGGCGACTCGAGGATCGCGGCGAGCCGGGCGCGCTCTTCCGCGCGAACTTGGCCCTCGGTCTTCGGCTTATTGGCGTTCTCATTAGACATGCTGTTGATTCCGATTTGTTGGGTTGAGTCTCGCGCCGAGTTCGGCGATGGAAAGTTTGGGCTTTGATGCTTTCGGCTTGCTCGCCGATTGCGCGCGGCCGTTGACGAGCGTTGCGGCAGCCGTCGCCAAGACGAGCGTGTCGAACGCCTCATTTCTGACGTTCGGTTCTTTCTCCCACTGGTAGCGCGGGAAGCCTTTCACATAACGAACGGTAAGTCGTTCGCTCGAAAGTTGGTCGAAATAGCCAGCGTCGAGATGGTTCGGCAGATGGATTGTTCCGCTCGCCAAAGCCTTCGCGACATTCATCTTGAGGTTGTCGACTCCGATCACAAGCCCGCGCATGAGGCCGCGAATTTTGGCGCCCTCTTTGACCGCCGTTCGATCGAAGCCGGCGCGCCCAAACGTCGGCGCGATACGGCGGCCTTTCGCCCGTTGTGCATGAGCAAAGCGGACAACATGCTCAGTCTGGAAGCCCGCGTCGACGAAGGTGACGCTTATCGGCAGTTCGCGCTCGTCTTCTAAAAGGAAGGTCCGCCCCATGACGGCGGCGAGGTCATTCCAAACAGTTGTTGAAGCCGAGTCTCCAGGCAAGATGACGTGATCTAGAACCCATTTCTCGCCGGCCTGTGTGTGCGCCACAATCGACGCCTCTAGGCGATTGTTTTGCACGTCGACGCCCATTGTTATGGAATCGATCGCGGCGGGATAAGGCGCTTGGAGGTTAATGGCTCGCGCCAACAACTCGCCCGGATCGGTTTCTATCTCGTTTGCCGCTTCGAACGGGAGGCCCCACGTTAGATTGCAAACGGCCTTGCGTTGCTCAAGCGTCTTCGCGCCGTCGACCTGCGCCGCGACTTTGGCGAGTGAGCTAAATTCGCTCGCCAACTCGTTAATGTGCATTGAGACGACGCCTTGTTCGCCCTTTGCGGTCGCGCGCCACTCGCCGCTTTCAACCATCCTCAGTCGTTGCGGTTCGTCGACAAGGACTCCGCAGGCTTCGCACTTGAGCAGGGTGCCTTCGGGTTTTCCGGGCTCGAAGTGGAGGCGTGCTTGCGTGATCGGCGCTTCGTCGCCGCAATGCCGACAGCGCACAAAGAAGAGTCTTTTGTCGCCGCGCTCATAGTTCGCAGCGATTCTGGAAGTCTGTGCAAAAACGGGCGTTGAGGCTAGGACCAACAAAGAGCGGCGAAATGTATGGAGTCTCCGCCGCACTAGGTCGATGGGTGCGCCTTCGCCGTTGCTCGTGACGGCAGGATAGCGGTCCACTTCGTCGCATAGCGCGACGCGGATTGCCTTGCCGCTCAAAGCAGGCGCCTTATATGCGCTTGCGAGCGCGAGACTCCCACCTGCGAAGGTCTTAAGAGACTTATTGTCAGTCCCATCGATCTTTTTCCGCAGCGCTGGCGACGCTGCTATCAAAGGGTCAAGAGTCTCGCGAATGTAACTCGCCGCGTCACCTTCGTCCGGCCGCACGATCATGAGCGGGCCGCCTTCTCCGCACAGCGCGTGGCCTAAGATTGCGTGCAGCGCGGTTGTCTTGCCAACTTGCGCGCTCGTCATTAAAATTAGCTCGCGCGTCGCCGGCTCTGCGGCGGCGTCGGCCAGGCCGCGCTGCGCCTTCGTGAGACGAAGTTTTCCGCTCATTGCGTTCGATGCGCGCGGCAGTATGAGGTTTGCTTCCGCCCATGCACTTGGTGATATGCGCGCGGGGGGTTCGAGAGCGGCGAGCATCTTCACCAAGAGCGCGTCGCTCTTGTCTGTCATGGCGGATCGATTCCCAATAGGTAATTGTCGGAATCCGACGCATGTGAAAGGGCGTCTCTTATTGCGTCGTCGAGAATGCGTTCAATCGCGTCGGCGTCGCGGCCCACAAGTTGCGTGCACATTCTCGACGGCAGGCCCAAGAGTGAATTACGAAGGATCGTCACGAAATTGAGTGCGGCAGTTTCAATGTCGGCGCGAGCAATGAGCTTGCCTTCCTTGACGCCAACTTCCAACTCTAGCTTGCGAGCCCGTGCGTTTTCGGCTGTCGCTCGCGCCGCCGCGAGCGCCTGCATGTGATCACGTGGAGCGTCGGGATTGCCTAAGCCGGCGAGCGCGTGACCAGATGACCGGCTGGCGTCCTTGAAAGCGTAAAGCGCCTCAAGGGCGCGCTGTGTCGGATATTTGCGGTATTTGTCGCGCTTGATTTGCGCTACGTCGAGAATCTGTTTTGCTCGGGGGCGCGAGAGGCCGGCGACTTCGGCAAGTTCGGTTATCCCGGCTTCCGCCTCAAGGTCATGTTCGATCATTCGCTTCGCCGGTTTCTGATTTTTGCGCCTCGACGCGACGCCTGATTGCCTTTGACACCATCGAAAAAGCTAATGTTTTCAATGAATAACTTGCGGCAGTGCCCCGTGGCGTGGCGTCCTTGATCTTCGGCAAGGACCCAAACATGCCGTAGTGCCACCACGCGCGCCCGATCGCGAGGGCGTGTAGCCCCAAACGCCGCTAGGCGCGCCAGCGAAGGCCGCACGTGCGCTTTCTCTATTCGTCGGATGGTATGACGCCCGGCGACAACGCCGCGCCGTCCAAGGCCGCTTGCATTTCTTTCGCGACGTTCGCCGCAAGCTCGCGCTCCGCCGTCTTTTCCCATTGCCTACGCGGCGCACCATCTGATTGCCCCATACCGGTTTTGGGGCTTTCCGCGTAAACCGATTTAATGTCTTTGCCGTGCCTCACCATCAAAAGTGTGGCGCCATTAGGGGCTTTCATCACAAACGACTTCGGAACGTTCAAGCTCGACGATCCGCCACCAGTAAGTCGGAACGTGCTGCCGGCATACGATCCGCGAAGCTCGCTCATGACTGGCGTGAACGCGCCGACTTTTAAAGCGCTGATGCGCGCCTTTGAAACGGTCCAACTCGCCGATAGGTTGCCTTGCGTGCTTCCCTTGACGGGCGGAACGGCCTTCGCGAATTGACTTTTCGGAACGCCTATGTCGCTTGCTAGCGAAACGATCGCACTTTTTCGAGCCGCCCTCGCCGATCGGTCAACACTTCGTCGGAGCGCGTTCATGGTTTGCCGCGCCGCTTGCTCAAGCTGTTCGACGAACTGCTTTGCATCGAGAGAGACCTTAACGTCTATGTCGCCCATACCACATTCACTTTTCGCAACGGCTTGGAATGGAGTTGATCTCGGCGCGATCAATCGCGACAAGGCTGCCATCCGGCGCCGAGATGGTCACATGAATCGCGAGCTTATCGCCCGCCGCTAGGCGAACGCGACTCAACATGCGCGAGAGTAAGTGTTGCGCCTGCAATTCCACGACCGCACGTTCGGTTGTGTTATGAGTCGTCACGTTCGCACCCTGTCGAGTATGTCGAGTGGAATGCTTGGGCCGTCGCGCTCGATACGGTCGAGCGTGCTTTCGATCCCGCGTAGGTGCTCGCGAAGGGCAAACTCCGCCTGCGGCGAAGGTAGTGTCCGCTCGATACGGCGGAGCGTCGCTTCCTGCTCGGCGACAAATTTATCGGCGAGTTTGTATAAATCTCTGAAGTCCATTTTCTATGATCCGGATTGAAATGGGAAAGGAGCGCGCTGCGGCGGGGCCGCCCCCGCTAAAAACCGGCCGCCGCAGCGCAAAGGGCGCGCCTGCCAGTCGGCAGTTACGCGGCGCAACCCCTATATAATAGGGAGGAATTAACCAGGAATATTCAAGATTTCAGGAAATAGTAGGCGTTGCGTGCGAAGACTTGGCGAAGTCATTGGGCGCGGACGGGGTGCGGACCGGGCGAGAGCGGCGCGGACTTGGCGAAGTTGTTGGGAGATGACTTTACCTCTTAGCGAATCTGCGAGCGAAACCAGGACTTAATCTTGACATTTCAAGTTATTTTTGCTAGAATCCATTCATTAAATAGAGAAAACAGATATTTACGTAACGCCGCCAAAGGCGGCAAATTTCAACGGAGATTCCATGTTACAAATATCTGACGCCAAGCGCGCTCATGGCGGGCGGCGCGTTGGCGCTGGCCGCCCGAAAAAATCTCACAATGAACTGCTTGCGCCGAGCGGCGTTTCCTGGTCATTCGTTCGGCGCGCCGAGCGCGCGGGCCTGCATCGCGCCGCGCTGTTGTGGCTCGAAATGAGTGCGCCCTGCGAGCCCTCAGAGGCCGCCCTTGAGGTTGCCGCGGCGGAACGGGGCGGGCTCGCGCAAATACGCACGCTGGCCGCCGCGTGCATCCTTCACCAATGGGAGCGCCGCTACAGCCCGGAAGCCGCCGCCGATCTTGTGCTTGGCGATCTCGGCGATCTTGGCGCGTTCGCCGAGCAAATCCGCGATGCTTTGATGTTGGAGGCCGAAGAGCTCGGAATTGCGCCTTTCCTTCCCGCGCCGCGCCGCGAGAGCGTGCTTATTCCCGCTGGCGTGGATCGATTTGCACTTTTGTTCGCGGACGATGGCGACCACGCGCCGATTTTGTTCGGCCATAACGGACCACCGCTCGACGACGCGGCAACGCCTGTCGTTTTCATTCGTGAGGAAAACGTCGAGAGCTTCCTCGAACAAATCACGGTCGACGACGACGAACTTTTCGCCGTGCCGCCCACGGTGATATTCGCGCTGGCGCCCGAACAGGTCCGCCCGCTACAAAATACGATCCGGCCCGATGACGAGGCGCTGTTCGGCGACGGCGCGCCGGAGCCTGTCCGTCTCGACGTTGAAGAGGCCGCGGCGGCCCATCTGCTGGTGCGATCGGCCAAGGTCGTCGTCTCGGGCGCGGACGATATATGAGCGCTAGATAGGATCGCCGCGAGGATAAGACAAAAGAGCCCGGCCGCAGTGCCGGGCTTTTTCGTGTGGGAGCTCGCGACCTCAGCTAGAAGGTGAGCTTCTAGTGGTTGAAATCTGACACTTGGAACCCTGTTTAGCCTGTGAGCGGGGAGGATGCAGGAGTCAGCAATGCGCCAGGAGCAGCCGTCGGCACCCGAATGAGGACCGGCTCGTTGTCGTGCCCGTCGGGGCTGGATTTTGTTGCGAAATTCGACAATTCCGTGACGGTGCGCGATTTAACGGAACGGGGCTTATGCGACTGCCCTAGCCGCCAAAACAATGAGGGCATAGGTCACCTGACGGAGGCAGCCCGACAACGTAGGAACTTTACAGCTTCTTGAACTACGAAGACGAGATGCCGAAGAGAGTTCACCTCGCCAGTATCATTGAGCATGTGAGTATTGAAACCCATACTGCCGATTCTTGCGTAGAGAGCGAGGGATATTGGGATTGCGCCCGGCACAGCCCTATGCTGAGTGCTTTTGACGTGCTTGAAGTCATGCGCAACGATGTCCACGAGCGCAAATTCCATAGACGCTTTGCGCCACGCCTTCCTCAAGTTTCCGCGCGGGCCGGGATATGCAATCCGGTCGATCGCATGATAAGTCGCGACGCACGCCAGATACGCGTGCCGGATTGAAGTCGGGTTTCTCTTGAACTCGTCGACCGTCGGTTCGACTATCAGCTTTAGATACCGATTGAGTGCGTCCACCTTGCCGCCTCCTTGCGGGTCCCGTCGCGGGGTCGGAATCTAGGCGCGATTTCTAATCCGGCCGTAAGACGAAGACCTTGACCCCTTTCGGGACATCGCGGGGGATATACAGCATAACAGAGACAGGAAAGGCGCGCGCTCGCGGTTTCGTAATCCTTTTCATTCTCACCGCCATCAAAGGAGATCACAATGAATACGGTCTACGGATTGTTCATGTGCTTCTATACAATGCAGGGCGTGCCTGATGATTATTTTTCAGCGTCCGGCGCGTCTCGCGCTTTGACCGGTTGCAGCGACATGGCCAAGATTCTTGGCGGGTCAAATACGAGGTGGGATACTCTCGACGAATGTGCATCCGCCGTTACCCGTTTCTACGCGGGGAAGGAAAGAAAAACTCCCAACGACACCCATGCGGTCGACAGTCGTCCGGGTTATCATCAGCTTGAGTGCCGCCCGATCTCCTACTAATGAACGACGCTTCCGCCCATTGGTTTTGTCTTTCTGTGAACTTCCCTACGGCCGGTCATCGCACCCCCTCCCCCTTAAGGGGGAAGGGGTGTTTTGCGTTTTGACGGGATAGAGAGTCAAAAAACATGTCTGTAGCCAAGTCGTAGCCAAGTTGGGCGTTTTCTCTAACCGGTTGTTTTTAAAGCAAACAACTTGGCTATGAACTTGGCTATGAACTTGGCTATGAACTTGGCTATGAACTTGGCTACGAACTTGGCTACGAACTTGGCTACGGGCAATCCATAGCCAAGTTGGGCGATCGGGCCGTAGCCAAGTTCGTAGCCAAGTTTTCCGGCCCGTCATCCGCCCTCCAAAAGGACAAAAAAAAGGACGCCCCGCGAGGGGGCGTCCTTATCGTCAATCCATCCGCCGTCAGCCGACCAGCCGATACCGCGCCAGATTTGTCTGGCCGCTCGCCCAGACAATCCGCCCGGCCTCGCGCAATTGCGCCAACGTTCCTTTGAAACTGCTTTGCGCCATTCCGCCGAGCCCCTGCGGCGACTCCGCCCGGACAGCATTAACGGCGTCGCGCAACTCGTCTAGCAGGAACGCCTGTCCGCCCGCCCCAATATCCGCCGCCGCCCGCAACATCGTCTCGGCGCGGCCTTCCTTTGAGTTGGCGTGACGGTGTGCGTCGGCTTTCGCCTTCCGCTCGGCGGCCTCTTGCTCCTTGCGTGTCAACGGGCGAGCGGGCTGAGGCGCCGGTTTTTCCGGTGTAGGCAGAATGGGCGCTTCCGCCTCTTCGTCGACCACGCCGAGCGACTCCCCTGTCGTGATTTTTGGCTTGGGAATAACAAGGCTTGTCACAACATCGCCGTCCGCGTCTTTGCAAATCTCGCGCTCGACGAACGCCAACTTGCGGGGCTCTGCCTTCCTGCCGTCCTTCATGCGCGGGACGGTTAGCCGGCCGTCTTTGTCCATTCGCAGATGAAAGTCTACATTGCCCTCCAGGACATTCGAGCCGCGGACGCCGCGCTCTGCGTCTTTGCCGCTATGCGCGACGAAGAGAATCGTTACGCCGAGACGCTTGACGACGGCTTCGGCGTTCGCCATGACGCGCGCCGCGTCGGTTTCGTCATTCGCCTTCATGCCGATCGTCGCTTTGCTCAATGTGTCGACGATCAACAATTCGACCTTCAGGCCGAGTGCCGCTTCGGCTTCGTCGAGCATGGCTTTGATGGCGTCACCGACTCCAGGCTCTTTGCCTACAGCCGACTTCGTGAAGTTCAATGGCCGATCGTCGAGCCAAATGTCGCCACCCGCGGCGCCATATTCATCGCACCAGGCCTGGACGCGGCCGGCGACGCCTTGTTGGCCTTCGCCGTGCCAATAAACCACGCCCGCGCGCTTGGTTCGCAACCCCTGCCAATCGTGGCCGCGCGCGATGTGGTTCGCCACGTCAATTATGGTGAACGACTTCTTGGCGTCCGGCGGCCCATAAATCATGCCGAGTTGGCGCTTCGGGACTAAGCGCTTAATCAAATAGTCGGACGGCGCCCAACTCGCGACGGCCTCGCTTGCAAGCATTCCGTGACGGCGCTTTTTTGCGGCGGGTCGTTCGTCGTCATCGTCGACGGCGCCGAGCGCCGCGCCATCCGTCAGCCGGCCCGTCTTGCGGCCTTGGGCCGCGCCCCGCGCGAAGTCGCGCGCAAGGTTCCGAAAATTGTATTCGCCGCCGTCTTGGCTTGGCGTGCTGTCGTCGACAAAGACTCCGAACCGCTCGCCGCCCTCGTCATTGACTCCGTCGAGGATCGCGGCAAACTCGCAAACAGACATGCCAGGCCATTCGCGCGCGAGAGATTTTGCGAGGTTGAATCTCGCGTCTGTGCGGTCGCCATCCTTGTCGCCGCGGGCGCGCAACTCTCGAAACTCGGAATCCTTCTCGGCGAGAGCGTCGAGGTCATACACGCCGAGCGCGGAATCGGTTAACACGGCAAAGTCCGGCCAATCTTCACTCTTCAGCGCCTCTATGTCGCGCTCCAGTTCGCGCGGCAAGAGCTCGGCGACGTTCGACTCGCTGCGCTGTCCGCGCGCGGCTATGGCCTGCCTCACCGCTTCCGGCATTGCCGGCACATTGCCGTTGCGCACGGCGTCGAGCAGGTTTGGCGTCGCATCGTCACGAACGTATCGCCGGCCATCGGCGCGAATGGCGCCGGGCGCGACGACTTGGCCGCCGTTACCTCGCACGTCGATTCCAAGATCATTAAAACTTCCCGCCGCGCTTCCAAGGCCGGCGTCATTTTTGCAAAAAATATGCAATCCGCCGGACTGTGTTTTTGTCGTTGGAAATTTGCCAAGGTCTATGCCTTCGCGGGCGGCCCATTCGCGCAAGTTTGTTGGGCCGTTTTTCTTGGCGTCGGCGTCCAAGACAAGCACGCCAGACGGGCCGCAGCTTATGCTCGGAACGGCGTCAGGATATGCCCGCCACATTGCCTTGATCGTTTCCGGGTCGCGTGTTGCCCCAAGGAAATGGGCGTCACCATGTTCGCTCGCCGATATGTCTTCGGCGCGCTCTGGCCAGCGCGCGACGCATGGCGATTTGTCGATTGAAGGAAAGATGAAGAGCCTGGCTTCGGCGAGCTTGAGAGCAAGGTCGCGATTATGTTTGCGACGCGCGGGGATAGAGAGGATTTCCGCGACAGATGGTAAAGTAGTCATGACAAAACTTTCAGTTTACCGCCCGCGCTCGCTGCGCGTCGGTCGGGAAAATTACGCACGAGCATTTTTGCGCGCGGCGAAGTCCGTCCAGATTGTTTCGAAAAGGTCGGGTGAGACGTGTTGCTTCGTAATTTCTATAAGAATTGCGAAATCTGCCCGGCGAATTGCATCCCCATCGATGCGACGGATGCGTCGCCCAATCTCGCCGACCGCGCTCTGTAATTTTTGAACGCGGAGGCCCATCGCGCGAGCTTCATTGTTTGCGTCTGCCCACCATTGGGCGTTAATGCGCTCGCCAGCGAAGCGCCTGCCGCGCTGTGTCTCGATTTGATCCTTCAAGGCGGTAAGACGCTCCTGTGTTAGGTCGTTTTCGTTTTGGAGCTCGTCGCGCTTGGTGATCAATTGATCGCGTGTCAAATTCGGGTCTAGGAAAAGATCGGAATGCATAATGTGTGCGCCTAGTTGTGCCGCGCCGCCGTCGCGACGACGCGGCTAGTGAAAATCATCCGCGCTGCGCCGCCGGCAGGCCGTCGGTGAACAAATTCCCGCCCACGAACGCCGACGGTCGCCATCCTTTCGGCACCGTCAGGAATCCGCGACGGGCCAGGCCGAGCAGCCAATCACGGACCAGGGCGCTCGCCTGAACCGAGCCGCCGTCGAGCGCCGGCGCGTCTTCGCGGAAACGGAAGCCGTGCGCTTTCGCGAGCGTTAGGGACAGCGAGGCGCGCGTTCCGTTTTTCAACGTGATGCCGATGCGCCACATGTCATTGAAGTCTTCGTCGAAAGCCGCGATCTCCTCCGGCCGGATATGAATTTCGTTCCCGCGCGCGTCCGCGGCCTGTAGAAACACCGCTATGGTTTTAGACATGGGTCGGAACCTCTCTCGCGCGTTCGCGCACGATCGCGGCGCTTATGAACGTCTGCCGCTCGGCTTCGCTCGGCTGGCAGTGCTGCAACACGTAGATGTGGGCCGCCGCGAACGTGTCGTCGTCGAGCGCGAGTAGCTGCTCGAAGAACAAGGACAACCACAGCTCGCGCCCCGATTGAATGTCTCGTAGGCCCATATCAGAAGCTCCGGGTGCGTTTCGTGTTGGCGAAAAGTTTCATCAGGGATTCAAACCGATCGGCGGCGCGGCTTCGCGGTGGATCGGCCGGCATTTCCAGCGCGGCGGCGAGCGCGTTGGGGATCGGTCGCAGCTCCGCGATCTTGCGCGCGATACGTTCAATTTCGTCTATCGGCGGCGCGGCCTTACTGCGTAACAGTTCGATGGCCCGCTCGACGACGGCGCGGCGTTCGGCGTGGCGCGCAAGGATGAAATCAGCATATTGGAAAATGTCGATTCGCCCCCTGAGGCCGTGGAAGCCGTCCGACGCCGCGACCGCTTCGTCGACCACAAATGAGGCCGGCGGACGGTTGAGCGCGTCGAGATGGCGCGGCGAAAGCGGTTCGGCGCCACGGGTGGCGCGGATCGCGTCGGCAAAGTCGAAATTCGAGACAGGCGCGACGGCCTGCATGGTGGTGGTCATGTGAATCTCCAGGTTGAAAAATTAAGCGGAACCGGCGGCGCCGGCCTTGACGGCCTCTATCGCGCTGCGACGCCAGCGCGGGCGCCCCGCGAGCTTCAATGGCGCCGGAATGGTTCCGTTCAAGCGATAGCGGTCGACCGTGCCGACGCTAACGCCGAGCTCCGCCGCGACTTGATCGCGGGTTAGGAGCGGATCGCTCGCGACGTATTCGTTTCGTGGGGGTTTGCCGCTCTTGGCGGAGGTGGTTTCGAGCATTCGAAGTAGCCTTGGGCGCAAGCACGGGAATCACGAAAAGCTGGCGCGCCTTCTGCCTGCGTTTTGTGATTCGCTTGCTGCGGCCATGTAGCTATGGCGCGCCGGGGCGTCGCGTGTTTCAGCGACTCGCCAAGGCCCCGAATCGACGCTCGGCGCGTCGACGGACAATCCGCGCGAAACCGGATTTGCCAGCGTTTAAATTATGTGGGGTTCCCCGCAGGATGTAAACGTTTACCCCCAAAATTCGTGAAAACTACGCATACTTACGCACCGCCTATGGTGGGGCCTAGGGTGGGGCCGCAATTCGGTTCCGCCCGCCGATGTTACAGTAACTAATTGTTTTATAATATATTTGTCTTACGTTTTGGTGCTGGCCAGGGGCACCAAATCGCCGTCCAACGGCGTCCAGAAACGTCCATAAATCACTGAAAAACAATAGGTTAGTCTCGGATTAGCGTCCGATGGCGTCCAGGGCGGTTTGTTGGTATCCGCAAAAATCGTTGGTACATTTGTTGGTATGCCGTGGCTACCAACAAAGCAGATACCAACATGCCGCTAACCGATATGGAAATCCGAACGGCCAAGCCCGGCGCCCGCCTCGTCAAACTTTCCGACGGCGGCGGGCTGCAATTGTGGATCATGCCGGACGGCGCGAAGCGATGGCGCTTCGCCTATCGGCTCGGCGGTGCTCAAAAGTTGCTGGCGATAGGCGTCTACCCAGCGACGGGCCTTCGCGAGGCGCGAGAGGCGCGGGAAGAGGCGAAGCGCCTTTTGGCCGATGGGCAAGACCCGGCCTTCGTCAAAAAGGTCGCCAAGGCCGCGAAGGCCACGGCGAGCGCCAACACGTTCGAGGCCGTCGCCGGCGAGCTTCTGGATAAGAAGCGGCGCGAAGGCAAAGCCGAAAAGACCATCGAAAAATTGGAATGGCTTTTGGGCCTCGCCCTGCCCTTCATCGGAAACCGTTGCATTACCGAAATCACCGCGCCGGAAATCTTGGCCGTGCTTCGTCGCATCGAAGCGCGCGGGCGCCATGAAACGGCGACCCGGCTTCGCGAAATCATCGGCGGCGTGTTTCGCTTCGCCGTCGCGACCGGGCGCGCCCAAGGCGACCCGACGGGCGCCTTGCGCGGCGCCTTGACGACGCCCAAGGTCCAACACCGCGCCGCTATTATCGAGCCCAAGGCCTTCGGTGGACTGCTACGCGCCCTCGCCGGCTATGACGGCGCGCCGGAAACGCGGGCCGCGCTCGAATTGCTCGCCCTGACTTTCGTTCGCCCCGGCGAGCTTCGCGCGGCGGAATGGGCGGAATTTGATCTGGACGCGGGCGTTTGGGCGATTCCGGCCGAAAAAATGAAAATGAAGCGCCCGCATCGCGTCCCGCTCGCGCCGCGCGCCGTGGCGATCTTGCGCGAGCTTCAGGCGATAACCGGCGGCGGAAAGTTCCTTTTCCCCTCGATCCGCTCGGCGGCGCGTTGCATGTCGGAAAACACCGTCAACGCCGCCTTGCGTCGGCTCGGCTTCGCACAAGACGAAATGACCGGCCACGGCTTCCGCTCGGCGGCGTCTTCGATGCTGAACGAATCAGGCCTGTGGAACGCCGACGCCATCGAACGCCAACTGGCGCATGTCGACAACGATAGCGTCCGCCGCGCCTACGCACGAGCCGACTTTTGGGAAGAGCGCGTCCGCATGATGGCTTGGTGGGCGGAGCGTTGCGAGGAAATGCGGCGCGGCGGAGTGGTCATTCCGTTGCGGGCTTGATTTCGAGGGAGGGCCGCCCCTATGCGATCTCCCGCAAAAGCGCCTCCGCTTGCGCGAGGACGGTTTGCACGGCCTCTTCCGCCAAGGCCGGCGGATAGCCGTATTTCTTTAGGATACGCTTGACCAATACCCTCATGTTTGCCCGCGCGCTTTCGCGCTTGGCCCAATCCACGGTCGCGTTTTTGCGCAGGCTTTCGAGCAATTCATGGGCGATCAGACGCAGTTTATCGTCGCCCATCGCCTGCACGGCGCTTTCATTTTCGGCGAGCGCCTCATAGAAGGCAACCTCCTCAGGAGAAAGGCCCAGCTCCTCGCCGCGAACGCGCGCCGCTTGCATATCCTTGGCGAGCGCGATCAACTCGTCGATAAGCTCAACCGCAGAAATTGCATTGACGTGATAGCGCGCCACTGCGTCTTCCAGGCGCTTTGAGAATTTGCGGCTCTCGACCAAATTGGATTGTGAACGACTTCTAATTTCACCGTTGAGAAGCTTTTTTAGCGCTTCCAGTGCGAGGTTCTTTCGCTTCATGCCCTGAATTTCCGCCAAAAACTCATCCGACAGGATCGAGATATCTGGCGAGGTAATGCCGGCGGCCTTCAAAATATCGACGACTTCGGACGAGGCGATTGCGCGGTCGATGAGTTGCTGCACGGCAAAAACCCGTTCGGTTTTGCCAATGCCGCCGGACAGCGTCGTTTTTGCGATCGCGGCCCGTACCGTCTGGAAAAATCCCACCTCGTCTCGAACCTTTGCGGCGGTGTCGCTCGCCGATGCAAGCGAATAGGCTGTCGATTTCCGCCGAGATTTGACCCGGGATTTCCATTGAGAACTGACCCGGGTTGAAGATGGCTTGCGGGTCAGTCGTTCGTCAAGTTTTGGGCTTCTCGTTTGCTGGTTTGTCTGTCT
>Ga0182013_10002783_pt1 | contig 22544 bp, 15 predicted proteins | sample 612S2MmetaG_FD_120487 | JGI IMG/M metagenome (GOLD analysis project Ga0182013, IMG submission 120487) | Permafrost microbial communities from Stordalen Mire, Sweden - 612S2M metaG | ecosystem: Environmental > Terrestrial > Soil > Wetlands > Permafrost | place: Sweden: Stordalen | collected... | reverse complement strand
TTGGTAATGACAAGGCTCGAGCCAGCTGAAAGCGCATCGGCGCCCAGGTTGCCCACTCCATCGCTTATGACGACGCTGGATGGAACGCCTGCCTGGGAAGCGATGCCTGCGACGTTGGAATTGCCGGCGCCATTGATTGCCACAGTGCTCAGACCTGTGGTGCCTGCGGAAAAGACAGGCGCCGTGGTCGCACCACCAGTTGTTGTGACGGTCAATGCGTCCTGGGTTGAGGCGGAGTTAGCCAGCGAGAGACTGAGGCTTCCGTCGCCGTTGGTAATCACCGAAGCATCGATTGGGTCGCCGTTGAATCCCGTAACCCCGGTACCGGTTCCTGTGTTGATGGCATTCGCCAGTTCCTGAAGCGTGTTGATGCTGGAGTTGATAGTGACCGTGCCCACCGTAGTTCCACCCTGGGCCACTGTGACGACTTGCCCCTGAGTGAGCAGTTCGCTCGACGGTATGCCATTGGGATTGAGCGTACCGCTCGTGCTCGAGGAGCTTGGGTCAACACCGGCCGATACCAGTCCTCCCGTGATCTGAATGCCTGTCTCGGCGCCTCCGCCAGTGACGCCAGCCTGCGCCTCGGTGGCGAAACTTGCGGTCAATCCCAGACCAGAGTTGTTGATCGCGCTGATCATTCCGGCGACTGTGTTGGCATAACCGCTGGCACCACCCGCCGAAATCGCCGTGGTTGCCGTGGTCGACGTCCCATCGCCGCCCTTTACCAGGTAGGTGACGTCGATTGTCGTTGTGCCCCCTGAATTCATGGTGTCAGTCGCCTGGGCATTGGCCGTTGCGGTGGACAAGTTCAGAAAGACGTTATTGGTCCCGTCGGAATACGACATGGATCCGCCTGTGTCGCCGACGCTCGACTCAGATAATGTTCTGATATTCAGATCGTCGACCGAACTTCCCGCGGCTGACGAATCTCCGGTGTAAATGGCGACCGTTGTGCCGGTGAACACTTGCTGCTGGTTGTAGGTGGTTGTCTGCCCGATGTTGTTTACCTCGGCCAGCACCGACTGGTATTCCTGATTCGCCGCGCTTTCCTGCGTTGTATTCAGAGTGCCGTTCGAGGCCTCCGTCGCAAGCGTGATTGCGCGGTCCAGGAGACTCGTAACCTGGGAGAGCGCTCCGTCTGCAACGTCGAGCAGGCCCACGCCTTCAGTCGCGTTGGTCTCGGACTGCATGAGCGCGGTCTGATTGGCTTCAAGGCCGTTGACGAGCGACAGGCCTGCTGCATCGTCGGCTCCGGAGTTGATTTTCGACCCCGACGACAACTGCTGCAACACCGTCTGCAAGCTCGCGTTCGTGTTGTTCAGATTGTTCTCTGCGTAAATCGCCGAAAGATTGTTCAAAACTCCGAGGGCCATGGAAGGTCACTCCTTTACCGGATGCCCATCTGCCATTGCCAGCGGCGTTTTTGATTCCGTCCGCTCGGCCCTCCGCATATTTTGGAGAGGCGTTTCTGCATCCACCCCGTTCATCGGTGCGGCCCCGAATAACTTTAGTCATTTTTGTGGAGAGCGCTTATGTGCGTTGTTGTCTCGACCGTGGACAAGCTGTTCGGGAGCGCAACAGTGGTGTCGCAATGTTGTGCATTGGCTGTTTGATTTCGCGGCAGACCCTGTCGCAGATTCCGCCACGCCTGTGTTTGGATTCGGCACAGTTGCCGACCTCAATTATTGGGGATGGCATGTGTTGGCCGCAAAAAAATCGGCGGCAAGAGGGTCGCCCCTTGCCGCCACCGGTATTGCGTTCAACCGTATTTGCTCTCTGCTTGTAGAACCTCGTTTTTGACGATCCGGCTGCCGAATCGCCGTTATTCGAACGCGCCCGGAAGCGGGGGAGGAGGGGGCGCACCGGGGCCAGCCTCTTCGTCCAACTCGCTTTGCGGTCCGCCCGGCGGAGGCGGAGGAGCTGCCTGGCCATCGGCCGAAGGCATCTGGCCGCGGCCATGCCAGCCTGGGCGGCCCATCATGCCCGGTCCGCCGCGTGGGCGGTTGGCGCGATCTTCCTGCACCTGCTTCCATTGCTCCGGCGTGAGCTTGCTGCGGATGGCCAGCAGAAACCGCGCGTTGGCCTTTTCGAGCTCAGCCCGCGCCTGGGCAATTTTGTCGATCTGGGCGAGGATGTTGCCCTCGTTAGGCTGGTCCTCTTTCATCATGGGTTCCAGCTCGAGCTCGGCCTTTTGCAGCGTGCCGCGCATATCGATGAGCGACTCGCGATGCTGCTGCAGTGTGTCGTCCATGGCTTTGCGCTGCGTATCCGTGAGCTTGAGCTTGGCGGCAACGGTGGGATTGTTCCACCAGTGGCCATGCTCACCCATTCCTGCCATCGCCCGCTCCATCGGTGGGCGGTGATCGCCGAAACCGGGCCCCGCTGCGCCTGGGTCTGGATTGCCCTGCGCCCATCCTGCCCCCGCCATCAAAACAGCGGCAACCGCCGCGCTCAACTTCAGTCCCAAAGTGCTTCTCATCCGTCTCTCCTCACCCTCATCGAACGAGGGTCCCCATGTTCTTCGATTGCTTTGCGCTGGCTATCCTGAATTGCTGCTTACTTCGTTTCGTCGTCGTTCATCATTTGAGCCAAAGGCTCCAACGCACTCGGCACTTCACGCGATACATCGGTGTCGACATCGGCAAGCAGGCCCTCATCGGTCTGCTTCGCAGCCTGCTGATCGTGAAGCTGCCGTTGCAGGTCTGCCGAGCGTTGCGCCGCCGCGGTCCGAGCCAACTCGAGGCGGTGATTGCGCTCAAAGATGCCGCCGCTGACAGTGCCCGCGACGAGAAAGCACCCCAGTGCCCAGCCCAGCGCCACGCGCCAACTCCTGTGCCGGACTTCAGCTGCCAGCGTCCGTGGCCGGTGATACGCGGCGTCACTCCAGGCATGAATGCTGTTCTTAAAATCCTGCAGAGCTGTTTCCAATTCTTTGTCCGATATTTCCATCGCTCGCTGCTCCTGCCCGTTTGCCGGGTCATTGAACTTGTCCATTACCGTTTGCCCCCAAGCTCCAATCGCACCCGCGCTACAGCTCGCGAAAGGTGGGCCTTCACCGTTCCCTCGCTCAATCCTGTAGCCGTTGCAATCTCGTTCAAGTCCTGCTCTTCAACGTAGCGCATCAAGAAAACGGTCCGTTGCCGCTCGCTCAAACTTTTCACGGCCGTCCACACCTGGCTCACCCGTTCGCGTGCGAGCAATTTCTGCTCCACCGAACTCTCACCGCTGGACAGCCATTCGCTGGCTTCGTCGACGTCAACACCATTGGTGCGCGTTGTCCGCCAGAACTGCATGCGCCGGTTGCGCCAGTGATCTTTCTGGAGATTGATTGCGATGCGCATCAACCACGTCATCGCGCTCGATTCACCCCGGAAACTCGCCCAGTTCCGATGCGCCTTGAGAAAACACTCCTGCGTCAGTGTTTCTGCCAGGTCTACGTCGCGCGTGGACGCCAGCAGGAAACGAAAGATTTGCGGCCGATGCTTCTGAACCACGCGCGCAAACTCCTGCGCGGCGGCGTCTTCTGCCGTTGTTATGGCCATTGCGTCCAGTGCAGTGCCGGCTGCCATCACCCTAGTAGACGCCCGCACAAAACCAGAGTTTACAGCGGAATCCGGAATTCTCGCGATTGGCCAGCTTAATTGGGTCCGCGATCGGCGCGCCGACGGGACGCTGGTCATAATTGACCGGCTTTTCCGAAGCGTCTGCGTCATACTGGTGATGGGCAGTCCAAACTGCCGAGCCACAAAGGACCCATGACTTCGAAGCAAAGTTGTACCGTTTTAGGACTTGCACTGCTTTCTTCTCTAGCATTTGCGCAACAGGCAACACCCGCCGCTCCCCCGCAGGATAACTCGCAGACCACCACGACATCGACCACGACGACGGTTCAGGACACCCCGACTCCGCCGCCCATGACGAAGAGCGAGATGAAGGCGCAGAGGAAGCGCCAGAAACTCGAGGAGCAGTCAGCCAAGGCGCATGCCAAGGCGGAGAAAGCGAAAGCTGAAGCTCTGGCGCAGGATAACAAGTCAACCAATGCGGCCGAAAAGGCTAACTCGCCGCAGTAACCGGCCAGAAGCCAAGACCGGCTCATTCGCAAGCGCGCCCGCTTCCTACGCCCGCAGGAAGCGCATTTCCCATGCCGTCGTATCCTGTCCGCTTTGTTCTGCGATCGGGCGCAGTGTGACTGACCCAGGCTGATCGGGGTATTCGGCGGGCGCATAGGGAACTGTGATCGCCGCGATGGGAGCGCAGAACGGGCGGCTCGGTCGCTGTTCCGCCACCAGGCCGCGCTCCTTGCCCGCCTGCAGCCGGTTTTCTGCGGTCAGTTCGTTGAAGTATGCGGGATTGTCGGCGGCTGATGCGCCCAGCAGCCACGGGCCGTACCAGTACGAAACGCGCCCACCCTCTTCCGGCTTCGTCCGCAGCTTCATGGCATAGCGCAGGGTCAGCGCGTCTCCCGCCTTCCATACCCGTTCAATTGTCGCGTATCCACCCGTCGCCACAGCCTCGCCGGTGGCACCGTTCAACTCCACACCCACAGCCTCCGCCCAGGCGGGAATCCTGACGCGCAAGGCAACCCGTGCTATCTTAGCCGCCGTCATCCGAATTCGCACCGTCCCGTCATTGCCCAGCGAAGATTTCGCCACTGCAGACAGATCCGCTGTTTCGATCCTTCCATTCACTGGCATTTCGTACCGCAGCGCCTTGTCCGCATCTCGAAATGCACTGGTCTCGATATCGGGGAATGCTCGCAACCCATGCAACGTGCAGCACCACCAGGCGCGCGCCGATCCGCTTCCGAACCCCGTGTCGGTGTAGACGCGATGCCCGAAGTCCCCGGTTGCAAATTGATTGAATGCCAGCTCGTTGAAGACCGCACGCTCTGCCGTTTCGAGGTATTTCGCGTTTTCGGTCGCTTTCCACAATTGAAGATTCAGCCGCACCCAGTCGGCTTCGGCGCAACCCTCGGTGCGATGGTTGTTGGGACTCCAACCCTCGGGCACGCCGCCCGTGATGAGCGCATCTTTCGACGCCGAAATGTCGTCCCATGCCGCTTCGCTTTGCTTCAGAAAGCGGACATCCCCGGTGGCGGAGTGGAGTTGCATTACCCCGCGCAGGCTGGTCAGGTAGCCGTGAACGTGATCGCTGGGCCGGCGTTCGATGACTGCTGCAATCTGGACTGCCAGGTCTCTGTACCGCTCGTCGCGGGTGGCAGCGTACAGAAGTGCCAGCCCTTCCGTTTGCTGCATCCAGCAGATGTAGCTCGATGCAAAATGCTGCGCGCCGAAGGCTTCGCGCGTTTCCTTCGATAGCATGAGGGGCCCGATCGCGATCAGCCAATCGCCCAGCCGGCGGCACGATGCGAGGACCTCGGGCGTTGGTTTCAGCCGGTAATACTCCAACAGACCAACCAGCAGCCGGCCATTCCCCCACAATAGGGCCAGATCCGTGTCGCCGAGGTTGCCGGCATGAAAAGGGGCCCCGAAGTACCCGTCAGGCTTCTGGAGGGCGATTACTTTTCCGACAAGCGCATCCAGTGCCGGAAAATCCGATCCGTACACGTGCGCCGCAGTTGCGAGCGCGCCAATATAGCGGCCAGAAAGGTCGCCGCTGTACTCCGTAAAGCGCCGGACGGGCTCCGGACGCACGTCTGCGAGAAGGAACTCCTCGGTATAGGCGGGTGACTCGCCCTTGAGCACCCTGGCGAGGGTGAGCTCATAGCGGGAGCCAGCCCAAGGAAGCTGCGGCTGTGCATCGACAGCGTTTTTCGCCGAAGGGGAAGCATCCGGCCAAAAGGACTCGGCGTGCCCACCCGTGGCTGCCAGAGGAATTAACGCCGCACTCTGGACGAATCTCCGTCTATCCACAACTCCCTCCAAACGCTCGTCGAAAACGTTCCCATTCTAATCCGAGTCACCGCTCATTCAACGCGCTACACTGTTGAGGAAACGCTTTCACGCAGCTCAACGACGAGGAATTTATGCTGCTCGCCGCCCTTCGCCAAGAGGTGCTTCGCGCCAACCAGGAAATCGCCCGCCGGGGTCTCGCACCGCATACCTTCGGGAACGCCAGCGGCATTGAGCGCGATTCAGCCCATACCGGCCGGGGACCGCTGGTGGTCATCAAACCCAGCGGCGTGGATTATGCGACGATGACCCCCGGCGATCTGGTGATCACCGATCTCGACGGCAAGATCGTTGAAGGCACTTTACGGCCTTCGAGCGACCTGGACACCCACACGCATCTCTATCGCGAATTCCCTTCGATCGGCGGTATCGTTCATACCCACTCGGAGTTTGCGACGTCCTGGGCGCAGGCCTGCCAACCGATTCCCTGCCTCGGTACAACGCATGCCGACTACTTCCACGGACCCGTTCCCGTGACCGAACCGTTGACCGCCGAAGAGGTCTCAAGCGGCTACGTCCATTCCACGGGAGTCGTCATTGTCCGGCGCTTCCGGGCCGAGAATCTCGACCCCATTGCCGTTCCCGGCGTCCTTGTCGCCGGACATGCGCCCTTTGCCTGGGGACGGACCGCAGCGGAAGCCGTCGAACACGCCGACGTTCTTGAGTACATCGCCCGGCTCGCCTTCCGCACCCGCCTTATCCGTTCCGCCGGCCTGACGGAACTGTCCAATTGCAGCATCCCGGTGTACGTTTCCGAACACCACTTCCAGCGGAAGCACGGGCCGAAAGCCACCTACGGCCAATCCTGAATGCGGCAGTCGAGGGGGATCGGGCCCCCGATCGAACATCAACCCCACGACGCACAGTTTCAGTCAACATGGCGTGTTTCAGGGGGTAAGTCTTCTCCATCTAAAGGTCTACCTGTTTCCATAGGCAGTTCCTATTCTGCGGATACAATCTACCATTTCCTGCATTATGGTCAGAATTTCTGACATTCACGGTTGACGTTTCATTTCACGACACGTCCCTATGCCACGTATCTTCAGTCGATTGCGGGGATCTGCTGCGCGGGCTGTGCATATCCCGCGCATGGCATCCAACGTGCTTTATCCTTGATCGATGTAGCGCGATCCCCCTATGGAGACGAGCCTCTTCAACCGTTTGCAGGCGACTGCCCTGGCCCTTGCCACGGCGGGTCTCATCCTGCTTGCGGTTCTAAACCTCCGCCAGGAATCAGAGTTCCAGCAGCCTGACGATGGCGTCTGGTGGCGCGAAACCCTGGGCGGCCTGGAAGCCGTCAAAGTTCTTCCCGACAGTCCAGGTCAACGAGCCGGCATTGAGCAAGGGGACCTACTCACCGCCGCGGCGGTGGTTCGCGATACGCCCAACCAGCGCACCGCGATCCCTGCCCAGGACCTGCTTGGCTCTGAAAAGACACTTGCCACCACCGTTCCCGAGATCCCGGCCAAAGAGGCTTTGCCGAAGAACCCAGTCACCCATCTGGCGGATTTGGAGCGGATTCTCTACCGCACGCAGATCTACGAGAAGGCGAGCTACGCAATCACCCGCAGTGGTACGCCACTGGACACGCCGGTCGTTGTGACGCTGGTGCCGCTGGATCGCGGCCTCACCCAGGCGCAGCGCGCAATCGGACTGGTTTACCTGGCGATCGGCATTTATGTTCTTTTCCGCCGTTGGGGAGCTGCGCGCGCGACGCATTTCTATCTTTTCTGCCTGGTTTCATTCGCTCTGTGCACGCTCAAGTACACGGGCGAACTGAACGCACTTGACTGGATTGTCTTCTGGCTCAATGTCGGCGCTGAATCGCTGCAGCCCGCGCTGTTCCTGCATTTTGCTTTGAGCTTCCCCGAGGAACGGTTCAAGCAGGTGCGCCGCCGCTGGCTGCTTCCGCTTGTTTATGCTCCCGGGGTTGGGCTTCTAGGCCTGTGGGTGTGGGCCATTCAGACGCGCATGGCGACTGGCTTGCTGAGGCATCGACTTGACCAGACGGGCACTGCGTACGACGTGGCCTTCTACGGCCTTGCGGCGCTGCTGTTTCTGCGCAGTTACAGGAAGGCCGATACTCCGCTGCTGCGCCAGCAGCTGAAGTGGGTCACGCGGGGCACGTTGCTGGCGGTGCTGCCTTTCACACTTTTCTACGCAGTTCCTTTTCTGCTCGATCTGCATCCCGACCGTCGACTGACTGATCTGGCCGGCCTTTCGCTTGTTTTTCTGCCACTCACATTCAGCTGGGCGATCGTTCGCTACCGGCTGATGGATACGGACCTGATTTTCAAGAGGGGCGTAGCCTACATGCTGGCGACCGGGTTGATTATCGGCGGCTACGTTGGCACCGTCGCACTCATCTCCGTCTGGGTACACAACGCGATGCCGGAGGCGGTGCGCGAAACCGGCCTGGTGCTTGCCATCGTGCTTACGGCCCTGGTATTCGATCCGCTCAAGCGCCGCATTCAGGGCTGGGTGGACCGGGCCTTCGATCGGCACCGGTATGACTATCGCAAAGCTCTGGTGGATTTTGGCCGCGGACTGAGTTCGGAGACCAATCTTGAGGCTCTTCTTTCGGCCATTGTGGAGCGCCTGCCCCGCGCCCTGCTGGTGGCGCGCGTCGCTATCTTCCTGGTTGAAGATTCGGGACGCCTACGACTGGCTGCCTCGCACGGATTGCCTGCCGAGGTTGGCTTTGCTTCTGGGCATCACGGCGTTGACTCGCTCGCGCTTGGCTTTCTCGACTTCGATCATGCCAGCGACCACTCGCACATCTTCCTTGAAAACGCGCAGGCCGCGCTGCATCTACCCGAAGATCAGCAGCGCACCGCCGCCCTGCTGGACCTGAACTACTACCTTCCTTGCCGTGTTGCTGCGAGCACCGGCCAGGATGGCACAGCGGCGCCGCGCACCATTGCCGTGATTGGCCTCGGCCGCACCATTGGCGGCGACTTCCTGTCATCGGAAGACGTCGAGTTGCTGGAATCCCTTGCGAGCTACATTGGGATCGCGCTGCAGAACGCGCGGCTTTACGCAAGCCTGCAAGACAAGATCGGCGAGTTCGAGCGCCTGAAGGAATTCAACGAAAACATTGTGGAATCGATCAACGTGGGAATTCTTGCGATCGACCTCGACGATCGCATCGAGAGCTGGAACGCGCAGATGGAGGCGATGTACGCGCTTAGCCGCGCCGAAGCGCTGGGGCAGGAACTTCGTACCGTTTTCCCGTCGGAATTTGTGGATGCAATAGACAGTTTCCGCAACGAACAGGGCGTACATCACCTGTACAAATTCCGCATGACGACCCGCGCGGGCGAACAGCGCACGGCGAACATCGCGGTTGCGCCCTTGCTGTCGCGCGATTTTGTTTCTGTTGGCCGCATCATTCTTGTGGACGACATCACCGAGCGCGTGTCACTGGAGTCGCAGCTCGCGCAGGCCGACAAGCTGAGTTCCATTGGCCTGCTTGCCGCGGGAGTGGCGCACGAGATCAACACGCCACTGGCCGTGATTTCGAGCTACGCGCAGATGCTCTCAAAACAGCTTAAGGCTGATCCGCGCCTCAGCCCCGTGCTCGACAAGATTACGCAGCAAAGCTTCCGTGCTGCCGAAATCGCCAACGGCCTGCTTAACTTCTCGCGTACTTCGACAACGGAGTTTCGCGATACGAATCTGAATCAAGTGATTCGCGACACGTTGTCGCTTCTGGAACACCAATTCAAGACCGCGCAGATTTCCGTTGCCCTGGATCTTGCCGAAGGGCTGCCTGTGATTCACGGCAATCCGGGCAAGCTGCAACAGGTATTTCTTAACTTGCTGCTGAATGCCAAAGAGGCCATGCCGAGCGGCGGAAACCTCCGCGTCGCCACGCTCGCGAACGGGCATGTTGAAGCGCGGATCACGGATTCCGGCTCAGGCATCGCTCCGGAACATCTGAAGCGTATCTACGATCCGTTCTTTACAACCAAGACCACTCCAAAGCCCGGCGATCGCCGCGGCACGGGGCTGGGACTCTCTGTTTCCTACGGCATTATCCAGGAACACGCCGGCAAGATTCACGTGGAGAGCGCTATTGGCTCCGGCACTACCTTTCATCTTGAGTTTCCGCTTATAAGGAATTCCGTACATGCCTGAGGTCGACGTCCCTTCGAATCTTTCTGTCGCCACGCCGGCCGTCCCTGACGGATCAAACGGCGCGAGCATCCTCGTTATTGACGATGAGGCGGCCATTCGCGAGTCGCTCGAAGTTCTCCTCGGGCTCGAAGGCTATTCGGTGCGCATGGCCAGCGATGGAGAGCAGGGTCTGCGCGTGCTGGAACTGGAAAACTTCGATCTCGTGCTCCTGGATCTCGCGCTTCCGGGCCAAAGCGGGCTCGAGCTCTTGCCGCAAATCAAGGAGCGCCAGCCCGAACTGCCGGTCATCATGATCACCGCCTATGGAACCGTGGACAATGTCGTGGAAGCGGTCCGAGCCGGGGCCGAAAACTTTGTACAGAAGCCGTGGGACAACGAGAAGCTTCTCGCCGATATTCGGTCTGCCGTCGCGCGCCACAAAGCCGAAGAAGAGAACCTGCAGCTCAAACGGACTCTCAAACAGCGCTACAACTTCCAGAACATCGTGGGCAAAAGCGAAACCATGCTGCGCGTCTTCGATCTGGTTGCCCAGGTGGCGCCCAGCCGATCGACTGTTCTGATCCAGGGAGAAAGCGGTACGGGCAAGGAACTTATCGCCAAGGCAATTCATGCTAATTCGCCGCGTCGCGACAAGCCCTTCGTCCCCATCAATACCGGCGCCATGCCTTCGGAGCTGCTTGAATCCACGCTTTTCGGCCACGTCAAGGGCGCGTTCACTTCCGCCATTGCCTCAAAGAAGGGACTTTTCGAAGTTGCCAACGGAGGCACGCTGTTCCTGGATGAGATTGCGACCATGGGCATGGATACGCAAGCCAAGATTCTGCGCGTGCTGCAGGACCGCCGCTTCATGCATCTAGGCGGCATCCAGGAAATTCAGGTCGACGTGCGCATTCTAGCCGCGACCAACGTTGATCTGCGCACGGCCGTGCGCGACGGGCGCTTCCGTGAAGATCTTTTTTATCGCCTGAACGTCATCGCCGTCGATTTGCCGCCGCTTCGTGCCCGGCGTGAAGACATCCCCCTGCTCGCCGCGCACTTTCTTGATTTCTACGCCAACGAAAATGGACTCTCGCCGCGCAGGTTATCCTCCGACGCCCTGCGTGCGCTCATCGATTACGAATGGCCGGGCAATGTGCGCGAGCTGGAAAACTCCATCGAACGCGGCGTCGTGCTCTCGACCGGTCCCATCATCGGCTCCGATCTGCTGCCCGGGCACATCACCGGCCGCAGCTTTCAGGACGCGCTGCTCGAACACAACCCCAACGCGTCGCTCTTCGACATTCTGGAAGATATCGAACGGCGCATCATCATCGAGAAGCTCGAGCGCTGCAACTGGAATCAGACCGATGCCGCGGAACAGTTCCGCATCCCTCTGTCGACACTGAACCAGAAGATCAAGCGGCTGAACATCGAGATCCGGAAAAAAACCCGCGAATAGGTTTTTGGATTGTCACGCTGATTGACGAGGGCACAGGATCGGAAGCTAAGGATTTGCGAGTGATTTGCGGGTTCAGGATCGAGATCGAACGCATCCTACACGGCCGCCAATTCACTTTCCTCGATTAATGCGCGGTCGGCGGCACGCTTTTCCACAGCACGCAGCCATAGCTTCAAAAACATTCTTAAATCCGCGGGCGGATGCAACCAGATATCGGCTTCGGTGGTCCGCTGTTTTGTGCGCATGAGCACGCTCAAATGGGCGCCGTGGAGCGCATTGACCGCGCGAAATGCGGATTCATCGGTAAGGTCGTCACCCACATACGCCACCGGACCGTGCGCGCCCATCTCTTCGAGAATTGCATCGACAGCACCACCTTTGTCGCGGCCCACGCGGAGTTCCAGTCCGGCTTCAAACTCCAGCAGACGAAGGCCATCCATTTCGGCCAGGGGTTCGAATAAATCGCGCGTTCTCTTCTCGACCGCGCGTGCCTTCGTCGCGGACAAACCGCGCCAGTGCATCACGCAGGCGTTGGGCTTGTCTTCAAATATGCCGCCGAGACTGTCGTTGTTGAGCCGCACCCGCAACTCATCGAGCTTGGCCAAGGCCTGCGGTGAAGCCGATTCCAAGCTTCTGTGCCCGGTGGGGGAAAGTCGTTCCGCGCCATGCAGCCCCCAAACTTCGAGTGCCGGCCGGAGCTTCAAAAGTGGGCCGATTTCGCCGGCTGGCCTCCCTGTCACCACCGCCAAGCGCGTTTGCCCGTCCCGCTGAATCCGCGCCAGCAACTCTGGCACGCCGGCGTATGGGTGAGCTTCAAAGCGGTCCACCCGAAAGGACGCCATGGTTCCGTCGTAGTCCAACAGCAGCAGTGGAGGCGCTGCGCCCTTAAATGCATTGAAGAATGTTTCTAATGTAGCTTGAGCGTCGGAACTCAACCAATCCTCGCTTTCTCTACCGGTTTACTGCGCTTGTCAAACGGGGTCGGCACCGAAACCGGTCCCGGCTTGCGGAACCCGAAGGCCTGCCCGTCGAGGCGCAACTCATGCAGGTCGCCCAGAACGTTGGCGGCCCAGCGATATACATTGTGATCCATGAGGTAGCGCCGCATGTGCTGCATGCGCAACCTGCGCTCACTGCGGCTCATTTCCAGGCCTGAATGCACCGTTTCAGCAACGGCTGCAATGTCGTAGGGATTCACCAGCAGTGAGTCTTTCAATTCGCTGGCCGCCCCGGTGAATTTGCTCAAGACGAGCACGCCATCTTCGTCGGAACGCGCGGCCACGTATTCTTTTGCCACCAGGTTCATGCCGTCGTGCAGCGACGTGACCAGGCAGATGTCCGCGGCGCGATACCAGCGGTCGACCTCCTGGTGGGAGCATTGCCGCTCAATGAGCACAATCGGTCGCCAGTAGGCAGTCTGGAAGCGCTTGTTGATGCGATCTGCAGTGCGTTCCACCTCGCGCCGTAGTTCCAAATAGCTGGGAATGCGAGTGCGGCTTGGCGCAGCGACTTGCACCATCGTCAGGCGCTCCAGGTGGTACGGGTGTTTTTCGAAAAGCTGCTCGATGGCCAGCAGGCGCTCCACGATGCCCTTGGTGTAGTCAAGCCGGTCTACGCCGAGCGCAACGATGTCGCAGTTCACATCGAACTCGTCCAGAAGGCTCTGCCGTCCCACTGGCCGTGATCGGCCGATGCCAACTGTACGGCCCAGACCGGTCTTGTAGGGGCCTTCAACCACCACGCTGACGGGATACGGGCGAACCGCGCTGACGTGGCCCAAACGCAGAGCGGTCATGTGCTCGCGATCGGTACGCGCTTCAAGCACGCTGTCGACCGAGGCCAGGAAATTGTTGCAATGCAGCGGAATGTGGAAGCCGATCAGATCCGCGCCCAGCAATCCATCCAAAAGTTCCGGCTGCCATGGGCAAATGCTGAACGATTCCGGATTCGGCCAAGGGATATGCCAGAAGATTGCCACACGCGCATCGGGGCGGGCTTCTTTGATGAGCCGCGGCAACAGCGCGAAGTGGTAATCCTGCACGAAGACGATGGGGTCGGAGCAACCTTCCATCTCTTCAAGGAGCGCGGCCGCGAACTTTTCATTGACCTGCTTGTAGGCTTCCCAATCGGATTCGCGGAAGATTGGCCGCGTGTGGGCGATGTGGCATAACGGCCAGAGGCCCTCGTTGGCGAAACCGTCGTAGTAGCTCGACTCTTCTTCGCTGGTGAGCCAGACGCGGCGCAGACTGTAACGCGGATCGCCGGGCGGCACGCGGAGGCGGTCGTATTCATCCACCATCAGGCGGTCTTCGCTGCCGCTTCCGTGGGCAACCCACACCCCGTCGCAGGCGCGCAGGACCGGCTCCAACGCAGTTACAAGTCCGCTGGGTGGAACGACGCAGACAATCTCCCGGCCCTGGCGCACATGCGCATAGGGCTCGCGGTTAGAAACGACAAAGATCTTGCTTGAGCCAAAACGCTCCTGCATGTGGACAGCCAGGCGCTCTTCGGTCCAGACATGCTCGCCGGCGTCGCGCAACCGCGCCTCAGCCTGAGCGGCCGCGCGGGCTTCGACGAGGCTCTCCGCCATTGTTTCTACTTCGCGGGCGAGGGGGCGAAAGAGGCTCAACTCCGCGATGCTTTCTTCCGCCCCGTCGCTCTGGCCTGTCCGCAACAGGCGCAGACGCTCTGCGACGCGCATCATGGGGCGCATCAGGAACCAGCGGACCATGAGCAGTGTGACGCCGACAATCAAGAGCACGTAGGCCGCAATGCGCCAGAAGCTGCGCTGCCACACGGCGTTGCCTTCGCCGCGAATGAAGCGCGCATCCTCAACCAGGACGAGGACGCCGTTCATCTGGCCATCGCTTCGGAGTGGAATCGCGTCTTCAAGCCATTGCCAGTCGTCGTGGTGACCGAAGGCGGTGACCTCTGCGCCCCGTTTTCCCACTTTTTCAATCACGCCAGGCGTGAGCGCCTGCAGGACGGTGTTTGGCCCGGCAGCGGCCACGAGCCGGCCACCCGGGTTATAGATGGCGATGCCGAGGGCTTCGCCCGACCGTTGATGCCGCACCAACGATGCATTGATTGCATCAACATTTCCTGAAGCTACGCCCTGCTCCATTTCTGGCTGCAGGATTGTACTGAGCAACGCCGTTTGGCGAATCAACTCGCGGCGCAGTGCGAGCTTATGGGCGAGCACGTCAAAATAGGTCGACCCGACGGAGACCAGGGTCGTACCCACGATGAGCGCAAGGATCAGCCGCATGCGGAAGAACGGCATGTCATCACTCCTTGGACCGATTCGACAGGCCTCTTGACTAAGACAGGCCACACTGTGCATTGGATGCATGTCTGCACATTTAGGACCATGAGGCAAATTGTTGAAATCACGGACGCGGAGTCGGCAAGCAGCGAACGTCGAAGGGAAATTTTGCCGCCTGCGTGGAAAATTCTGCGCGGGTTGAAGCTGCAGCGTCAAGAGCGACGCTACCTCATTCTAAGCCAACTCGGTGGCATGCGCTATCCTGACGAGGACGGTGGCTGCATTCAGCGCCTCGCACTTCATCCGGCAGATTGAAGAAACCATGGCGATTGACGCACTCGAGAGAACCACCAAACAAATTGTGCTCACGGTGCAGGACTACTCCCTGTTCGCGGTTGGCGCCGTGACGAATCTTGTGCGCCCTCCGCGCTACTGGACCGACTTCCTGCTGCAATGCAATATCATCGGCGTGGGCTCGGCGGCCATTGTGCTTATGTCCGGGTTTTTCACAGGCGGCGTGCTGGCGCTTCAGTCTTCGGCTACGCTGTCGCAGTTCGGAGCCACGGCGGTCACCGGCCGATTCGTTTCCACCACGATGATTCGCGAGTTGGGGCCCGTGCTCACCGGCATCATGGTCGCCGGCCGCAATGCTTCATCCATGGCCAGCGAACTTGGCTCGATGATCGTGACCGAACAGATTGACGCCATGCGGGCTCTCGGCGTGGATCCCATCCGCAAGCTGGTGACCCCGCGCCTTTTCGCATGCATCTTGATGCTCTTTTTTCTCACCATTCTCGCCGATGCGTTCGGCATCATGGGCGGCGGCTTCGTCACCGTCTTCATGAATCACCAGAACGGCACGCAGTATCTATCAATGGCGTGGGAGCACCTTCGCTATCCCGACATCATTCAAGGGCTGGTCAAACCACTGTTCTCTGGTTTCATCATCGCCTCAATCGGCTGCTTCTACGGAATGCGCACCACGGGCGGCACCGAGGGCGTTGGCCGATCAACCATCCAGGCCGTCGTAGTCGCTTCAGTGCTGATCATCTTCGTCGACTTCCTGGTCACCCAGGTGCTCCTTACCCTGTTCCCGCCACTGTGAACCTGCCCAATGACTGAGACGACCGAATCCATGCTGCCCGGTCCCGGCGAGCCGACTGCGCCGCTGGTCGATCCGATTGTCGCCTTTCGCAACGTCTCGATTGCTTTCGATGGACCGCCCGTACTTCAGGACATAAGCTTCTCCATCGGTCCGCGCGAAACACGCATCCTGCTCGGCCCCGCGGGCGTCGGGAAAAGCGTTCTGCTCAAGCTCATCAATGGCCTGCTTCGTCCCGACCGGGGCGACGTTCTGCTTTTTGGCGAAGACATCTCCACAATGCGCGAAGAGCAACTCTTTCCTCTTCGGATCCGCACCGGCATGGTCTTCCAAGAGGGCGCGCTGTTCGACTCGCTGACGGTGCGCGATAACGTTGCCTACCAGCTGATTCAGGAACGTATGCCCGACGAAGAGATCGATAAGCGAGTACACCAGGCACTCACTTTCGTCGAGCTCGACCACACGTTCAATTTTTTTCCTGCCGACATTTCGGGGGGGATGCGCAGGCGCGTGGCCATTGCACGCGCACTGATTCGCCAGCCTGAGCTCATTCTTTACGATTCGCCGACGGGGGGCCTCGACCCCATCACGTCCACGACAATCATCGAGCTCATCATTAAGGAACGCGACGTTTACCGAACGCCTTCAATCCTCGTCACTCATCGGCTCCAAGACGCCTTCACTCTTTGCACCCATCGCTTCGACAGCGAAGAAAACAAGATGGTCCCGCTTCCCAAGGGACAGACGGACCCGAACACCACTTTCCTGATGCTCGAAGAGGGGCGCATGATCTTCGACGGCTCGCTCCACGAGATCCTCCACAGCGACAATCCTTTTGTTCGAGAATTCCTGGAATGAATAGAGGCAGGGACTGAGGGACAAGGGACTAAGGGACTAGAAGCAGGGGCTAGCCTAGTCCCTTAGTCCCTTGTCCCTAGTCCCTTAGTCGCTCAATCTGCTAACCTTGCCTCGCCAGATCCAGCACGGTGCCCTCATGTCCTTTAAGTTCCAGAACTTCGACTTCCTTCATCTCGACGCCACCCTTTCTGAAGACGAGCTGCTTGTGCGGCGCACAGCACGCGACTTTGTCGAAGACAAGATTGTGCCCATCATCGAAGAGTGCTTTCGCGAAGGCCGTTTCCCACGCGAACTCGTGCCAATTATGGGCGAGCTTGGCTTTTTTGGAGCCAACCTGGAGGGTTACGGTTGCGCCGGGATGTCGAACGTGGAGTACGGGCTGGTCACGCAGGAGCTGGAGCGCGGCGACTCCGGACTGCGCAGCTTCGTGAGCGTGCAGTCTGCGCTGGTGATGTATCCGATCTACACATTTGGATCGGAAGAACAGAAAAACGCGTGGCTGCCGGGACTCGCCACAGGCGAAAAGCTGGGCTGCTTCGGACTGACTGAGCCTGGATTCGGATCTAACCCCGGAGGGATGACGACCACCGCGCGCAAGTCCGGGGATGAGTACATTCTCAACGGCGAAAAGATGTGGATCACCTCCGGCTCCATCGCCAACATCGCTATCATCTGGGCCAAAGTTATCGATGAAGACAATAAGGTTCGGGGCTTCCTGGTTGAAACGGACCGTCCCGGATTCCGCGCCTTCGATGTACACGGCAAGTGGTCGCTCCGCGCGTCGGTCACCAGCGGACTATCGCTGCAGGACGTGCACATTCCCGCGACCAACCTGCTTCCTGGAACGGGCGGGCTGAAGAGCCCGCTCATGTGCCTCAACCAGGCGCGGTACGGCATCAGCTGGGGCGCAATCGGCGCAGCGATGTCGTGCTACGACACGGCGCTGCAATACTCCAAGACAAGAAAGCAGTTCCACAACCAGCCCATCGCCGGACATCAACTTATTCAGGAGAAGCTTGTGTGGATGGCCTCGGAGATATCGAAGGCGCAACTGCTTTCGCTGCACGTTGGGCGGTTAAAGGATGCGGGCAAGGTTGGCCATCAACATATCTCGATGGCCAAGCGCAACAATGTATGGATGGCTCTGGAAACAGCGCGCATGGCGCGCGATATCCTGGGCGCGAATGGAATTACAGAGGATTACCCCATCATGCGCCACATGATGAATCTGGAGTCGGTGAAGACTTACGAGGGCACCCACGATATTCACGCACTTATCCTGGGCCAGCACCTGACCGGCATTGCTGCTTACTAAGTCGAAGCTCACGAGTTATCTCAAACGACCGCAGGAATTGAAGGACTGCGACGGCATTCGCGCGCTAACACAAAGGTGTTACTCGCATGGCCGTAACTGGTTAGGTGCGCCCCCACAATAGTCATTGTCAGGGTTAGGAACCTGCGTAACATTACCTTCATGCAAACCAAAGCAGCAGCGGCGTTGGCGATGTTCGCAGTGGCGTTGCCGCTTTCTGCCTACTGCGCGGCGCACCGGCACGATGTCGCGCACCACGCGGTTCGAACCAGTTCCAGCCACGCGGCTCACTTCGCGACTGTTGCGGCAGATATTTCGGGTCACGCATTTCACATGCCCCGCCGCATGCGCCGGATGCATCTTCGCGCCGTACGACTTCGCACGTTGCGCCACGCCTCTATTCACTTCCGGATTCCCTACGAACCCACGGGTGGAACGGGAACTCCGTTTGCAATCGACAATTGGTCGGCTCCGTATTACGTTGCGTATCCCGCACCCCTTGCAGGAAACCAGCCTTCGACGGTAGCAGCCAATCCACACCCATTGACTGCCCGGACAAGCAGGGATGCGATTGGATCCATTCTCCCAGCCGATAGTTCATCGCGCACTGCGCCGGCTTTCGAATCCGCACCGGTATCCGGTCCTGCAGAATCGCCTGCCGAAACACCCGGCGTGGATGCGGTGACCATCGTTTTTAGAGACGGGCGCCCGCGGCAGCAGATTCGGAATTACATTCTGACGCGCAAGACTCTCTTTATCGGCGACGACGACCAGCCCTCGATCCCCGTGGAGCAGCTCGACCTCACCGCTACCATTAAAGCGAATGAGGAAGCTGGAGTTATCTTTCAGGTTCCGCCCGCTATCCAGTAAAAATCCTGCCGCCTCCAAATTTCTCCGCATAAAACAGATTTTCCTGCCCTCTTGACTCCGGAATAGCCCATGCCTACCATTAGCTATAGGAGTTCCATCGGAGTTTGTGGCCGCTTCCCCCTTGGCAATCAAGCCAGGAATGACGGCAGTTGCAACCGGGTTATTCACGCTTCAATAGCCAGGGACCGTTGCTCCTCTTCGGGGACTGCGCCGCTCCATCATCCCGACTCGCCTTATGCAGACTGCCTACAAACGGCTCAGCGTCATTGCCGGGTTTCTCACCCTGCTGGCCCTTCTGTTCGTCAATGCCCTCATCACCTATCGTGAACTCACCTTCCAGGTTCAGAGTCAGGCTCAGGTCGCGCACAGCCGCGATGTCCTCTATGAGCTCTCCCAGACCGAATCGCTCCTCAAAGATAGCGAGACCGGACAGCGCGGCTATCTCTACACCGGCGATCTCAAGTACCTCACGCCCTACAACTCCGCGATTGGCGAAGTCCCTTTGCACATCGACCGCCTCGCGCAGCTGACTGCCGACGATCCCACCCAGCAGAAACTCGTCGCCGAGCTGCGCGTTCAGGCCCAGAACAAGGCCGCCGAACTCCAGCAATCCATCGCGCTCTTCAAAGCCGGAAAATTCGAAGACGCCAAAGCCGTCGTGCTCTCCGACGCGGGCCTGCTCTCCATGGATCACATTCGGCTCATTGTCGTCGAAATGCAGCGTGAAGAAACCAATCTGGAGACAGCCCGTCTTGATCGCTACCGGAAAAGCATTGGCGGCACCTTCAAGAGCATCTATCTCACCACCGCTCTCGCCGCCATTGGACTCGCCCTCCTCGCCTACTACATCCTTCACCAGATTCGGCTCCGCGAAGATTACGCCAAAGACATGCGTGGCCGCGAAGAATGGTTTCGCGTCACCCTTACCTGCATCGGTGATGGGGTTATCGCCACCGACGCAGCCGGCCGCGTTACGTTCATGAATCCGATTGCTGAATCGTTGACCGGAAGCAAGCTTGCCGATGTCACCGGAAAAATCATTTATGATGTCTTCCCCATCGCGCACGAACAAACCGGCATGCCTGCGGCGAATCCAGTCGATGAGGTCCTGACCACCGGCAGAATCGTCGCCATGGCGAACCACACCGTGCTCAAGCACGTGGATGGGCGCTTGATCCCCATCGAAGACAGCGCCGCCCCCATTCGCGACGATCGCCAGAATCTTCTTGGTGTCGTGCTGGTTTTTCGCGATGCCACTTACGAACGCAAGTCTGAAGAAATCCTGCGCAAGACTGAAAAGCTTGCCTCGGCGGCGCGTCTTTCCGCCACCGTCGCGCACGAAATCAACAATCCACTGGAAGCGATCTTCAACCTTGTGTTCGTCGCCAAGTCGGACCCCGCCGCGCCCCCCAGCATTGTGAAACACCTTACCCGGGCCGAGCAGGAACTGGAACGCGTTGCGCATATCACCCGCCAAACCCTGGGCTTCTATCGCGATACCAGCGTCTCAGAACCTGTTGACATGGCTGCTGTTGTCGAGTCAGTTCTCAGCCTGTACTCGCACAAATTTCTGGCCAAAGAAATATCCGTCGACCTGAGCCTTGACAGCTGCCCGCCGGTCCATGGTCTCGCCGGCGAATTGAAACAGGCCGTAGCCAACCTTATCTCCAACGCCGCGGACGCGGTGTCGGTGAAGGGACTCATCACCATCCGCCTGCGCGCTCTTCCGCAACCCTCCGGACCCATTGTCGAGCTTGTGATCGAGGACGACGGACCCGGGATTCCTGCCGCTCACACGACGCGCATCTTTGAACCTTTCTTTACGACGAAGCAGGATGTGGGCACCGGCCTCGGCCTCTGGGTGACACAGGGCATCGTCCATCGTCATGGGGGAACCATCTCTGTCGACACACAACAGGACGGCTCGCCCAGGCGGGGCGCCACCTTCACGCTGCAACTGCCCATCCGCATTGTAAGCGAAGCCGCCGTGACGCATTCCGCGAACGATTAGCGCGCGTCTGCCCGATCGCAGGTGGCATACTTTTCTCATGCTGAAAACCAGCTTGATCCTCGCCTGCGCAGTGGCCGTGCCTTTAGCCTCACAGCAGGCCCAGCAGCCCATCGTCCTGCATGCCGCGCGCCTGCTTCAGGTAGACAACGGCACGATCCTTCAGCCCGGCGAAATCCTCGTCGAGGGCGACCGTATCAAGGCTGTAGGCACCTCTGTCGCCCATCCTGCGAACGCGCGGGTTCTCGATCTTGGCGATTCGACGCTGTTGCCGGGCCTCATCGACGTGCACGTGCATCTGTTCCTGCATCCGGGCGCGGAAGACCTGCAGACCGTGCAGGAATCGGTGCCCTGGCGCGTGATTCTGGCTGAGCAGGCCGCCAAGGCCGATTTGCTCGCCGGCTTCACTGCCGAGCGCGATATGGGCACGGAGGGCGCGGGCTCCGCCGACACCGACATCCGCTATGCCATTAACAAGGGACTCATCCCTGGCCCGCGCCTACGCATCAGCGGCAATGCGATTGATCTATTGGGCGGTCACGAAGACGCGATCGGCTATAACCCCGCCCAGCACGTGCTCTCCAACGCCGACTACGCCAATACTGCAGACCAGATCGTAGAAGTGATGCGCGCGCAGCACAAAGAAGGATCCGATTTCGCCAAGATCTACGAGACGGGGAAAGACCGCATGGTTCCCGACGGGCACGGCGGCCTGACGCTGCAGACGCCCTACCAGTACACGGCTGCCCAGCTCACTGCCGCCGTGGAAGAAGCGCATCGACTGGGTACAAACGTTGGCGTACACGCGATGGGCGAGCCGGGAACGCTCTACGCCGCCGAGGCCGGCGTCGCCTCCATCGACCACGCCACGCACCTCAGCGACGAGACGATGAAGCTGATGATCGAGAAGAAAATTCCCGCGGTGCCGACCTTCACCATCTTCGAGTACTTCGCAACGCATCGCGACTCGCAGGATCAGGCGGCGGCCGAAGCGGAGATGCTGGAGTACAAGATCGCTGAATTCAAGAAGCAGATCGCGGCGGGCGTTCCCTTTGCGGTTGGCTCGGATGTTGGACCGTTTCCGCACGGCACGCAGGCCCGCGAATTCGAACTTATGGTCAAGTATGGGATGACGCCGCTCGCCGTGTTGCAAGCCGACATGCTCAACGGCGCCCGCATTCTGCGATGGGAAAACGAAATTGGCCAGTTGAAGGCCGGGTTTTACGCGGATATTGTGGCTGTGCCGGGAAATCCGCTTAACGACATCACCGTCGTAGAACGTGTAAGTTTTGTGATGAAAAACGGCGTCATCGTCCGCCAATAGCCTCGCTCACTCCATCGCGAGGAACGAGAAAATACTCTTCACGCTGAACGGAGGGCGGCGTATTCGAAGGACTAACATTTGACCTCTGGACCAAAACAATGCCCCATCCTCGCGGCCAAAAAATCGCAAGGACGGGGCGGGTCTTTCGCGATAGTTCTACTTCGCAGGAGCCAAATAGCTCAGCTCCGGAGCGAACTTGTAGATGCTGAATTCGGTGCTCTCGATCAACGGTGTGATCTTCGCCTCGAACGCCTTATACCCATCGGCGCCCATCCCCTTCGCTGCGCCAACGGGCTCATCCAGATCGCCCCAGCC
>Ga0182013_10002782_pt1 | contig 22545 bp, 19 predicted proteins | sample 612S2MmetaG_FD_120487 | JGI IMG/M metagenome (GOLD analysis project Ga0182013, IMG submission 120487) | Permafrost microbial communities from Stordalen Mire, Sweden - 612S2M metaG | ecosystem: Environmental > Terrestrial > Soil > Wetlands > Permafrost | place: Sweden: Stordalen | collected... | reverse complement strand
GTTCAGCGGCGCGGTCGCTCTGTCGCTGGTCGCGGCCGGCACGCTCCACCTCGACGACACCGTCGGCCGGTGGCTGCCTCACCTCAGCCCGCTCTGGTCGGCCGTGACGCTGCGCGAGCTGCTCCAGCACACGAGCGGGATCCCCGACTTCAGCAAAAGTGATGCCTTCAAGGAAGCGCTCGGCGACTCGCTGCTCGCGTCGCCGCCCCCCGAAGCGCTCGTCTCCTACGTAGCCGACGAGGCCCTCGAATTCACCCCTGGCACGCGCTACCACTACTCGAACTCGGACAACATCATCGTCGGGCTGATGGTCCAGGCAGCCACACACCGCTCCTACGAGAACGAGTTGCAACGCCTCGTCTTCGGGCCGCTGCGGCTTCGCCACACGAGTCTGCCCAGCGGCGAGCGCATCCCGAGCCCGTCGATGCGCGGCTACAACGTGGCGCCACCGAAGGCGCCTGAGGACTTCACGGAACTCTTCGCGGCGGGCTGGACCTGGGCCTCCGGCGGGATCGTCTCGAGTCCCGACGATGCCAACGCGTTCGTGCGGGCCTACGCGCGCGGGAGCCTCACCAACCATGCCACCAGGGCGGCGCAGATGCACTTCGTCCCCGGGAGCTCCGAGCCGACAGGACCGGGCGTGAACGCTGCGGGTCTGGGGATCTTCCGTTACCGGACCCGCTGCGGGACGGTCTACGGGCACACCGGTAACACCGCGGGGTACACCCAGTTTGTGGCCGCCAGCGCCAACGGCTCACGCTCGGCGGTGGTCTCGATCAACGCGCAGATCACGCCGACCGTCAGCCCTCTGAAGTTCCCCGCGCTACGCCGGATCTACACGCTCGCCGTGTGCGCAGCGCTGGCGCGCTAGCACCCGCGGGACTTGGGGGTGTGCGGGCGGGAGTTGCGGGGTAGCCCCGAGGCCTGTGAGCGCCCTTGACGTGCACGCCACGAATCCGTCCGGGGCGCCCATGCGAGGGTTCCCGGGGCCGCGTGGCCGCCACAGTGATCCTTCGCGGGCTGCGCTGCGTATGGGTCAGCGATGAGAATCGCGATTATCGGCGGCGGGGTCGCCGGGCTCACATGCGCACACCAGCTGCACCGCGAACACGAGATCGTCGTCTTCGAGGCGGGTGATCGAGCCGGCGGACACGCGAACACGGTGCGCGTCGAGACCGACAGCGCCCGCTACGACGTGGACACGGGGTTCATCGTCTTCAACGACCGCAACTACCCGAACTTCGAACGGTTGCTCGCCGAACTCGGCGTCGCGACACAGCCGGCGCCGATGAGCTTCGGCGTCAGCGACGGCGCCGGTTTCGAGTACAACAGCGCATCGCCCAACGGGTTGTTCGCGAACCGCGGCCACATCTTCCAGCCCGCGTTCCACAGGATGATCGCCGATCTCGTCCGCTTCAATCGTGAGGCACGCGCGCTGCTCGCCTGCGACGACGATCCGTCACTGCGCGAGTGGCTGGCGGCCGGGGAGTACTCGGCGGGTTTTGTGGAGCGCCTGATCGTGCCCCAGGCGGCGGCCGTGTGGTCGGCCGACCCCGCGCAGATGTGGTCGTTCCCGGCTCGCTTCCTGGTCGAGTTCTTCGACAACCACGGGATGTTCGGCCTGCGTGGCCGGCCCCGCTGGCGCTCGATCACCGGCGGCTCGCGGAGCTACGTGGAAGCGCTGACGCGACCCTGGCGCGAGCGGCTCAGACTTTCGGCCCCGGTGACGCAGGTCACCCGCCACCCCGACCACGTCGCCGTCTCCTCGCCCGGCAACGAAGCGGAGCGCTTCGACGCCGTCGTGTTCGCGACCCACGCAGATCAGGCACTTGCGCTGCTTGCCGAGGCGGGCGAACGCGAGCGTGAACTACTGGGCGCGATCCCGTTCCAACGCAACGAGGCTGTGCTGCACACCGATCGCTCGCTGCTCCCACGGCGCCGGCGCGCTTGGGCGAGCTGGAACTACCACCTCGACGCCGATCCAACGGGACGCTGCACGGTCACCTACCACATGAATCGCCTGCAGTCGCTGCGCGCCGACCGAGAGTTCTGCGTCACGCTCAACCGGACGGCAGAGATCGATCCCGCCCGGATAATCCGCAAGTTCGACTACGCGCACCCGGTGTTCACCCCCGCGGGCGTGGACGCGCAATCACGCCGCGCGCAGATCAGCGGGCAGAACCGCACCCACTACTGCGGCGCGTACTGGGGCTGGGGCTTCCACGAGGACGGCGCCGCGAGCGGGCTGCGCGTCGCACAGGAGATCGGCAGCCGGCAGACCCAAGCGGTGCCGGCGTGACCGCCAGCGCGCTGTACGAGGGCACGGTCCGTCACCGCCGCTTCGCCGTGCGGCCCCACGAGTTCCGCCACCGCGTGGCGCTCGCCTACCTCGATCTCGACGAGCTCGACAGCCTGCTCGACGGGCGGCTCGTTGCCGAGCGTCCCGGGCTCGTGCGATTCCGCCGGCACGACTATCTCGGCGACCCCGCGACCGGACTTTCCGACGCGGTCAGGGCGCAGGTCGAGATGCGAACCGGCTTGCGGCCGACGGGGCCGATCCGCCTGCTCACGCAGCTGCGCACATTCGGCTACTGCTTCAACCCTGTCAGCTTCTACTTCTGCTTCACGCCGGAGCAGCAGCTCGCCGCGGTTCTCGCGGAGGTGACCAGCACACCGTGGGGGGAGCGGTACTCGTACGTACTCGCAAGGACCGATGCGGGAGCGGTCCTGAATGGCAACTTCGCCAAGCGGCTGCACGTCTCGCCCTTCATGGCGATGGACCAGACCTATCGCTGGCGAATCGCCTCGCCTGGCGCGACCATTTCGGTGCACATCGAGAGCAGGGAGCGTCAGCACCGAGTCTTCGACGCCACGCTCGATCTGCGCCGCGCCCCGCTGACGCGAGGCAATCTCGCCCGGGTGACTGCGCGCTATCCGGCCGCGACGCTGCGTGTGCTCGCACTGATCTACGGCCACGCGCTCGCCCTGAAGCTCAAGGGGGTACCAGTGCACCCCCATCCACCGGTGTCGGCATGACGGCCCGAGAGCGCCTCGCGCGGCGTCTCGCGCTCGGGCTGCTGTCGAACCTGAGCGATGGACAGCTGACAATTCTGGAAGGCCCGCGGCGCCTGACGCTCGGTAACGGAAGTCCGCGGGCTGTCGTCGAGGTCCACTCGCCGGCTGCCTGGTCGCAACTGCTCCATGGCAGCCGCGGGTTGGCCGAGGCCTACCGGGACGGCCTGTGGAGTGCCCCCGACCTGACAGCGGTGCTGCGGGTCGCAGCGCGCAACCTCGACACGCTGGACAGCTGGCGTCGCCGGCTGGCGCCCGTCCGGATTCCGTTGCAGGCAGCCCGCGGAACCCGAGCACGCAACACGCGCGCACGCAGCCGCCGCAGCATCGCCGCCCACTACGACCTCGGCAACGAGTTCTTCGCGCAGATGCTCGACGAGACGATGATGTACTCCTGCGCGTACTTCCCGCGCCACGACATGAGCCTTGCCCAGGCCTCGAGAGCCAAGCTCGAGCTGATCTGCGCTCAGCTCGACCTGCGCCCCGGCGACCACCTGCTCGAGATCGGTACCGGCTGGGGCGGCCTCGCCGTCTACGCGGCGAGCACGCGCGGCTGCCGGGTTACGACGACAACGATCTCCCGCGAGCAGTTCGATTACGCGCGCGCCGAGGTGCACGCCGCCGGGCTGGACGATCGCGTCACCGTCCTCTGCGAGGACTATCGCGACCTGCGCGGGCGTTACGACAAGCTGGCCTCGATCGAGATGATCGAGGCGGTGGGCTGGCGCGACTTCGCGACGTTCTTCGCCAAGTGTTCTGATCTGCTCGGCGAGGACGGCGCGATGCTCCTCCAGGCGATCGTCATCGACGACCGCGCCTATGCCGTCGAGAAGTCCTCGCGTAGCTTCATCAAGACGCACATCTTCCCCGACGGGTGCCTGCCCTCGCGCGAGGTGATCGCGCGCTGCGTCGCCCGGCACACCGACCTGCGCGCGGTCGCCCTCAGGGACCTCACGCCGCACTACGCCGAGACCCTGCGGCGCTGGCGGGCAAACTTCGAGGCCGCCGCCGCGCGTCTCGACGATCTGGGCTATGACACTCCCTTCCGGCGGCTGTGGCGGATGTACCTCGCCTACTGCGAGGCCGGCTTCGCTGAGCAGCGAATCGGTGTCGTGCAGCTGAAGCTCGCAAAGCCCCGGTGGCGCGAGCCCGGAGCCGGCGCGGTTCTCGTGCCCGCGACCCGTGCGTCGATCGGCGCGTAGTCGCAGCGAAGCGACCGACCGGTCAAGTTCGCAACCCGAGCGCCAGACCGACGCGTGCGGCCGGACCGCGTCGAGTGCGACATGCTCGTCAACGGCCCGGTGTTACGGGCGTCGGGTGTAGAAGCCGTGGTCGTTCTCGGGGTAGAGGGGACGCCAGCGGGGGCCTTGAAGTCCCGTCGGGTCGCCGGCGCTGACTGTGTCGAAGCGGACCCCGTCGACGGTCATATAAACGTGTTCCGTGTTCGTGAAGACCGTGATCCACGTGCCGACGCCGCGTTCGCCCCAGCGCTCGTATTCGCCGGAGACGTGAGGCGATGCGACCAGCCCGGCGGCGTGGAGGGCGTACGAAACCGATCCTGAGCAGTCGTAGCCGGGCGCCTGCCAAGAACCGTGGCCGCCGCCCCAGACGTAGGGCTTTCCAATCAATTCGTCGCCCGCCCAAATGACTCTTTTCACGCTCATCGGAGCTCGGAATGGTGCGGCGGCGAGGGTCGTGTCCTTCGCGACCTGGATTAGCTGGGCGAGCTGACCGGCGACAAGGAGGTGGGGGAATGATCTCTTCACACCAGGCTTCTCGTTGGCGATTGCTTCGGCGCTCGGCGGATAGAAGCGGTGGAGTCTGCCGGTCGGGCCGTGGTAGAAGATGGGGCCTTCGTACGTCTTGCCTTCCGAGTTGAATTCTTCGGTGACCGGCGCGTACCAGTGATTGGGGTAAAAAGGTATCCGTCTCGCGCCCGCGGCCGCGGGCAGCAAGGCAAGAGCGAGTGTGCCGAAGGCGAGCAGTCCGGCGCCGCGGGTCACGAACTGCGTGATGTACGGGCGGGGAGGTTTGCTTCTTCTGTGCTGCGTGATGCGCACGCGCATAGAGCGTGACTCCTTGGTGCGTGGTTGCGGCCGATGCGGGGCCGGTCGCGGTTCCTCTCGGAGCCCCGGCGTCATTGCCCGGGCCTACTTAGTATCGGAACCTTCGGCGCGGCGCTAGAGGGTAGAAGGACCCCCCGCGTTGCTTGCGCGCAGACCCGGTGGGGCGGGGCGAGGAATACGCACCGGCAACGTCCGCTTCCAGGACCCGAACCCGCCGCCAGGCCTCTCGTCAGGCACGGAGGCCCGGATTCGCTGACTTGGGGTGAGCTGAGGTTCTCTGAGATTCGCGCAGGTTGCTACCACGCCGCTACCACGGCAGGCACGACGCCGCTCCAGAGCGCGCTGCTCCTTGGCGCGCATCGGGCCGCCCGAGGCAGTCGCGCAGCGATGGTCGTCAGGTTCGACTCCTCGCGAGTCATTTGAGTGCTCAGATCCCGGGACTTGGCTTGTCTATCGGTGATGCAGCTGCCCTGAGGATTGCGCGACTGTCGCATCGGCGGCTGCCCAATCGGCTCGCTCGGAGGCGAGCTAGCCGAGACCGATGCCGGCGCAAGAGCCCACGTCGCCGAGGGCTTCAAAAGATGGAAAGCCACCATCCAGAGCGGTCTACGGGAGATGCACGCACGAGGCGAGCTCACGCCCGACACCGACCCTGACACCCTCGCCCTCGCTCTGCTCTCTGCCCTCCAAGGCGGCCTGCTCCTCACGAAGATCAAACGCGACACCAAGCCGCTAGAGGCCGCGCTTGACGCATTGCTCGAACTGGTCGCCCGAGTCAGCTCTAGCCCGTAGCGTCCTTGCGCGGTCGCTTGCGGCTTCACCGCGCTGCAAGCCGCAACTGGAGACCGTGTCATGGGCGATGCTGGGCTCGAACCCGCCGTCCCGCCTCTTGTCAGGCACAGAGGCCTGGATCCGCCGCCTTTGGCTGCGTTGAGGTTCTCCGAGATTCGCTCGGGTGCGACCACGCCGCTACCACGCAAAGCAGGACGCCCCTCCAGCGTCCATGTTCCTACCCCGGGACTTGTTGCCGGGACTGACGTTCTTCGGCCAGCAGGGAGGGGTGAGGCGGGGCTCGCAACACCACCCGGAACGCTTTAGGGAGCCCGCGGGCGGGTCGAGACGCCTCTGTGATCGACCGATGAAACTCGGTCGCGCGCCGCAAATCACGGTGCACGCTCCGATACGGTGCGTTGACCCGGCGGTCGTTGCCGGCGCCCGTCACCACTAGGCAGTGGGGTCTTCGAGGGGCGCCGTGTAACGCAAACGAACCGCGTGAGACCAATGCACGATGGGAACCTCGATCGACAACGGATCGAACACGGGCAGGCTCGACTGGCACCGCGTCGCGGGCCTGTCCGAGTTGCCGGACGGACGCGTCAAGACCGTCAGCGCGGGACGGCACACGCTGGCCCTCACGCACTTCGAGGGAAAGTACGCAGCGCTCTCGAACCGCTGCCCCCATCAGGGCGGCCCGCTCGGCGAGGGGACGATCGAGAAGGGGATGCTTCGCTGTCCCTGGCACGGGTATGACTACTGCCCGTTGACCGGCGAATCGCCGTTCGGCGACTCTGTCGCCACCTACGCGCTTGAGGTTCGCGACGACGGGATCTTCGTTGGCGTCCAGCCTGACCCGCCGCACGAGAGGACAGTCAGTGATGTTGTCGCCGAGACTCTCGTCAGCTGGGGGGTCAGACACGTCTTCGGCATGGTCGGACACTCGAACCTCGGTCTTGCCGACGCGCTGCGCCGCCAGGAGCGCACGGGCGCGATCGAGTACATCGGAATCCGCCACGAGGGCGCCGCCGCATTCGCGGCTTCGGCATACGGGAAGCTCACGGGGCGGCCGGCGGCGTGCCTCACGATCGCCGGCCCCGGCGCGACGAACCTGATGACCGGCCTGTGGGACGCTAAGGTCGACCGCTCGCCGGTGATTGCGCTGACCGGACAGGTCGACACTCAGGTGCTGGGGCCCGGTGCGTTCCAGGAGGTGGACCTGCACGCAGCGTTTGGCGCCGTGGCGGCCTTCAGCCAAACGGTGCTGCCGACGAGCAGGCACGCCGAGCTGGCGAGCCTCGCCGCCAAGAACGCGATCGTCCGGCGTGACGTCGCGCACCTGATCTTTCCCGACGAGGTCCAGACGCTCCCGGCAGGCGACGAGCAGCCGGGCACGCCCGACGGCCGCGTCGCGCCCCAGCGGATCGAGCCGCCGCGCGAGTCGCTACGGGCGGCCGTCGACCTGCTTTCGGGATCCGCGCGACCGGTGATCATCGTCGGCCACGGAGCGCGCTTCGACATGGAGGCCGTCATCGCGCTGGCCGAACGGCTCGGCGCGCCGGTGATCACGACGTTCAAGGCAAAGGGCCAGATACCGGACGACCATCCGCTCGCCTGCGGCGTTCTCGGCCGGAGTGGGACGCCGGTGGCGAGCTGGTTCATGAACGAGGCAGACGCCCTGCTCGTGCTCGGGGCTTCGTTTTCGAACCACACAGGTATCTATGCGGGCAAGCCGATCGTTCAAGTCGACTTTGACCAGATGGCGCTCGGCAAGTTCCATTCGGTTGCGGTCCCGGTTTGGGGCGAGATAGCCGTCACCGTCGCTCTGCTTGCGCAGGAGCTCGGCGAGAAGCCCGCGACTCGCGTCGACCAGCGGCCCGAGCTCGCCGAGCGGTGGGCGATCTGGCGCGAGGAGAAGGCCAGCCGCGAGCGCGACGACCGCGGAAGCGGAGTCGGCTCGGCCGCGATCTTCGCCGCCCTCGGCCGCGCCGTCCCCGACGGGGCCGTGATCGCCGTCGACGTCGGCAACAACACCTACTCCTTCGGGCGCTACTTCGAGTCCGGTCGCGGCCAGTCCGTGCTGATGTCCGGATACCTCGGTTCGATCGGCTTCGGCTACCCGGCGGCAATCGGCGCGTGGGCCGCCGCACCCGAGCGACCGATCTTCGCCGTCACGGGCGACGGTGGATTCGCGCAGTACATGGCCGAGATCCTGACTGCCGTCAAGCACAACATGGACATCACCCATCTGCTCGTCAACAACGGCCAGCTCGGCAAGATCTCCAAGGAGCAGCGCGCGGGTGACTGGGAGGTCTGGCAGACATCGCTGCACAATCCCGACTTCGCCGAGTACGCGAACCTCTGCGGTGCCCTGGGCGTCAAAGTAAGCACCGCAGGGGAACTTGACGGCGCCCTTGCGAGCGCGATCGAGCACCGCGGGCCGTCTCTCGTCGAGGTCATCGCCGACCCTGAACTTGTATAGCGACCCAGGAGAAAGCGGTCAACAAGATGCCAATACCCGACTCAATAACTTCCTTCATCGACGAGCAGGCGCGGCGAGCGCCGGTCGCGTACGACGACCTGCGCATCGTCGTCTTCAACGGCACGACCAAGCGCTCTCCGGAGCAGAGCCAGACCGACGGGCTGCTCGAGGTACCCCGGCGCATCTTCTCCGTGCTTGGCGTCCGCTGCGACGAGATCCGCACCGTCGATCACACGATTCCCCCCGGCCTGTGGCCTGACATGACCGAGCACGGTTACGAGCGGGACGAGTTCCCGGAGATCTACCGCACGCTCGTCGCGCCGGCCGACGTCATCGTTCTTGCCGGGCCGATCTGGCTCGGCGACCAGAGCTCGCAGACGCGCGTGATCATTGAGCGCCTCTACGGCTACTCAAGCGAGGTCAACAAGGCTGGCCAGTGGGCCTACTACGGCAAGGTCGGCGGCGTGCTGACGACCGGCAACGAGGATGGGGGAAAGCACGTGAGCGCCCAGGTCCTCTATGCCCTCCAGCACATCGGCCTTACGGTTCCCCCGCAGTCCGACTCGTACTGGGTCGGTGAGGCCGGGCCGGGCCCGTCCTACCTCGACCCCGAGGGTGGCGGTCAACACAACGCGTGGACGACGCGCAACACGGTCTTCATGACCTGGAACCTGCTCCAGCTCGCGCGCATGCTCAAGGACGCCGGCGGCTTCCCTGCCTACGGCAACTCGACGCACGACTGGGACCTGGAGCAGGCGGACCACCCGAATCCCGAGTACCGGTGAGCCCAACGTCGGAACCGCGCGCGCCGCGCGGCTGCCCGCGGCCGGGCGGCGGCGGATGACGATGCTCCACTTCACGAATCTGCTGATCGTCGTCGCGGCGGCCTTCGCGGCGAATCTCGCCTTGGGGTTCTTCCCGGGCGTCCGCATCCCGGCGATCGTCTTGGAGATCCTGCTCGGCATCGTGATCGGGCCCTCGGTGCTCGGCTGGGTAACCCCAGACGCCCCAGTTGCCGTCTTCGCGCTCGTCGGCCTTTCCTTCCTCCTGTTCCTCTCGGGCCTCGAGATCGACGTGCGACGCCTTCGTGGGCCCACGCTGCGGATCACCGGACTCGCCTTCGCTGTGTCGTTCGCAATCGCGATCGTCGTGGGCCTCGGGCTGAGTGCCGGCGGCTTCGTCAAGTCACCGCTGTTCATCGCGATCGTCCTGGTGGCGACCTCGCTCGGAGTGATCGTGCCGGTGCTGAAGGACTCGGGCAACATCGGCTCGGAGCTCGGACAGCTGATCATCGCCGCGGCTTCGATCGCCGACTTCGGGGCAATCATTCTGCTGTCTTTGTTCTTCTCGGGGCGCGGATCCGGTGGGACCGCGGGGACATTGATCCTGATCGGTCTGTTCGCAGTGCTCGTATGCCTGATCGGACTTGCAATCGCCGGATTCGAGCGCTCGAAGGGGCTCGCGCACGTCCTCGAACGGCTGCAGGACACGACAGCGGAGATCCGGGTCCGCGGAGCGTTCGTACTGCTGCTCGGCTTCGTGGCGCTCGCCGCCACAATCGGGCTGGAGACGATTCTCGGGGCGTTCGCGGCAGGTGCGCTGCTCTCGCTCGTGGACCGCGACGAGATGATGACCCATCCTCAGTTTCGCGCCAAGCTCGAGGCCGCAGGATTCGGGATCTTCATCCCGGTCTTCTTCGTGTCGACGGGGCTTCACTTCGACGTGAACGCGCTCTTCTCGAGCGCATCGACCGTCGCGCGCATCCCGCTGTTCCTGCTGGCGATACTGCTCGTGCGTGCGCTGCCGGCTCTCCTGTACCGGCCGCTGCTCGGCGCTCGGAAGTCGGTGATCGCCGGCGTGCTCCAAGCCACGACGCTTCCGTTCATCGTTGCCTCGACCCAGATCGGACTGTCGCTGGGCGTCGTGTCGCCGGCCAGCGCGGCTGCGCTGATCGCGGCCGGGCTCGCGTCCGTGATCATCTTCCCGGCGATCGGGCTATCGCTGCTTCGACGCGACATGCCGCCAGGCGCACGTGAAGCCGAGCCCAGCCGGCCGATGCCGGTGCTGACGGCTGCCGACCGCGCGCTCTGCACGGCCGCTGCACCGACCGCCGCGGGCGCTTTCCCGATCGGCGTGGGCGGTTAGCGATGGTGCGGGCAGCCGAGCGCGACAAGCGAGCGCGCACGGGGCGCGCGCCACTCGCGATGCAGCAGACGTTTCGATGAGCGACGCGTGGCCGGATCTGAGTCTCGACGACTGGATCGAGACACGCGAGACGCTCCACCTCTGGACGCAGATGGCCGGTAAGACCAAGCTCGCGCTATGCCCTTACCTCAACCAATGGTGGGGAGTCGCCCTCGAACTGAACGCGACCGGCATCGGGACCGGCTTAATCCCCGCGGGAACGCGGAGTTTTCAGATCGACTTCGACTTCGTCGCGGAACGGCTGCTGATATCCGTCAGCGATGGCACGTCGCGCACGATCGCGCTCGAACCCCGAGGCGTGGCGGACTTCTGGTGCGCGTTCTGCGGCGCGCTGGATGATCTCGGGATCGAGGTTCGGCTCAGCCCGATTCCGTCGGAGATCTCGGGCGCGACGCCCTTCGACCTCGACACCGCCCACGCGGCCTATGACGGCGCGGCCGTGCGACGCTGGTGGCGCGCGATGCTCGCAGTCGAGCGAGTCATCCAGCGCTTCCGGACCGCTTTCGCCGGAAAGAGCAGCCCGGTGCTCTTCTTCTGGGGAGGCTTCGATCTCAGCCACACGCGATTCAGCGGCCGCCCGGCGCCGCCGCGGGAGGGCGCGGACACGATCACGCAGTACGGCGAGTCCCAGGAGAACTTCGCCGTCGGATTCTGGCCCGGCAGCCGCAACTCGCCGGAGCCGATCCTCTACGCGTACATGTCACCCGCGCCGCCCGGCCTCGAGGACGCTCCAGTGCGACCGAGCGGGGCACGCTTTGACCTCACGCTCGGCGAGTTCGTTCTCCCGTACTCGGACGCTCGTGCTGCCGCGGATTCCGACGCCGCCGCGCTCGACTTCTTCCGGAGCGCCTTTCGCGCGAGCGCGGCACTCGCTGAATGGGACCTTGGCGGCCTCACCGAAGATGAGCCACCCCGATCGGGCTGACGCGCGCGGTAGCGCAACGGGCATGGGCGATACTGGGCTCGAACCAGTGACCTCCGCCTTGTCGAGGCGGCGCTCTCCCAGCTGAGCTAATCGCCCTGGGAGAGCGTCAGGGTAGCAATGCAGCGGCTACGCTTGGTCCCCTGGCGACGTGGCGGAGTGGCTACGCAACGGCCTGCAAAGCCGTCTACACCGGTTCGATTCCGGTCGTCGCCTTGAGCGGCTTAGAGCCTGTTCTCCAGCACCCCTAGAACGTTTGTTCGTGTCCCGTAGGTCGCGCCCGCAACTGCGGCACGGAGTTCATCCAGCTTCGGTACACCCAGATAGGTCTCCGTAGTGGATAGGTGAGCGTGGCCGAGGAGGTGCTGGGCGACGTGCGTGTCCGCGGTCCGCGCGATGTGATCCGCGTACGCGTGTCGGAGCGCATGGGGGGTCACGCGGAACAAGGAGCCGACAGTGCACGGAACGCGGTATTAGGTTACGCTATTGCGATTCGCACTAGTAGCTATATCTACGGTGCGCCAATCCAATGGAATGGAGACAAGGATGCACACGGGGAACATTCGAAGGACAGCGAGACTATCTGCGGCAATCCTCGGCACGCTGGCGATGTTCGCGGTATTCGCCGGCACTGCAAGTGCTGCGGCGAGTGTCGAACACTACACGTTCAACGGGCTTAACACGGGCGAATTCTATGGTCCGGTGGCCTGCAAAGGCGTGTTTATCGTGAACAAGAAATTCCCGCAGGGCAAGGAAATCGAACGCTGCGAAAGTACTAGCCCGAGCGGTACGCTGGAAGGGCTCAAAGGCGGCGAAGAAGGAAGCGGCGCCACCGGGGGATTCCCGTATTCGGGATTTGCGGGCTGGGAATCTGACGACTCGGCGCACGCCGGTCTCAAGACGACCAACTTCACGTACAAGGTCAACAAGACCGACACGCGGTTCAAACTGACCGCGATCTACTAGACGGCTGCCCGTCGCCGCAAGTTCGGCGGTGGGGCCCGGGCCCGAACGACGGGTCCGGTCACAAAGCAGGACCGCGGGGTCGGCGTAAGCCGGCCCCGCGGTCTATCCCAGCGCCAAACGCACCCCCTTGCAGAGCGATGGTTGCGGAAGGCGGCACGCGACTAGCGCCCGCGGCCACGGTGGCGCTAGCAGCCCCGAGCTGGTGGGGCCCCCGCGTCGCGACCGTTCGTCGGTACCCCGCAACGGTCCCTGAAGCCGAGACCCCACGGATGGGGAAACCCCGGGCGGAGAGCCTCGGAGGGTCGGAAGTCTGTATTTTGGAACAACTGCGCGGCACTGCAGGCCGGCCTGTGGGGCCGCAGTTGCACGCTGATCTGTCGTGACCGCTGACGATTTCCGGTCCGTAAGCGCCGAGGGCGCTGCCTTTGTTGCTCGCCACGCGGCGCTGCGCGGCGAGGTAGGTCGCGGGCCGTCAGGGTTGTGCCGGCCCGGCCTCTTTGCGCAGGTCCGGTCGCGGCTGTCTCGGTCCAGATTTCGGGGACGAGCTATCGCCGGTACCGTCGCACTCACGGCAATGCAGCCATTCGCTCCGGTCCACCGCTGATTTCTGACCGTACGGCAGCTTGCGCCAGCCGGGCGTTGTCAGGCAGAAGGTGCAGACGTGGTCGACGGCAACGAGGGATATCGCGCTCGCCCGGCGCACCGGACAGAGATGCGCTGGAGGTTTGCAGCTGACGTCGGTTACCCAACCCGCGTCCTTCGCTGCGACCTCGTCATCGGTTTCGGAGCCTCGCCCGCACTTATCGCAGACGATGGTGCGGTGCCCGGCCGGTTGGCATGGTCGCGGGGCCGGCTTGAGCCGGCCCCGCGACCTACCCCGGCACCGCGGGCCGGAGGCTCCTTTGTGAGCTCCAGGTGTTCCGGTCGACAACTCGCGACACCGCTCGACGGGGCGGAAAAGGGAACGCGACCGTCACGCTCACTGCCGCGAAGACGTTCACAAGCCTCACGGGAGTCATCCTGTACTGCGAGGGCCCCCTAACTACGAAGTCTTTGAGCTCACAGCGATCGAAGTTGGCGACACGCCGGGTAGCTCGATCTCGAGCTCCCGGCACGGAACGAAAGACCGTCGCGCCAGCACGGGCAACGTCGCGGGCTGCCGCGCGGCCGGCCGCGATCGACCAGCCGCGCCGAACCCGCGCGTGAGCGCCGCGCGATTGGTACGGCCGATCCCCTAAGGGTGTGACCATTGGCGAGCGTTTTCTCAATCTACACACCTCGCGCATCCGCTTCCCGTAGCGTCGTTATCGCCCCGAGGGGGTTAACTAACGGAATACCTTGGGTGAGATAGGAGACAAGTCTATGAAGCGCTTTGTGGTCGCGGCAGCTGCTCTCGCAGTTTCCGCCAGCCTCTTCACGTCCGCCGCCTCGGCGAACGTCGGTGCAAAGTCCAGCTCCAGCAGCAAGACCGCCACGACGGTTACGGAATGGACCGCCACCTACGATGCAAATCAGTACTACGGCGCGGTCAAATGCACCGGGAAGACAATCGTGAGCGCGAAGTACCCGGAAGGCAAGGAGGTCGAGGCCTGCGAATCGACCGAACTTCACCTAATCAACATGCAGGCCGGCAAGGGTCAGACATCCTTCAAGAACACGTCGGGCGGAAGCGTCGGCGAATGGGAATCGGACTCCGGTAGCGGGAAGAAGACGACTGACTTCTCGTACACCGTGAACAAGCAGCTGACGAAGTTCAAGATCATCGCCATCTACTAGGCGGCGTCGGCTTGTTGGCGTGCGGTGGGGCGGGGCCCCACCGCACGGAGCCGACCATTCCTGACGCCCGCATCCGCGACGCCGCTGAGTCGGCCCGTTTCCGGGGCGTCAATGCCAGGGCAGCGCCAGCATCGGCGCTCTTGAGGCGTAGCGTGCGCATACAGTGAGGCGGCGCCGGGCCGAAGGGGCGGAGAGGATGCGACGCTTCGGGAGGTTGACTACGCAGCGAGGAGCCCACGGAGAGCGCACGCGCCGAGCGCGTGAAGGTGCCCCAGCGTCCGGACGAGAGCTCGGCGCCGGCGCGGGCCTCTGGCTCGATCGGCTGACAGGCCGGCCGCGATACGCTGCTCAGCGTGGGTGGGCCAGCCCTCATCTGAGCGCTGACCATGCACGGGACCCCATCAATTCGGACCGCTCTGCCGACCGATCGGGATGCTGTCCTCGCGACTGTTGCGGCAGCGTTCGATGGAGACCCCGGCTGGGCGTTCCTGCTCGCCGGCGATCACCGGCGCCTTGCGCCGGAGTTAGCCGGGGCGCTATTCGACACCAGGATTGCCTCTCGAAGCGTCTGGGTGACCGGCGACCTCAGTGGCGTGGCGATGTGGGACCCGCCACGGGTCGCAGCACCGGCGGACGTCGAACCGATCTGGGAACGCTACCGAGCCGTTGCCGGGGCGGGCGTGTTCGAACGCCTCGCCCGCTACCAGGAGGCCCTCGCGGCGGTCGCGCCCACCGAGCCGCACTGGTACCTCGGCGTGCTGGCCACCCGTCCGGAGTCCCAGCGCCGCGGATTGGCGAGCGCCTTGATGGCGCCGACCATCGAGGATGCCGACAGCCACGGGCTCGCCTGCTGTCTGGAGACCTCGACGCCCGAGAACCGCGGCTTCTATGAACGCCGAGGCTTCACCGACGCGACTCGGCTCGACGTCAAGGGTGCGCCGCCCACCTGGTGGATGCGCAGGCCAGCAGCCCCGAAGCAACGAACCGCCAAACCTGAGGAGTTGACTTGAGCAAGCTCAGACTGATCATCACGATGTCGCTGGACGGCTACGTCGCGGGCCCCGAACAGAGCGAGACGGACCCGCTTGGAGTCGGCGGGATGGCGCTCCACGCGTGGTTTCACCCGCTCAAGGAGTTCCGGGCGATGCACGGCGAGTCAGGCGGCGAGACAGATCGCAGTTCCGCGGTCGTCGCGGAGCGCTTCTCGGGGCTCGGCGCGACGATCATGGGTCGCAAAATGTTCGGCGGCGGACCGGGCCCTTGGGGCAATGATCCGTGGCGGGGCTGGTGGGGCGAGGAGCCGCCGTACCACCACCCGGTGTTCGTGTTGACCCACTACGAGCGCGAGCCGCTCGAGATGAAGGGCGGCACGACCTTCCACTTTGTGACCGGCGGGATCGAGGACGCCCTCGAGCGGGCGGAGATCGCCGCCGCCGGGAAGGACATTTCGCTCGCCGGCGGCGCGCAGGTTGTCAACCAGTACCTCGCGAAAGGCATCGTCGACGAGCTCGACATCTCGATCGCGCCCCTGATCTTGGGCGCCGGTGAGCGCCTGTTCGAGGGGGTGCCGCCAGGGGCCGTGGGCCTGACGCAGATCGCGGCCGTCGATGCGCCGGGCGTGACGCACATCACCTACGGCGTCGATTGAGATTCGGTCGGCGATGCGCTCAGCGAGCCGTCGTCACCGCCCAGCTTGGCGCGGATTGCTTAATTCCGCGCAGCGCGCTGGCCAAGCAGTCCGGGAAATGTAGGCTCGACGGCGGGCCGATGAACGATCAGGACCTCCCGCATGTGAGCGCCGAGGGTGCCGCTTTCGTCGCGCGACACGCCGCGCAGCGCGGCGACCTTGAGCGCGTTGCCGAGGACATGCCCGCGGCGATCGCCGTCTGGGACATCAGCGATTCGCGGAATGCGCGCCTGAAGTACGCCAACCGGGCGTTCCGGGGTGCGTTCGGACAGTCCCCGGACCAGAAACTCGGGACGCAGTCGATCCACGAAGTGCTCTCCCAGGCCCTCAATCAGCCGCTGACCCCGGAGCAGATCGAGGTTGTCAAGCACTCGGGCTCGGTGACGATGCCGGGGACGATCGTCGATCCTGAAGGCGGGGTCCGGCGAATCCAGCGCGTCTTCAAGCTCGTCGACTCACAGAACCCGACCGAAATGATCGCGGTCGGCGTCGATGAAGACGCGCGGCTGCGCGACGAACCGGCGGAGCCGGGACCCGGGGGCGAGCAGTTCGCCGACATCGACGTCTCGGGTCTCGTCGATGTAGTTCCGGCGCAGGTCGCGCTCTGGGAGATCGAGGGGGACGGCGAGCGGCTGATCTATGCGAACCCGGCGCTGCAGCAGTTCCTCTCGGAGGTCTCGGACGCCGCGCCGGCGAGGGCGAGTTCGATGGCCGACTTCCTGGAAGATGATCCGGGCCGCCCTCCGATCGAGCGCGTCAAAGCTTGGGCGCGGGGCTCGGTCGTGCGCAACTACGAGCGCGTCGTGACCGACCGCGCCGGCCGCGACCGGCACCTGCTCGTCACGCTCTATCCGCTACCCGGGAGTGTTCCAGTCCGCTACATCACGCTTGGGATCGATGTCACCGAGCAGCGCAGCGCGGAAGGCTCGGCGAAGGCCGCGCAGCGGGAGGCCGAGTATGGGCTCACCGCGCGAGAGCGCGAGGTCCTCGAATTGATCGCCGCGGGCAAGTCGACCGCCGCGACCGCCGAGGCGCTCGGCGTGAGCCCCAACACGGTCAAGTGGCACGTCAAGCAGATCCTCGCAAAGACCTCGACGCGAAGCCGGGCAGCAGCGGTCGAGCGCGTTTACGGGAACCCCTCGCCGCAGGAGCGCTGAGTAGTCCGCCATCCGGCCACGGCGTGCATCCCCGGCGGTACGGCAACAGAGCCCGGCGCGCGTTCGCGCTGACGCACCCCCGCGAACAGCCCGACGAGTACGAGCGGTGCAAACCACAGGACGTAGCCGTAGGCGTAGTAGCTGAGGCCCATCTGGACGGCGATCAGGATCGCGGCGCTGATCGCCGCGAGTCCGAGCTCGTCGTTGCGGCGCAGCAGCCGGGGTGCGAACAGCGCGAGCGCCGCGGCGCCGGCGACCACCAGCCCGTGGGCGATGCGCGCGGCTGAGGCGAGCCACGGCAGTGCGTAGCCGTAGCCCACCTCCAGCGAGCTCCAAAGCGAATCGGCCGGTTCCCGCGTGCCCTGGAAGCCGAGCGTCCGATCGAGAAACGTTGCCGGGGTGTCGTGGAGCAGCACGGGCGCGAAGACGATCCCGGTGACCAGCGCGAAGCCCGCAGCGAACCTTGCGATCCTGGCTCTCCGCTGTCCGCCCGCCGGCCGGTAGAGGGCGAGGACCGGCACGAGCGCCAGTGGCGTCAGCTTCAGCCATGCAGCGAGCGCGGACATCGCGCCGCGCCGAGCGGGCGAGCGGGAGACCAGCACGGCGCCGAGCAGCGCGGCGGCGACAAGCCCATCGTTGAAGCCGAGGCCGTCCTCATAGAGCGTCAGCGGATAGGCGAGCCAGCAGAAGGCGAGCAGCGTGCCGGTGGCGCGGCCGCCGAGCCGGCGTCCGAGGATGAAGAGCAGCAACGCGCACAGCAGCTCCGCGACTGCGCCGAGCAGGCGGTCGGCGGGACGCCCGGCGATCTTGCCGGTGAACGGTGTGTAGGCCTCGTAGAGCACGGGGCCGTAGACGTCGCCGTGCGGCGCGGCCGCGATCGTGGCCGACGAGCCGTAGACGCTGCGCCCCTCGAGCACCCGCGTCGCGCCCTGCGCCGCGCCCTGGGCGGAGTCGTTGGTCACGCTCGACTGCCACGCCCACCCGATGTGGACCAGCGCCAAGACGAAGAGCCCCGCGATCAGCCAGCTGCGCGGCACGAGCGGATCACCGCGTCCGCCCGGCTCGGCGTTCGAGCGGGCGATCATGAGCATCCGCGCGGCGAGGTAGACGAACGCTGCGTAGAGCAGGAGGATCGGCCACTGTCGCGGGCGGTGTTCGAGCGCCAGCGCCAGGGCCGGAACCACCAGCACGAGCGCGTCGAGATAGCGCAGGCGCAACAGCGGGCCGCCTTCGAGAAGCGCGATCACCATCAGCGCCGCGAACACGAGCAGCACCCAGCCGTGCGAGATGCCAGGGAATTCGAAGCCGTTGCTGCTGACACGCGGCAGGACAACGGCGAGACCGAGCAGGGCAACGTAGGCGGCTCGCACGACGAGGCGCCGGAGATCCCACATCCTCAGCTGCGACGCAAGTTCCATCGGTGTTCCCACTGGAGTTTTCGGCCTGCTGCGCCTGCGACATGAGCAGCTCTGCGTGCAGATGAGCAGGGCCGCGGCACGATCATCTGGGACCTGCCCGAACAGGAGCGCCGCGAGGCGCATCGGGCAGCGCAATAATCAGCTCAAGATGAGTCGTCAACAGGTCCTCGCCGGCACACAGGTGGCCGAGCCGCGGGAGTTCGTCCTCGCGGGGCTGAAGCGCAGCTACGCCGAAGGACGGATCTCGATCCGCGAGTTCGAGCGCCGCGCGAGCGGCGTGCTGGATTCGCGGACGGCGAGCCAGCTGGCGCTCAGCGCCGGTCTCGCACCCGTCGCGCCCTGCGCGCGGGGGCTGGGCGCGCGGCTCGTGCGCCGCGTGCAGCGTCTCGCGCTGCGCGCACACGGCGTGTTCGTCGCCGCCGTCGCGATCGGGTCGCTCGGCCTTTGGGAGCTGGCCGGCGGCCGAGACTTCTGGCCCGCGCTGCTGATCGTCCCGGCGCTCGCCTTCTTCGCGATGCACGCCTACCTCTCACGCCGCCTTTCAGCTTCGCTGAAGCGCCGTCGCTGGGACCTCTAGTCGCTTCGCAGCGCTAGCGCGGCTGATGGCGAGCCGTGCCGGTGCCTGCGCGGAGAACGTAATGAGAGCGCGAGTGCCGTTCGGTGTGCGGCGCGTACGCCGCTGGCCGGTTTGGCGGTCGTTCCTGAGCGGAACACTCGCGCTCTCTCACCAACAGGTCTACCACTTTGCGCGGCGCCGCGTCGTTCAGCTCGTCGAATGGTCGGCGATGCGGATCAGCGTTTTGAGATTCCGGTTGGTCGTCGCCGGGGAGAACTCCCTTCCGGCGAGGACCTTGCCGAACGGCGAGTCGAGCGTCTGGCCGCGCGGCACCCGCCAGTAGACGATCCGGCCGCCCAGCGCGCGGTCCTCGTCAGGGCCGAGCTCGACGGGGACGCCGGCAAGGTCGCGCGCAACTCGCTCGTCGGCGCAGAGAACCGCGTAACGGTGGTGCTCGGGTGACTCATCGAACGGGCAGGCCTCTGCGGCGCTGCGGACCGCGTCGTGGTCGAGCACGAATACGCGGGCTGCGTAGGCGAAACGCTCTGACAGTGCCGGCTCGAGCAGGCCGGCGAGCTCGCTCTCTGATGCGCCGGACTCGAACAGCACGTTCCCGGTGTTGAGGACCGTCCGCGAACCGGCGAACCCGAGCTCGGCGAACAGGTCGCGCAGGTCGGCCATCGGCACGCGTACACGCCCGACATTGACACCTCGCAGGAACGCCACGCGCAGCACGGCCAAATCTTGCCCGATGCGGCCCAGCCACGAGCCGAAAAGCCGTAATAAACCGCAATAGAGCGGCCGGGGGGCACTGATAGCGTCCCTCGCGACCAAAGCGGATTCGTCCTGAGGGGGTACGAAAAGTGGCAACCGAACTGGCGCGATGGCAATTCGCGACGACGAGCATCTTCCACTTCTTCTTCGTACCCGTCACGATCGGCCTGGCCTTTCTCGTCGCGATCCTGCAGACCTCCTGGTATCGCAACGGCAATCCTGAGTACAAGAAGCTCACCAAATTCTTCGGCACGCTGCTGCTGATCAACGTCGCGGTCGGCGTCGTCACGGGGCTCGTGCAGGAGTTCGAGTTCGGCATGAACTGGTCGGCCTACGCGCGCTACGTCGGCGACGTGTTCGGCGGCCCGCTCGCGATGGAGGGGCTCGTCGCGTTCTTCCTCGAGTCGACCTTCCTCGGGATCTGGATCTTCGGCTGGGACCGGCTGCCCAAGCGCGTCCACCTGGCGAGCATCTGGCTCGTTTCGATCGGGACCGCGCTGTCGGCGGCCTTCATCATGGTCGCCAACTCCTGGATGCAGCACCCCGTCGGTTACACGATGCACAACGGGAAGCCCGAACTGAACAACATCGGGGCGCTGTTCACGAACCCGACGTTCCTCTGGGGCTACATCCACGTGCTGCTCGCCGCGCTGATCACGGCGGGCGTATTGATGCTCGGCGTGTCGGCGTGGCAGATCATGAAAGGCCACAGCGTCGAGGCGTTCAAGAACACGGCTCGCCTGGCGATCATCGTGACGGTGCCGGCGACGATCCTCGCGATTGCGGTCGGCAGCGAGCTCGGCGTGGTCGAGGCCAAGTACCAGCCGATGAAGATCGCGGCCGCCGAGGCGCAGTGGGAAACCTGCAAACCGTGTTCGTTCTCGCTGTTCCAGGTTGGCGGCGGCCAGGGTGACAAGACGCCGTCGCAGATCATTCAGGTCCCGCACCTGCTTTCGCTGCTGGCGACCAACTCCTGGGAAGGCGAAGTCAAGGGCCTGAACCAGGTCCAGGCCGAATACGAAAAGAAATATGGCCCCGGCAACTACGTCCCCGACGTCTTCCTGCAGTACTGGTCGATGCGCGTGATGGCGTACATCGCCGGGCTCGTCGCGCTCCTCATGCTGTGGGCGGCCTGGCTCCTGCACAAGGGGACCTTCGCCGAGTCCAAACGCTTCCTGCGACTGTCGATCTGGGCGATCGTCGCTCCGTTCGCGATGAACACGGCCGGGTGGTTCCTGACCGAGAACGGCCGTCAGCCGTGGATCGTGCAGGGGGTGATGAAGACCGTCAACGGGGCTTCGCCCGCCGTCAGTTCGGCCGAAGTCTGGATCAGCCTGATCGCCTTCGTGCTGATCTTCATCCTCGTCGGCGCGGCCGATGTGTACCTGATGATCCGCTACGCCCGCAGTGGTTTGCGCGATGACGATGCGCCACCGCCACAGCAGCCCGGCGGTCGCGACGAGACCCCGACGCCGGCAGTCGCCGGACTGGCGTACTGATCATGCACCTGACTACTTTGTGGTTCGTCCTTTTGACCATCCTCTGGGTCGGCTTCTTCGTCCTCGAGGGTTTCGACCTTGGCGTTGGAATGCTGCACGCGATCGTCGGCAAGACCGAACTCGAGAAGCGGATCGCGATCAACACGATCGGCCCGTGGTGGGACGGCAACGAGGTCTGGCTGATCGTTGCCGGCGCCGGCACCTTCGCGGCCTTCCCCGACTGGTACGGCACGATGTTCGAATCGCTGTACCTGGCGTTGCTGCTGATCCTCGCGGCGCTGATCGCGCGCGGCGTCGCGTTCGAGTTCCGCAACAAGCTCCCGGACGAGACGTGGCGCAAAGTCTGGACGCTCGCGTTGGCGATCGGCAGCCTGCTGATCCCGCTGCTGCTCGGCACCGGGCTCGGCGACCTGCTGGCCGGCCTGCCGGTCAACGCGGCCCAGCACTTCACCGGAAACTTCCTCGACGTCCTGAAACCGTACGGCCTGCTGACGGGCATCACGCTGACGGTCCTGTGCCTGTTCCACGGCGCGATCTTCCTGCGCCTGCGGACCACGGGCCCGATCACCGAACGGGCGAAAGCGCTCGCCGGGCCGCTGGGCATCGCATCGATCGTCCTGGTGATCGCCTTCGTGATCGGGACGCGCCTGGTCGTCGGCGTCACAGCGGTGCCCGAGCCGGTGCAGATCCTCGCGATCCTCGCGGCGCTCTTCGCCGCGCGGCTCGCGATGACCGACAGCGTCGGCTGGGCGTTCACCTGCACCGCGGTGACGATCGCCTCCGTCGTCGGCTCGCTGTTCATCGACCTCTACCCGCGGGTACTGATCTCGAGCACGAGCCACGCCTACAACCTGACGGTGACCAACGCCGCGTCCGGCGGCTACACGTTGACGGTGATGTCGATCGTCACCGCGCTGCTGCTGCCCGTCGTGCTCGCCTACCAGGCGTGGTCGTTCTGGGTGATGCGCCAGCGCATCATCGCGCCGGTCGAGGGAGCCGAGGCGTCGGCCTCGACACCGAGTGCGAGCCCGACGCCGCCTCCGGCGGCCCCGCCCGCGCCGGCCGCCGGCTAGATGTAGTTCCTGAGTACGTTGGTTCATCCGGGCCCCCTTGGAGGCTGGGAGCTGCTGAAGGCACCCAATGCTCCAAGGAGGACTCCGGATGAAGCTTCACGCTAACGCTGCGCTCACC
>Ga0182013_10002781_pt1 | contig 22547 bp, 19 predicted proteins | sample 612S2MmetaG_FD_120487 | JGI IMG/M metagenome (GOLD analysis project Ga0182013, IMG submission 120487) | Permafrost microbial communities from Stordalen Mire, Sweden - 612S2M metaG | ecosystem: Environmental > Terrestrial > Soil > Wetlands > Permafrost | place: Sweden: Stordalen | collected... | reverse complement strand
CCTGAATCTGCGAAATCGGCACGCCGAATTCCTCCGCGCCGAGCATAAATGTCACCAGTTGAACTTCGCTCAGTTCCTGCCCGCCCGCGCCATTCTTCTGAATTGCCACGTTCTTCTCCTCCCCGGCAGTATGGTGCGAAGACTTCTGCACATCCCTTATTTTTTGATCCTTCATCAGGTTGGTGACATCGAGCAGCATAATCAGACGGGCGCCGTCCTCCAGTTTGGCGACTCCCGACAACTCCATCCCCCCGCTTGAGGAAATGGAAGGCGGCGGTTCCACCAGGTTCTTCGGCACGTTCAGCACTTCGTGAACATGGTCTACCACCAGCCCCAGCACAAAGCCATCCGCATCCACCACGATGATGCGCTGGTCTTCCTGAATATTCCGCGGGATCTGTTCCTCAAACTGGCGTAAAGCGGCAATCGTTCCGCGAGCCGCGGCAATGATTTCGACGCCACAGGCCTGCGCCGCGTCGGCATTGCCCTGTTCCTGGTGCTTTACGCGGAGCAGCAGTTGCTTGATAACGATTTCGTTCAGGCCCCGCGCCTTCGCCAGCGTCTCCATCAGCAACTGGCTGGAACTGTTGGTTTCCTGAAGCCAAGTGCGGACCCGTCCGCTTATTGAACCCACAACCTTTCGCTGCTTATCCTCAGCGAAAATCTTCTCAAGTTCGTCGATCCGCCGTTCATACGCTTCGCGCAGCGGCCGGCAGTTATCGGCGAATTCATCGGCCAGCGATCGCTGCTGCAGCAGTCGCCGCAGATCGATGACCGGGAGAATCCGGCCCCGCACGGTCAGCACTCCCAGCACGTAATCCGGAACGTCGGGAACCTGATTGGGAGTCTGCACACGCAGAATCTCCCGCACATGTTCCATGTGAAAAGCGAATTCCTCTTTCGCGATGCGAAAGGTCACCAGCTTCTGAACCTCGGCATCGGCGCTCCGGCCCTTATCCACATAGGAGTTGCTTTCTGCCTCCGCTTGCAATGCAGGCTCAGAACCCGAAACGCCCTTACCGGAAGTTGCTCTCGCGCTAACACCGATCTCACACACATGGGCCGCATTCAAGGCCATCACGATACGCTGGCCCTGGTCGAGTTTCACCACTCCTTCGAGGTAGTCGGAGCTGGTTCCGCGGATCGATGCCGGAGGCGGCTCAATCTCGCTGCGCATCACCCGGGTCACCTGCTTGACCCGATCCACGCGCAAACCAGTCTTGACACCGTCGATATCGACGACGAGTACCCGCGTACGGTCGGTTTCCTCCGCCCGCTCCATGCCAAAGCGGGTGCGCATGTCGATCACCGGCAAAACAACGCCGCGTAAATTGGCGATGCCGTCCACGTACGGCGGCGTGCGCGGAACCTTCGCCATCCTGGGCAGGCGGATGATTTCCTGCACCGACATAATGTCGAAGCCAAATTCCTCGTCCTTTAACAGGAACGTGACCAGCTGGCTCTCGTCTTTCAGGGCGGCGGATGGTTGTAGAGTGTCATTTTCCATAACTAAACTAGTCTCCTTATAAGGAACGCTCTGCCTGCTACCCGTTCTGCAGTTCGTCGGCCTGAGACGCAATGTCCTCAATGGCCTGGGCGATTTCCTGGGCGGCTTTGAGAGCCTGTTCGGAAGCACCCGCCGCTTCGGTCGAAGCGCGCGCAGTTTCCTCGGCGGCAGCGGCGATCTGCTCACTGGCTTTGCCCGCCTGCTCCAGTCCGGCGGCAGACTCGCCCGATGCTTTCGCAACCTCCCGGATGTCCACCACCACCACATCGGAATCTTTCGCGATTCGGTCGAGATTGGCGCTCGAAACTTTAGCCCGCTCCACTTCGGCCCGCCCTTTGCTCCCGGCCAGTTCAATATCTCCGGCGACTTTAGTAATCTGCGTCTGCACGTTCTTGACAAGGTCTTTAATTTTGTCCGCGTTTTCGCTGCTCTCATTGGCAAGCGAACGAATGTCTCCGGCCACCACCGAGAATCCCCTGCCGTATTCGCCGGCGCGCGCGGCTTCGACGTTACCGTTCACGGCAAGCATCTTGGTCTGAACGGTGACCATCACAATTGCGTCCACAATCTTGTCGATCCGGCGCGTCCGCTCTTCCAGTTCCAGAATGTTCCTGGCGGATTCGCCGCAGGCCTCGGCGCCTTTTCCAACATTGACAATCAGCGCATCCACGTTCGCCTTGTTGTTGGCCAGGACTTTTTGCGTGCCGAGAGCTTTCTCCACGCTTGCTTCCGCACGGTCTCCCATGGCCTTGGCATTGCCTCGCATTTGGGCACCCAGCGCATTGGAGGCTTCCGCTGCCTTAGCCTGAGCCGCGCCGGCCTTGTTGATCTGCTCAATAGCAATCGCGATCTGCTGTGAAGATGCCTTCAGCTCTTCCGCATTAGTGGACAGTTCCTCGGCAGTGGCCGCCAGTTCCTCGGCCGATTTCTGCGCATTGGTCGAAGTCTTCAGCGCCTCCGCCATTTCGGCCAGGGACCGAGCCGCGTCGCTCATTTCCGAGTAAGCTTTGGACTGTTCCTGGGCCGACTTCTGGGCCTCCTGGCAAGCCGAGGTGGCTTCCTCGGCGGCCGCGGCGATTTCTTCGGCGCCCTTCAGGTACAGCTTCGCGCCCGCCAGCGCTTCCGTCGCATTCTTCTGAATCTCGGTGCAGTTGGCCTGAATTTCTTCGAAATCGGCGGCAATCTTAAGCAGATCCTGCGTGATGACCTTGGCCTTTTCCACTTCCTCGCGGCCCTTCTTGCCAGCCGCTTCCGTGTCTCCCGCAACCACTTTTACCTGGTTCTGAATCTCGTTGACGACTTCCTGAATGCCACGCGCGCTCTTCTCGCTGATCTCCGCCAGATTACGCACCTCGTCGGCCACCACGGCAAATCCCTTACCATGTTCCCCGGCACGCGCCGCTTCGATCGCCGCGTTCAGCGCCAGCAAGTTAGTTTGGTCGGCAATCCGTGTCACGGCGTGCACGATCTTGCCGATTTCTTCCGACTGCCGTTCCAATTCGCCGATCATTTTCGCGGATTCAAGATTTGCATCCGCGGCATCTCCCACGCCCTTAATGAGCGCCGCGATGTCTACCGTCGTTGATTTGGCCAGCGCCTGCGATTCGTTCACCCTGCGCAGCGATACTTCCGCGCGCCCGTTGGCGACATCCGACGCCTTCTCAATCTGATTAATCGCAGCCCGTGACTCTTCCGCGGCGGCCGACGCCTGGTCCGCGCCCGCCGCGATCGTGTGCATCGTCTTTTCCAGTTCCTCCACCGCTCCGCTGGCCTCGGTGATCGCGCTGGCTACTTCTTCGGTCGCGGCGGACAGTTTCTCCGCCACAGCCTGTGCGCGCGCGACGGTGCGGGCACGGGCCTTATCCTCCGCCAGTTTCTTGGCGGTGAGGCGGCTCTGGCCCGGATCGTCACCATGGCCATTCGCTTCCGATAGCTTCTTCAGGGAAGCAGGCACCGTCGCCGACCCCTTTTGCGGTCCAAGCCGGTTCATAGCGAGGCGCGTGGGCGCGGCAGGCACGCCGTTGGTGTGTACTTCTGCGTTTTTCATCATTACTCGTCTCCTGGGCGGTGAAATCGATCTATCGATGTGTTGGGATGCGGATGAGTGCCGCAAGAACAATAGGGGTGCGCGAAAAGAAAATTCTCATCCCGATTCGCCAACGTCCTGGAGAAGCCTGATCGGGGGCGGATGCAGTCTGCCATCGGGCCAGCAACCCAATGCCACGTAGTCTTTGCAGGGCGGCGGGCCAAGCCCTATCCCAGCGGGCCCTCAGCCGACCGGGCGAAACAGTAGCAAGTCCAGGCTGAATGTTACCCGCATTGCTTCGGGCGGCCTCGATTGCAGCGGCCTGTAGATCGAGTGCAGGATATCGTTTACCGCGCTGGCATCGAGATCGGCGCGCGCCGTTGCCCGGCTTTGCTCCACCGGGGCGAAGCCGGGCGCGAATGTTTCTACCGTACGGGCGATCCGGTCACGGCCCTCTCCTCGCAATTCAACGAGATCATCCGGCGCGGGAATCGCGACCAGAAGACGCCCGTCTTCGCGCAGCACGCGCCGGAATTCAATTGCGTTCATTCGTGCCGTGATGGACATGATCAGGGAAAATGAGCGGTCAGCATAAGGGATAAAGCGGTCGGCATTACCAACTATCCATTCGCAATTGGGGTAACGGCGGGCGGCCGCGTCAATAGCCGGGATTGAGATGTCTATCCCGTGGGAATCCAGACCAGTCGTTGCGGCGAGATTCCCCAGGTAAAAGCCCTCTCCACAGCCGACATCGAGCGCGATTTCATCCGACCTCGCCTTTGAAAATTCCATAATCGAATCCAGCAGCGGTGTCGTCACGCCGAGATCGTGCAATCTCCGGCGGCCTGCGATGGCTTCGGCGGTGTCGCCCGGCTGCTTCGATCGCCGGTCCTGTGGTTGGAGAAGGTTTAGGTAGCCGCTCCGTGCGATGTCAAAAGAATGTCCGCGCGGACAAACCACACGCCGCTCTTCCCGCACCAGCGCCAAATGGCATTCGCGGACGGGACACAGGAGCATTCGCCCCAAGTTTACCGGATGAAATATTAGTGTTTGAATATCGGGCAAAATGGGTTCGTTTTTTGATAAGCTCAACCAATACCCTAAGGTTTCGATTTGCCCAGAAATATCCTCTTACTCGCCTTCATTTGGATTCTTTCCGTCTCCGCTTCTGCCCAGGGTCCCGGTGGCATCCGGGGTGTAATTACCGATCAATCCGGTGCCCTGGTCCCGGGTGCGCAGGTAATGGCTCGCGGCCCGGACGGAGCGGTAAAACAGGCCGTTTCCGGGGCCGACGGCTCTTACCTGCTTAACGGCCTCGCGCCGGGTAAATACGCCGTTCGCGCTACTGCCGCAGGTCTTTCGCAGCCTGATGCGGCGACGGTCGATGTCAGCAGCGCGGTGTCGACGGCCAATCTCACCCTGCGGATCGTCCTCGAAAACCAGCAGGTCACTGTGCAGGATCAGCTTAGTGTCGAGGTGAATGTGGATCCGTCCCAAAGCGCAGCTGCTCTGGTCGTCAACGGCGATAATCTGGACGCTCTTTCGGACGATCCGGACGATCTGCTGGCCGATCTGCAGGCTCTGGCGGGCCCGGCAGCAGGCCCCAGCGGCGCGCAGTTCTATATCGACGGCTTCACTGCGGGCGATGCGGTGCTGCCAAACAAAGCGTCGATCCGTGAAATTCGCGTCAATCAGAATCCTTTTTCGCCGGAATTCGATGCCATTGGCTACGGGCGTACGGAGATTTTCACCAAGCCCGGCATGGACAAATACCGCGGCCAGGCTTATCTCAATGCGGGGAATGATTTCTTCAACTCGCGGAATCCATATGCCGCGGAGCAGGCGCCGTATTCGCTTTGGGATGGCGGCGCCAGCTTTGGCGGGCCGCTCAACAAGAAGTCCTCGTTCTTCGTGGATTTCAGCGACCGGCATATCGACAGCGGGGTGGTGGTCAATGCAGTGGTTGTGGATCCGAACACTTTCGCGATCAATCCGTTCTCCCAGGTCGCTTCCGCGCCAAACGCCCGTATCCGGATTAGTCCCCGGCTCGATTATCAGTTGAGCAAAAACCACACGCTTATGGTTCGTTATGCCCTCACTTCGTCGAACAACGAAGGCAATGGCATCGGCAGCTTCAATCTGCTTTCGCGGGCTTACGATCAGACTCTGGTGGAGCACGCCTATCAGGCAACGGAAACCTGGGTAGTCAACAACAGCACCATTGACGAAACGCATTTCCAGTTTCTGCACCAGCACCAGGTGCAGAGTTCGCCCGATACGGATCCGTCGATCCTGGTCTCCAGCGCCTTCAATGGCGGCGGCCCGGCCAATTCACAATACTCCTACATTCACCATCACTACGAAGTGCAGAACAACGTTTCGATCGTTAAAGGCACTCACACGATCAAGACGGGTATTCGCCTTCGCGCGGTGTCGATTCAGGACAGCACGCGGGCAAACTTCAATGGGACCTGGTTCTTCGGGGGCGCTTATGCGCCGGTTCTGAATGCGAATTTTCAGCCGCTTGTTCCGGGGCTTACCTGCAATCCGACCTCGCAGAATGCCGGATGCCAAACCATCAGTTCCATTCAGCAATACCAGCGCACGCTGGCTCTGGCGAGCATGGGTCTGTCCGGTTCGCAGATTCAGCAGCTGGGCGGCGGACCGACGCAGTTTTCGCTCAACACGGGTAGCCCTCTGGTCCTTGTCGGCCAGGTCGATCAGGGCGTCTACGTCGGCGACGACTGGCGCTTGCGGCAAAACCTGACGTTCAGTTACGGGCTCCGCTATGAATCGCAAACCAATATCCACGACCGCACGGATTTCGCGCCGCGCATTGCTGTGGCCTGGGCGCCGGGCAAGGCGGCGAAGGGCAAAACGCAGAAGACGGTTATCCGTTTTGGCTCCGGGATTTTTTATGACCGCTTCAACGAGCAGAACATATTGATTGCCGAGCGCTTCAATGGCGTGAGCGAGACGCAGTATACGGTTGTGAATCCGGTGCTGGCGATTCCCACCGCCTTCCCGGCCATTTCCGCCGTGGGGCCGCTGAGTCAGTTGGCGAGTTCGCAGACGATCCACACAGTCAGCAAGTCGATGGTCGCGCCCTACGTAATTCAGAGCGCGCTGGGAGTCGAGCGGCAGCTTCCGCGGAATACCACCGTTGCGGTTACCTGGACGAATTCGCATGGACTTCACGAGTTGCTGTCGCGCAATATCAATGCGCCTCTTCCGGGTACGTATACCGGCGTCACCGGCAGCGGCGTTTATCCTTTTCCAGGACAAGGGCCGATTCTTGAAATGGAGTCAGCCGGACTTTATAACCAGAATCAGGTTGTCGCTAACTTCAATACGCGGATGACGCCGAAGATTTCGCTTTTCGGGTATTACACACTCAGCTATGCGTTCAGCAACACGGATGGCGTGAATACGTTCCCGGCGAACCAGTACAGCCTGGCCGGGGAATACGGGCCGTCGGCCAACGATGTGCGGAACCGCGGTACGATTGGCGGCTCGATCGCGACGATCTGGGATTTGCGGTTGAGTCCGCTGATCACGATGCAGTCTGGTGCGCCATTCGATATCACCACGAGTCAGGATGTTTATGGCGATACCTTGTCTACGGCGCGCCCAGGGATTGTCACCAATCCGAACCAGCCGGGTGCTATTCAGACGAAATATGGATTGCTCGATCCGAATCCTCAGCCGGGCGAAGCGATTCTGCCGCGGAATTCGGGCAGAGGCCCGGGGCAGTACAGCGTGGATTTGCGGGTCGCCAAGACCTGGGCGCTGCGCAGAGGTGAACGGGCTGCGAAAGTTCGCCCGGCCGACAGCGGCGGCGGACCGGCGGTTGCGGCTCCGGTGGCCGGCCCGGCCCGGCGCAACGGGATCGGTGGTTTCGATGGCGCGAGCACCGCGGTTGCCGATTCGACCCTGGGCAAGACGTACAACGTGACTTTGGGCGTGGCGGGGCGGAATATTCTCAACCATGTCAATCAGGGCCCGATCATCGGTAACATCAATTCGCCGGAGTTCGGGCAAACGAATCAGTTGGCCGGCGGAAACAGCGCTTCCAGCAACCGGCGTTTTGAGTTTCAGCTTCGGCTGGCTTTCTGAGCGTTTTGATCAAAGCCACCGGCGACAAGATCGCCGGCGTTACCGCGAGGTAAGAACCGGCTTTGGTATTATCGGAACCGTCTCACAAATATGGATCAGGCCAGCCGGATTATTGCCCGGTGGACGGGTGTTGCCGATGTAATCAGTCCTGAGCGGATCGCCTGCGGGGCATGGAAGAGGGCCGTGGGCAAGCGCATTGCCGCCCACACGCGCGCAGCGAAGCTGGTCCGCAATACCCTGGTCGTTGAAGTTGAAGACGATATCTGGAAGAAGAATCTTTGGGGCCTGCGGTATCAGATTCTGCGAAACCTCGAAAAAGCGGTGGGTCCGGAAATTGTGCACGAACTGGAACTGCGGGTAATGCCTTTGCGGCGAGAGCCTCAACGGGATACCGGCGAGCGGCTCGTCCTTGAACCCGTAGACGACGCGGATGCGATTTCCGATCCGGGCTTGCGCCGCATGTACAAGTCTGCACGCAGGCGCGAGACGGCGTGAAACTTACCGAGGCGCAAGTTCGATATGTGGCGGATCTCGCCAATCTGAGCCTGTCCGAAGAGGAAATCGGGCGGATGGTTCATCATCTGGGCGGCATTCTTGAGCACATGGATCAACTCGCTGAGATCGATACCGAAGGCGTCGCGCCGATGACCCAGTTTCTGGCCGAAGCCGAGGATACGGCAACACTTCGGGAGGATGTCGAGCGGCCTTGTTTGAGCAATGAAGCAGCGCTGGAGAATGCTCCGGTATCGGGCGACGGCTATTTCAAGGTTCCGCGGGTGATTGAACGATGACTCCTGCTGACCAGTCGATTAGCAACATTCGCGCGGGACTTCTCAAGAAGGAATTTTCCGCTGTTGAGCTGACTACTGAGGCGCTGGCATTCGCGGAGCGGGAGAATCCGAAGACGAATGCATATCTGCGACTGTCGCCGGAGCGGGCGCTGGAAACGGCAGCTCGGTTAGACAAACTCGTGGCCTCAGGCGAGACGCTTGGGCCGCTGGCCGGCGTGCCGGTGGCCGTTAAGGACGTAATCCTTACCAAAGGTCTGCGCACCACCTGCGGGTCGAAGATTCTCGAGAATTACACTCCACCTTACGACGCGACGGCGATTCAGCGCATCGAGGCGGCGGGCGGGATCATCATTGGCAAGACCAACTGCGATGAGTTCGCGATGGGGTCTTCCAACGAAAACAGCGCTTATGGCGTGGTACGGAATCCGATCGCGCCGGATCGCGTGCCGGGCGGTTCAAGCGGCGGATCGGCCGCTGTGGTGGCGCAGAAAACGGCGGTGCTGTCGCTGGGTTCCGACACAGGCGGCTCGATTCGGCAACCGGCTTCCTTTTGCGGGGTAGTGGGCGTTACGCCGACCTATGGACGGGTTTCGCGCTATGGCCTGACCGCATTCGCCAGCTCGCTCGACCACATCGGTCCGTTCGCGCGCAGTGTGCAGGATGCCGCGACGCTGCTGGAAGTGATGGCCGGGCGCGATCCGATGGATTCGACGTCGGCGAATGTGCCGGTGCCGAATTTTGCGGCTAAATTGGATGGCGATATTCGCGGGCTTCGGATCGGCGTTCCGGTCGAATACATGAAACATGCCACCGGGGAAACGACTGAACGCATAAACGAAGCCATTGAGACCTTGCGCAGGATGGGCTGCGTGGTGAGTGAGATCAGCCTGCCGGCAACGGACTACGCGGTGGCTGCCTATTACATCATCTGCACAGCGGAGGCGAGTTCCAACCTGGCGCGTTTCGATGGCGCGAGATATGGCTATCGGTCGCCGGATTCCGGCACGCTGAGCGACATGTATCGCCATTCGCGCGGAGAAGGATTCGGACCTGAAGTGAAGCGGCGGATCATGCTGGGCACCTACGTGCTAAGTCATGGCTATTACGACGCCTATTACGTTAAAGCGCAGAAAGTGCGGGCTTTGGTGACGCGCGATTTCACGAATGCCTTTCAGTCGGTAGACGCCATCGTGGCCCCGGTTTCGCCGTTCCCCGCGTTCAGGATCGGGGAGAAATCGGACGACCCGCTGGAAATGTATTTGTCGGATATTTACACAATTACCGGCAGTCTGGCCGGCATTCCATGCATGAGCGTTCCCTGCGGCGTGACGAAAGAGGGCTTGCCTGTCGGATTACAGATCCTCTGTGATCATTTCGACGAAGCCACTATGTTCCGTCTCGCGGACGCGTTTGAAAAACGGTAGCATTATCTAAGAGTTAAAGAGGAGACAAATTATGGCATTCACACTTCCGCCCCTGCCCTATGCGCCTGATGCGCTGGAGCCATTTATCGACAAAATGACCATGGAGATCCACCATGGAAAGCACCATAACGCTTACGTAACCAATTTGAACAAAGCGCTGGAATCGGCGCCGGAGCTGGCCGGGAAGTCGATCGAGGAACTGCTCGCCAACAACTGCGCTATCGTTCCCGAAGGGATCCGGACGGCCGTGCGCAATAACGGCGGCGGACATGTAAACCACTCGATGTTCTGGACCATTATGGGACCGGGCGGCGCTAAGGAACCGGGTGGCGAGCTGGCGGATGCCATTAAATCGGCATTCGGTAGCTTGGACGGATTGAAGGAAAAGGTCAATGCGGCTGGCGCGGCGCGGTTCGGCTCCGGCTGGGCTTGGGTGCTGGACAACGGCGGGAAGCTGGAAGTTATTTCAACGGCGAATCAGGATAGTCCGCTGATGGAAGGCCGGACACCGGTTTTTGGCGTGGATGTCTGGGAGCATGCTTATTATCTGAAGTATCAGAACCGGCGCCCGGACTATTTGGCGGCCTGGTGGAATGTTATTAACTGGGCTGAGGTTGAGAAGCGGTTCGGGAAGTAGTCAGCGATCGGCTATCCGGTAGAGGTAGATCATGTGGGGCCGGCCTTCGACCATCGTCTTGTGGACGGAGACCGGCTTCCAGCCTTTGATTTCGAAATCGTGGGAAACCACCCTCGCGGACGGCTTCAGGTACTTCAAAAGAGCTGGCTTAAGTCTTTCGTTTGAGCTGGTTAGCAGGTAGAGCGTCACTACATCGGCCGGACTCAGATCGTACGTCAGAGCATTGCCGTGCACGATCTGAACCTGATCGGACAGCCCCAGGGACGCGACTTTGGCGGCCGTCCGTTCGTAGATGTCCCGGCGAATTTCGATCCCTACCGCACGCGCTTTGAAATCTTTGGCGGCCGAGATTACGATTCGTCCGTCGCCGCAACCGAGGTCGTAGACCATTTCGCCCGGATGCACCTGCGCGATTGTCAGCATCTGATCCACTACCGTCTGGGGCGTGGGATAGGCCGGGGCCAAGGTGTCCGGATCGGTAAACTTCTGGGCTGGCAGGCACAACGGGATGGCGAGTGCCAGAAGCGTGGCGGATTTCATGTCTAGTGTGAAGACGCGGTAGATGCCGCAACCAGTTTCATTTTTGCGATATGTCCCATGATATCCGACCAGGAAGTCCAAAGGTCGCGAGGACGGCTGATCGTGTATTCGTAGCCTCTTAATCGCTTCACAACGGAGCCGATGGTGTCCCGCCAGGGATTCTGCTGCGGAGTCAGGTTGTAATTCATGTAGAAGACGGGATAGGGCACACTGCTGAGCTCTTTTAATGCATCGAGAGCGTTATTGTCTTCCAGATTGACCTTGGGGCCTGCAAATATTACGGCATCGCTGTGGTTATTGCGCAGTTCCTCGCCAATCAGTCCGGAAAGGAAATCGCTGCCGCTGTGCGGATCGCTTAATTTCTTGTAGTCGACCATCCCCAGTTTCAGGGAGCTGAGGGCCTTGCCCAATTCCGGAAAGTCGATCTGATCGGAATCGTCCTGACGATAGACGACGCGCTGTTCGTTCATGTTGAAAGCGACCACGGAAAACCTGGAGATCATGGGATCGCGCGAAATGTTGCGCAGGATCGAAGTGAGTGCGCTCATGTCCACGGGAAGCATGGTGGAGGCGAAGCTTTGCTGAGGCGCGAAATTGATCAGCACTTTGACCTTGTAGGCCTGGTCGGCCTTCATGCGTTCGACGGGCGGGTCTTCCTTGAAAAACTCCGCGTCCGAAGCGGCAATGGTGGTGGGCGTAATGGAAAGCTTCATGCCCACGTCCTTGCCTGACAGAGCGGCAGTCACGTCCCAGTTCGATGAACACACGCGTTCCACGCGGTCGCGCATCATCCAGTCGACGTGGTAGTCGCCTTCGCCGATGTCGAAGCCGCCCTGGAGAAAGGCGTCGCCCTTCGCATCCGCCTCAATTTCCGGAACCGTGTATTTTTGCGTGAAGTAATATGGCGAATCTTTCTCAGTAGCGGACGTGACGCGAAAAATGATGGTCAGATTGTCGCCTTCGCCCGCCAGTTCCCGCAGCGGGAGCTGAATCTCATAACCGGAATGGAAGTGGAGGTCGAAACCCAGAATTGGCTTCACCGGCGTAACTGTGCAGGGCAGGTCTTTTTTGATTTCTTCCGTGTCCAGAACGGCGGCGTCGGTGCCGATTAATTTGACTGTACCCCCGGGAGACATGGCGCGCATCAGGAGTTGCGAGAATAGCTGCGCGGGGCTCAACAGCCCGGTGAGCACCACAATCGAAACGGCTACAGTCCGCACTTCCTTATTCCCCCGGCTGGCGTGCCTGCAATCGATAGTCCATCTATCCGAAATATGGAAGAATCCCTTCCGCGTTCCGGAATGAGTCTATAGTACACCCGATATTGTCTGGTCCGCAGCAGGTTTTCTCACTGCGAATACCGGGATAAGTAACGCCTTCTGGTACGATTCGCCTATTGGCTTCGGCATTCTCAAAACTATCGCCATCACTGACAAGACGAGCGCTGCTGGCGGGGGTTTTCGTGACTGCCTGCGGTCGCAAACGCGCTGCGCGGTATCAGGGCTGGCTGATGGTGGCAAGCGGCGCTGAACGCGCGGTGGTGGTGGCGAATCTCGCGCAGTTCGAGCGCATCACCACAATTCCCCTGCCCCACACGCCGGACCGGTTGTTTCTGGCCGGGCAGAAGGTTTTTGTAACGTCCCGCGACGGTTCGGAACTGATCGAAATCGAGCCATCGAAGTTTCGCGTTTCGGGCCGGATCGCGCTACCAGGGAAGCCAATTGGCGCAGGTCTTCTACAGGGAAACCTTTGGCTGGCGGTAATGGATGAGCCGCCCGGCTTGGCGATAATCGATCTGGCTGGCCGCCGGGTTACCGGCAGGCTCGCATTGCTGGCGGCTCCCGCGGGGGCCGATTTCGCCGGGGAGCTTGTCGCACTGACCCTTCCAGCCCGAAACTCCGTCATGCGGGTTTCAGTGCCAGGCTTGAAAATTGCCGGCGAGACCGAGGTGGGGGCCGCATGCGGCACTGTCCGGTTCCGGAAAGACGGCAAGGCGATTCTGGCGGGTGCACCTACCACGCGGGAGATTATTACACTGGACGCAGCTACCGGCGCGCTTCTGTCCAGACTCCCTTTGCCTATCTCGCCGCTGCGGTTTTGTTTCAACGGCGATGGCGGCCAGATGTTCGTCACAGGCACTGGAGAGGATTCACTGGCGATTGTAGATCCATACCAGAACCAGGTCGATCAGACGATCCTCGCGGGCCGGACACCGGGCGCTATGGCTGTTTTGGAGACGAGGAACCTGCTCTTTGTGGCGAATCCGGGGAATGGGGATCTGACGATTCTCGATATCGACACCCGGCATCTTTCGGCGTCGGTACATGTCGGAGGTGAGCCGGGAGAGGTTTCACTGACGCCCGACGGCGAGTATGCGCTGGTGGTGGACCCGGTTTCTGGTACGGTTTCGGTAGTTCGCATCGACACCGTGCTCGATCATGCCCAAGTCGCGTGGATCGCGCAGCCGCCTAAACCGCTTTTTACCGTGTTTCAAACGGCGGGGGATGCGCGATCAGCGATTATTGTGCCCTTTGAAGATTAGCCGGCCGGGGGGTTCGCCCCACATTATTCTTCTTCGTCGTCGGCGTCTTCGTCTTCTTCCTCGTCTTCGTCGAACTCTTCGTCCTCTTCGTCCAAGTCTTCATCTTCTTCGTCGAGATCGAGATCGACATCGTCTTCGACGTCTTCCTCATCCTCGTCTTCGTCCTCTTCGTCTTCCTCGTCCTCGTCCTCGTCGAGCTCTTCGTTGTCGAGCTCGTCAAAGCCGATATCGTCTGGATTGCGCTTGGGTGGGCTGAGTTCCCAGCCGGCCGCGCTTGCGAAGTTGTTCAGGTGCGCCATATCTCCTCGTGGTCGGATGTCCGTAATTTTTTATTTTGAGTCTTCGATTGCAGTTTACACGGTCAGCGTGTTTTCGCAAACGTGAAATGAAGAAGGTTCCCAGGGCCTCTGGGTTACACTTGAATTTCAATAAAAAATGAAGCCCCGAATTCGTTCCACAACGGTGCTCTGCGTGCGCAGGGACGGAAAAGTTGTGATGGCAGGCGACGGACAAGTAACGCTGGGGAGCGAAGTACTGAAGTCTTCCGCCCGCAAACTGCGCAGGCTCTACAACGATAAGATCATCGCGGGATTCGCCGGTTCGACCGCCGACGCGTTCTCGCTGTTCTCGCGTTTCGAGACGAAGCTGGAACAATTTAACGGGAATTTGTCGCGGTCAGTCGTGGAACTGGCGAAGGACTGGCGTACGGATAAGATTCTACGGCACCTTGAGGCCCTTCTGCTGGTGGCGGACGCGAAGAACACGTTCCTGCTGAGCGGCAATGGGGACGTAATCGAGCCGGATGAGGACATTGCGGCTATCGGCTCGGGCGGGCCGTTCGCGCATGCCGCGGCCACTGCGCTGATGCGTCATACGAAACTGTCCGCTCGACAGATCGTCGAAGAATCCATGAAGATTGCGGGCAAGACCTGCATCTATACAAACGACAACGTGACATACGAGGAATTAGCCTGACATGGTGATTTATCTGCCCGGGCAATCCGTTGACGACGGGCCGGTTCTGGATGAGCTGACTCCACGGGAAATCGTCCGCGAGCTCGATAAGTACGTTATCGGACAACCGGCGGCCAAGCGCGCGGTCGCGATTGCGCTGCGCAACCGGCTGCGGCGTCAAAAGCTGCCGCCCGATATGGCAGAGGATGTGATGCCGAAGAACATCCTCATGATCGGGCCCACAGGGGTGGGAAAAACGGAGCTCGCGCGCAGACTCGCCAAACTGGCGAACTCTCCGTTCATGAAAGTGGAAGCGAGCAAGTTCACGGAAGTGGGCTATGTGGGGCGCGATGTCGAATCGATGATCCGGGATCTGGTGGACATCGCGATCGACATGATCCGCGAAGAGAAGCTGGATGAGGTTGGCGATCGCGCGGAAGCTAATGCCGAGAACAAGCTGCTGGATCTTCTGGTTCCGCCCGCTCCCGAGAACGCCGAGGACAACGCGAAGACTCGCGAGAAGCTGCGCGAGCGTTTGCGCGAGGGCAAGCTGGATGAGCGGATGGTCGAGGTCGAAGTGAAGGACCGCGGACCCACGTTCGAGATTTCGAGCAACATGAATCTCGATGAGATGGGCATCAACATCAAGGACATGCTGCCCGCGATGTTTGGCGCACGGTCGAAGAAGCGCAATATGCGTGTCTCGGAAGCTCTGGATTATCTGGTTCAGGAAGAGGAGCAGAAGCTCATCGACATGGATCAGGTTACGCGTATTGCAATTGACCGGGTAGAATCGAGCGGCATTGTTTTTCTGGATGAGATCGACAAAATCGCGGGGCGCGAAGGCGGGCATGGGCCCGATGTGAGCCGTGAAGGCGTGCAGCGGGATATTTTGCCGATCGTCGAAGGGACGACCGTCAATACGCGGCATGGTTTTGTGCGGACGGACCATATTCTGTTCATCGCGGCGGGCGCTTTTCATGTTTCCAAACCCAGCGATCTTATTCCGGAGTTACAGGGGCGGTTTCCGATTCGCGTGGAATTGAAATCACTCACGGTTGAGGATTTCGTACGAATTCTTAAAGAGCCGAAGAATGCTCTGGCCAAGCAGTATGTGGCACTGCTGGAAACGGAGGGGATCAAGCTGACCCTTACCGACGATGCGCTGGAAGAAGTGGCTCGTTTTGCCGCGCAGGTGAATGAGTCGTCGGAGAATATTGGCGCGCGGCGGCTGCACACGATCATGGAAAAGCTACTCGAGGAGATTTCGTTCGAGGGGCCGGATTTGCGCAAGAAGACCGTTAAGGTGGATGCGGCTTATGTGCGGAAACAGCTGGCGGATATTGTTAAAGACCAGGATTTGAGCCGGTATATTCTCTAACATGGCAGTCAAACCCACCGGTGGCAAAGACCACCGGCGCTACCGTATCGGTGCTCTCGCGGGTGTTTTTCTACTCGGGACCGGCTGCGGGTACGTGGGGAATCCTTTGCCACCCGCGCTGAAGCGTCCGGTGATGGTGACGGATTTGGCGGCGGTGGAACGCGGCTCGAAAATCTACATTCATTTCACGATTCCGAAGAAGACTACAGAAGATCTGCCGATCAAAGGTCAGGAGGACATCGAGCTGCGGATCGGCGTTCCGCCAGCGCCATTCAACATGGAAACCTGGATCCACACCTCGGATCGGGTTCCGCAGACGAAGATTGTGCCCCACGGGCCTCTGGCGGAAGTTGAACTGGACGCAACGAAATACTACGGCAAGACCGTCGATATAGCGATCAACGTGCACGGGCCAAGCGGCCGGAGCGTGGGCTGGTCTACCTTTCAGATTCTGCCCATTGTCCCGGCGCTTCCCAAGCCTGAGGGACTTGCGGCTTCCGATGCACCCGATGCTGTCCATCTGGAGTGGCACGCGGCTGCGCCGGAATTCCGGATCTACCGGAAGCTGGTGGCTGTACCGGACTGGCAGCAGATCGGCACGTCGCCCAGGGCTTCCTATACCGACCCGACCATCGAATACGGCAAGACCTATCAGTACTTCGTGCAGGCCGACGAGAAAACAGACAATACCTACGCCGAAAGCGATCTCTCGGACGTTGTCACTGTCAAGCCGGTGGACAAGTTTCCGCCGGCGGTTCCGACAGGCTTAAGCGCCATTACCGGCGCGCGTTCGATCGAATTGAGGTGGGACCGGAATGTCGAAAAGGACTTTGCCAGTTACCGCATCTATCGCAGCGGAAACAAGATAGCCGAAGATCTAACGGCGCCCGCCTACAGCGACAGAGACGCGCAGCCGGGGCAGAAGTATCAGTACCAGGTAAGCGCAGTCGATACGGCAGGCAACGAAAGCGCGAAGAGCGCCGGCGCAGAGGGTACTATTCCGTAAGGATTACGCTGCCGATTGTCGCGAAACCAGCAGTGTGCCAAGCTGTAAGATTCGGGGGAGTTCCAGGATTTGAAGAGAGAGATATTAATCTCCAGGTTACTTTTGCTGGCGGGGTGCGGATTGATTGGCTTTTGCATGCCCGCATCCGCAAACCTTATCATCGTTCCGACCTTCGACAGCAGCATCACGAGTCTTTCGAATGCTTCCGACATCGAAGCCACGATAAACACGGCGATCGGCATTTACGAATCGACGTTCTCAAATCCCATCACGGTGGACATCACGTTCGACAATATGCCTTCGGGGCTGGGGCAGAGTTCATTCAGTGTCGACGATATTTCGTACGCAACTTTTCGTGCAGCAGTGGCGGCCAATACCAAAGATCCAATCGAGGCGGCCGCGCTCGCGCTGATGCCCGCGTGTCCGCAGTTTGGGACATGCCTGAATCCGGTGACAAATACCGCGGATGTGTTAATAAAACCGGCCGACGCTTCCGCGCTGGGAATCAACGTCGGCCAGGGCAGTCCGGTATTCGGCGGGACGATTAGTCTCAATACCGCGATCACGAACGTTTCCAGCCCGTATACGCAGAATTCTGGCTATTACGATCTGCTTTCAGTGACGATGCATGAAATGGATGAGGTTCTTGGTCTCGGGTCGACGCTCGGGCTTTCATTCAATCCCCCTTATTCAGATTGGGTAAACAATCCGTCGCCGGAAGATTTCTTCCGTTACGCAGCAGACGGGACCCGTTCATTTACCACGAGCAGTTCCGCTCAGGCATATTTCTCCGTCACAGGTGCAGTGGATCTGGCGGAGTTTGACAATCTTGGAAATGGTGACTACGGGGACTGGCTGAAAGGCGCCACGTCGGCCCAGGTGCAGGATGCGATCGGCACTCCCGGCGTCCAGGTAAATTGGGGAACCAACGAGATCACCGCGCTGGAAGCAGTTGGCTACGATTTGGCGACACCCGAGCCTTCGACGTGGTTTCTTCTGGTTAGCGGGCTGGCTGGCGGAATGATCTACAAGAAATTCGGCACGTTGCTCGCGGATTAAGATCAACAGGTTAAGATCACATGCCCGGATGGTGGGCGGATTTCACGCACAGGTATTCACTCCCCGGCCTCGCGCTGCTGGGGACAGCCGGGCTCCTTGTGGTCTGGCTGCTTGCCCGGCATCTATTCCGCCGCCGCATCGCCCCCGATGAACTTGAGAAACGACGCAGGGCCTCGGTAAACAAGAACGGAAAACTAGGCGACGGCGAAATCATCGATATCGACGGGGCAGCCGTATTTTACTCGTACTATGTGGCGGGCGTTGGCTACACAACGTCCCAGGATGTGGCGGCGCTGGAGGCTCTTCTGCCGAGCGACCGGCTGGCGATTATCGGACCGGTTTCGGTGAAGTTTCTGCCTGCCAATCCTGCCAATTCCATTGTTCTGTGCGAGGAATGGAGCGGCTTGCGGAATGGCAGGCCCCACGCCTGAAGCAAATCTGTGCGCCAAAGCACACATTAATTGCCGGGACTGCGCACAACCTGCCGGATTTCAGTCTGTGAGTGTGTCATAGCGACACAGGGGAGCCTTGACGGGAAACGCCGATCTGCCTTAAGAACCCATTTGAATAAGCGGAATCAGCGACTTGCGAAATTCGCTTGATGGCCCCGGGTTTGCTATTCTAGTTCGCGAATCGCTAGAAGTACTCAACCTGCCCTCTGCTGCAACACGTAGGCGTCAGGGGTAGCGAGTCCGGGACTGCCCTTTCGGGAGTGGCAGTCAGTTGAAAACGGCTCGTTATCCTCCGCTTGTCGATTGCAGCAAGAGGGGTTTTTTGTTTTTGGCGATCTATTGGTAGCTTTTGGGGCGATCTATGAGCCACACTCGTAAGTTCCCTGATGAATGCAATTGAACGCCGTCCCCCTGGCCCGGCCTTTGCGCGCTGGAGCGCAGTTTCGGTCTTCGCGCTGGCTTCCACGTGGAACTATCTCGATCGCCAGACTCTGGCTTCATTCGCTCCCCGCATTGTCGCGGAATTCCACCTCACCAACACCCAATACGGTTTATTGACGTCAGCCTTCTCCCTGCCATATGCGATCGCTGCGCCCGCTGTGGGCTGGCTGCTGGATCGCATGGGACTTGAGGCCGGGATCGTGGCGGCAGTTGCGCTCTGGTCGCTCAGCGCGGCGATTTGCGGCTGGACCCGCAGCTTCGGCCAACTCGTAGCGGCACGGGCGTTCCTGGGCGTATGGGAATCGGCTGGCGTGCCGGCAGCCGGTAAGCTCAATTCAATCTATCTCGAGCCGAAGGACCGGGCCATCGGCGCCGCCATGACCCAAATCGGAATCGGCATCGCGCTGGTTGTGTCGCCTTTGCTGGTGGCGGTATTCGCAGGCTGGCGAAGTTCATTCTTCCTGTGCGCCGCACTGGGCCTGGCCTGGATTCCGGTATGGATTCTGGTGCGGCGATCAGTACGGCCATGGTCCGAAGTGGCTCCGCAGAAGCAGCGCGGCGGCTTTGGCGTGTTGCGCGATTCACGGCTCATCATACTTGCGTCGGTTAACGTCCTCTGGATGGTCGGCTATACGTTCTGGAACAACTGGACTACGCTGTACCTGGTTCAGACTTACAAACTGACCAATGTGCAGGCGGCGGCTTACGCGTGGGTTCCGCCAGTGTCCTCGATATTAGGCGGCTTTGCCGGCGGATGGCTTTCCCGCCGTGCTATTGGGCGTGGAATGGAGCCTTCCGATGCACGGGTTTCCGCGCTTCTCGTGAGCTCCCTGGGATGTCTGGCCACGTTGTTGGCTCCCTTTTGCCCTACACCGCTCATTGCCCTGGTGCCCATTTCGATCAGCTATTTCGCCATCGTTGCGGGTAGCGTCAACATCTACACGATCCCTGTCGATATCTGGGGCGGCGAGCGCGCGGGCACGGCGATTGCGGCCCTCGGCTTCGCTTACGGGCTGATGCAGACAGTGGTCTCGCCATTCATCGGATATCTGGTAGATCATTTCGGCTATACGCCGGTTTGCTGGCTTGTGGCGTTGCCGCCTTTTCTGGGATGGCTGCTGCTCAGGGTGAGCGTCCGGGCGGCGTCCTGAAGCGCTTCAGTCCCGCACTGGTAAAATAACCAAATGGCAAAGATCTCGCGCCGTAAGTCGGTGACGGTGGATGTCGGTGGTGTGAAGGTCGGCGGCACGAATCCGATTGTGGTCCAGTCGATGACCAATACGGATACGGCTGACGTTACATCCACGGTCAATCAGGTGATGGCTCTCGCCCGCGCGGGCTCCGAGCTGGTACGTGTCACTGTGAATACCGACGCTGCCGCGGCTGCCGTTCCGAAGATTGTCGATACGCTGAAGATGTTCGGCGTGCGCGTGCCGATCATCGGCGATTTCCATTACAACGGCCACCTGCTGCTGAAGAAATATCCGGAGTGCGCGCGGGCGCTGGCGAAGTACCGGATCAATCCGGGCAACGTCAACATCGGGAAAAAGCACGACGACAATTTCCGCACGATGATCGAGGCGGCGATTGAATACGGCAAGCCAGTGCGGATCGGCGTGAACTGGGGATCTCTCGACGGCGCGCTGCTGACGCGCATGATGGACGAGAACAATCTGCTGGCGGAACCGAAAGAAGCCCGCGACGTGACGCTGGATGCGATTGTGGTCAGCGCGCTGGAATCGGCTGCGGCAGCGGAGCGGTACGGTCTGCCGCGCGAGCGCATTATTCTCAGTGCGAAGGTGAGCGCGGTGCAGGATCTGATTGACGCCTATCGCTCGATGGCCGGGCAGAGCGATTACGCGCTGCATCTGGGGCTTACAGAGGCAGGGCTGGGATCGAAGGGCGTGGTCGCCACCACGGCTGCGCTGGCGGTGCTTCTGCAGGAAGGAATCGGCGATACGATCCGTGCTTCGCTAACGCCTCTGCCGGACGGCGACCGCACGGAAGAGGTATTCGTGAGCCAGCAGATTCTGCAATCGCTGGGAATCCGCAGTTTTGCTCCGCAGGTGACAGCATGCCCGGGATGCGGCAGGACTACCAGCACGTTCTTCCAGGACATGGCCGATCAAATCCAGAACTATCTGCGAGAACGTATGCCAGTGTGGAAGACGCAGTATGGGGGCGTCGAGGAGATGAAACTGGCGGTGATGGGATGCATTGTGAATGGTCCCGGCGAATCGAAGCATGCCAACATTGGCATCTCGCTGCCAGGCACGTTTGAGGAGCCTGTGGCGCCGGTTTATATCGACGGCCGTCTTTCGACTACTCTGCGCGGCGATGCGATTGTGGCGGAGTTTATTGTCTTGCTGAATAAATACGTGGAATCGCATTACGCGCCCGTGCCCGACTCTCCGAAGATCCAGGAAACGACGAGCCACGAAACGGTCATGGCCTGAAGCAATGCCCCGCTACTTCACGCTCGACGAGGCGCGCGCTTCCCTGCCAGTGGTGGGGCGCAGCATTCGCGAAGCGGTTCACTGCCGTGCGCGCTATCAGGAAGCGGAACGGGCGATCCACAATCTTACGCAGCGGATTCTGATGCTGGGGGGCGTTTCGGTCGATACTGCAGCGGCGGAAGCTTGGAAAAATCAGTACGACTCGAACGGGCAATCGCTCAAGAACGCTATGGAGCGCATTGAGGCGATCGGGGTTATCGTGAAGGACCTCGATGTGGGCCTGGTGGATTTCCCAACACTATTTCGCGGCGAGGAAGTGTATCTTTGCTGGCGTATGGATGAAAGCGATATCGATCACTGGCACGGGGTAAATGAGGGATTTGCGGGTCGCAAGAGCATCGACCGGCACTTCATCGAGAACCATCGCGGCGACGGCGTTTCCACTTAAACTATTCCAGCACCGGCAGTTCGCCTCGAGCCGCTGAAAACGAGCTGCAAAAATGAAAAAAAGGGCGAACACACCGCAGTGCGCTCGCCCGTAGAGGAGGAAAAAGGGACTAGATATTAGACTTTGCGATTTCTCTTGCGTGAAGAGATGCCGAGAGCAACCAAACCGAAGCCAATCAGGCCAAAAGTGGCGGGTTCAGGAGTAGAGGAAGTACCCGAGAACGAAACCGCGCCGTAACCATAGTTACCCCAACCTGTATCGGCCTGCAAAGATCCGCAAACTCCCAAGCCGTAGGCAGAGGCGCAGCTCGCATTATAGTAGGCTGTATCCGGGTCGGTGGTCCCAAAAGCCGTTGTCGAAGCGCTCTGGGTCGGGCAGGAAAGATCACCGGCGGCACAAGGGTTTAAACCCAAATTGAGGCTATCCGAGGGGCCTTCTGAGCCGGTCGGCGTCGTGTCGCCGGTAACTGAGATCGTGTAGATGAATGATGCGGGCACAACAGCCGACAGGTCGAAATTGACGAGGTTCACTACGCTGCACTGTGGGCCGTTTGCGCCGTTAAACGGCAACGCGCCGTCCACGCAGCTACCACCACCACTTGGTCCGGGACTCCAATCGATGTATACGTTGGTTGTGCTCGAAGCTATGGGGCTACCAACGGCGTAGAGAGGATTGCCGGGCGAATCCGGATTGGTGCCGGTTTGGCTACCAACCGCGTAGGCGTTCACCGTAACATTCGCCCAGTAGCCACCGCTATCCGAACCACT
>Ga0182013_10002780_pt1 | contig 22550 bp, 14 predicted proteins | sample 612S2MmetaG_FD_120487 | JGI IMG/M metagenome (GOLD analysis project Ga0182013, IMG submission 120487) | Permafrost microbial communities from Stordalen Mire, Sweden - 612S2M metaG | ecosystem: Environmental > Terrestrial > Soil > Wetlands > Permafrost | place: Sweden: Stordalen | collected... | reverse complement strand
GAGAACGATCAGTATGCGGCAATCAACGTGCGCGGCAGCGGCGGCAGCAGCAGTTACAACTCGCTGAACGTGAAGTACCAGGCGCAGAACCTGCACCACACGGGCCTGAATATGATTGCTAACTACACCTGGTCTCACTCCCTGGACGACCTGAGTTCGACATTCTCAGACAGTTCGCAAGGCGGCTCAGGTTACATCGGCAACCTGGGCTATCTCGATCCGACGAACCCGATGCTTGACTGGGCGAGTTCGGATTTTGATGTGCCCAATCGGCTGGTGCTTTCGCCCATCTGGGAGACGCCATGGCTGAAGAACGGACACGGCATCGCGAGCGAGATCGCCGGAGGTTGGATGATCGATGGCATCTACACGGCGCGCAGTGGAACGCCGTTCTCTGCTTACGACTTTACGTATAACGAGAACGGGTATTCGGGCGTGCCGCGCATTGTGCCTTCCACTCCGATGACCAAGTTCAAGGCGAACGGCAGCGTGAATATCGGGCCGAATCAGTACCAGGTATTGACCGTACCCGGGGAGAACGACATGGCGCCGTTCAACCCCACGCTGGGCATCTCCGACTTTGGTCCGTTTCCTGCGAACATGATGAGCAGGAACGATATGCGTGGGCCGGGAGCGTGGAACACCGATGCTTCGGCGGCTAAGACATTCAAGCTGGGAGAAGGGACGGACGTGCAGTTCCGCGCAGAGGCGTTCGACGTTCTCAACCACCACAACCTGTATGTGAACGAGTCGGCTTTGTCGGTGTCGAATACGCCGGGGACAATCGGCGCTCCGCTTGCGGTGTACGCCGAAAAGGGCGGACTGAACAGCGTGGCGCTGGGCGGCAATCACGACGAGCGGCGTTTCGGTCAGTTTGCACTGAAATTTGATTTTTAGCGCTCCTGGCCGGCACGCGAAATAAAATCCACAAACAGAATTGCCCGGGCGAAATCATCGTCCGGGCAATTCTGTTTGTGGTCGCAGCCTGAGATCGTGAATCGCCATCTAACCCGGTGTGCGGAGTGCGACTTCAACCAGAAGGACTATTCCTATGACTACAGAATCTTCTCTCCTGGTGCTTATCTCAGGAGCTGGACCGACAGGATTGACCGCTGCGCTGGAGTTGCGGCGATTTGGCATTCCAGTCAGGCTTATTGACGCGATGGACGGGCCGTCGCCAACCTCGCGGGCAATCGGGATCCAGGCGCGGACGCTGGAAGAACTGGAGTTGCGTGGTTTGTCGGAGGAGTTCATCCGCCTTGGGAAGGCCGCCAAAGGGGCGACAGTATTTGGCGGTGGGAAGCAACTGTTCCGGGCGGACTTTACCCAGATTGAGAGCCGCTATAACTTCCTGCTGTTTCTTCCCCAATCGGACACGGAGCGGATATTGCGCGATGCATTGGCAAAGGAGGGAACAAAGGTCGAGTTCGGCATGAAGATGATTGCCTTTGCGCAAAATGTGGAAGGCGTGACGGCCACACTCGAGCACATGGATGGGCGGCTGGAAGAAGTATCGGCCAAATACCTCATCTCTGCCGAGGGCGCGCACAGTATCATCCGGGCCAGTCTCGATCTTCCCTTCAAGGGAACGGCGTTTGACCAGTACTTTGCGCTGGGAGATTTGCATGCCGACGGCAATCTCCCCGATTCGGACCTGTACATTTTTTCCTCAGAGAAGGGATTCATGGGGCTGTTCCCCATGGGCGGAAGTCACTTCCGCCTGATCGCCGGCTATCCGCACGGAGACCTGCCGGAAGGAAAAGGGCCGACCCTGACAGAGCTGCAGGCGATCTACGACGAGCGCTCGCACATTCCGGCTCGCCTGCGGCAACTGGCGTGGAGCTCATGGTTCCACATCAACAGCCGCATGGTGGAAAAGCTCAAGGTGGGGAGAGTTTTTCTGGGCGGCGATGCAGCCCACATTCATAGTCCCGCGGGGGCGCAGGGGATGAACACCGGCATCCAGGACATGATGAACCTGGGATGGAAGCTGGCGCTGGTGATGAAGGGCATGGCGCCGGACCAACTATTGGACAGCTATGAGCAGGATCGAATACCGGTAATGCATTCCATTCTATCGGAGACGGAGAGAGCGACAGAGCTTGTTGCATCCGAAAACAAGCTGGTGCGAAGCCTCTTCAACCACCTGGCGCCGTGGGTGGGCGGACTGAGCTTTGTGGAGGAGAACGCGGTGGCGCGCATCAGCCAGCTCTCGCTCAACTATCGGGACAGCTCGTTATCGGCCGATTACGGAGCGGCGGGAAACCTGCGAGCCGGAGACCGCGTCCCGGAGCTGATTCTGCAGGTGTCGACCGACCACGGACGGTATGAAGAGACTCGCCTTTTCAACCTGCTGAATCCATCGCGATTTACGCTGCTGCTGGTGAACTTGCCGGATTCGTGGCCGCAGGAAGGACAGTTGATGGGCACGCTGGAACTGGGGCGGCAGATGATTGTGCAGGTGCGGGTCCAGCCGCCAGTCGGCGAGGAGAAGCAGAAGTATCACCACCATTTCGGCTCGCTTCCCTCGCTGGTGCTCGTCCGCCCGGATGCCTATGTGGGATTCAGAGGCAGTGAGCGGTCGATCTCGCACCTGGCTGAGTATTGCGATCGATGGCTTTCCCCGGATGCGCGGCGGCAAGCGGCATAAGCCGCCGGCAGGAAGGACGATTCAGAATGGGAGATGAGTCGGCGGGGTTTTGCCGTAAAATTCTAATATGACTGACCGCATGTCTCTCCCCCTCGCCCAGGCGGACCCCGAAGTGGCCGCAGCCCTTGACCAGGAAACTCTCCGCCAGCACGAGGGGCTGGAGATGATCGCCAGCGAGAATTTCGTCTCCGAAGCGGTGCTGGAGGCGGCCGGTTCGGTCTTCACCAACAAGTACGCCGAAGGATACCCGGGGCGCCGCTATTACGGCGGCTGCGAGTACGCGGACGTGGTTGAGAACCTGGCCCGCGATCGCGCCCGCCAGATTTTTGGCGGCGAGCATGTGAACGTTCAGCCACACTCGGGTTCGCAGGCCAACGCGTCGGCATTCGCGGCGGTGCTGGTGCCGGGAGACACCATTCTGGGTCTCGACCTGGCGCACGGCGGCCACCTCACCCACGGACACAAGCTCAGCTTCAGCGGAAAGCTTTATCGCACCACGTTTTATCATGTGCGCCGCGACAACGAGCTCATTGACTACGACGAAATAGAAGCGGTTGCCGAGCAGGAAAAGCCCAAGGTGATTATCGGCGGCGGCAGCGCCTATCCGCGGCTGTGGGATTTTGAGCGCATGAGGCAGATCGCGGATAAGGTTGGCGCGACCTACGTCTTCGACATGGCGCATATCGCGGGGCTCGTAGCGGGCGGCGCGCATCCGTCGCCGGTGCCGCACGCGCACATCACCACCACCACGACGCACAAGACGCTGCGCGGTCCGCGGGCCGGGCTCATCATCTGCGGCAAGAACTACCAGGTTGGTCCCAAGCCGGAACAGACCATTGGGAGAGAGATCGACAAAGCAGTCTTTCCCGGCCAGCAGGGCGGCCCGCTGATGCACATTGTGGCGGCGAAGGCGGTTGCGTTCGCAGAGGCGCTTCGGCCGGAGTTCAAGACCTACGCCGCGCAAATCGTATCCAACGCCAAGGTGCTCGCAGAAGCCTTGCAGTCGGCGGGCTATCGGCTGGTTTCAGGCGGTACTGACAATCACTTGTTGCTGGTGGATGTCTTTGAAAAGGGGATATTAGGTTCTGAGGCCGAACTGGCGTTGGGCAAGGCCGGCATCACCGTGAACAAGAACTCGATTCCGTGGGACAGGAATCCTCCGCTGAAGCCTTCAGGCATTCGCATAGGTACGCCGGCGCTGACCACCCGTGGTATGAAGGAACCGGAGATGCGCACCATCGGAGCGTGGATTGCCGAGGCGCTGGAACATCGCAACGACGATGCGTCCCTCGAGCGCATTCGCTTGGAAGTCGCGGAGATGGCCAACCAGTTTCCACTTTATGCCTGGCGGCGAGCGCCCCTGACTGTAAATGCCTGATTAAGGAAAAACCTGTCACCCGGCGCGAGCGCAACTTTCGGTCGCCGCGCCCGTCTACCGTGATTAGAATGAATCATCTGGATTTGATGTAGAGAACAGAGCTGCATTGTCCATCCGCCTCGGCCGCCGGCTCTCAGGACCGCGGACGAAAATGCGCGGGGGAAGCAGATCTGTAGGCTGCGTCGACTGCAGATCGTTTTGAAGGAGGAAAGTCATGCGCCTTTGGCAGATAGCCCTGACCGGCTTGCTTATGGCCTCAGTGCCCGTCATCGCCCAGCGGCGAGAGGCCGCACCGCGTCCCCCCGCTCATGGACCGAGCGAATATCACGGGACACCCAAAACCTACGAACCGCAGCACAACTTCAGCGACAAGGCGGGCCATCCGTCGGCGCCCCACGTGGACGGCAAGACTTGGGTAGGCCATGACACCGGCCCCAACGATCCGCACTATCATCTCGACCACCCGTTTGAGCACGGCCGCTTTACAGGCGGCTTTGGCCGCGAGCACGTGTGGCACCTGGCCGGCGGGGGTCCGGGCCGCTTCTGGTTCAACGGCTGGTATTGGAGTGTAGCTCCATTCGATGTAGGTTACTGCGACGGTTGGCTCTGGGACTCGGATGACATCGTCATCTATGAAGACCCCGACCATCCGGGATGGTACTTGGCTTACAACGTTCGACTGGGCACTTATGTGCACGTAGAGTATCTGGGCATGTAGGTGCTCAAGCACGGACATAACATGGGTAGACAAAAAAGGGGCGGCTACGGCGGTCCCTTTTTTGTGCGTGATTTCGGCCTGACGGGCATGCGAATTCGGGGATTCACCCTCCAGGGAATAGAATGGCTCGTTCTAACTGAATTGGCATTACATGTCCGTGCAGGTATATTTCCATCGAGGTTCCCCGATGAACGAGTCAATTCGCAAGCAGGTTCGAAATGGCCTTCGTGACCTATTCCATTTACTGCCGTGCATCGTGGCGGTGGGCACGGTAACGATTGCTTCCGCAGTGCCTCCCGCGCCGATTGTGCTTACCGGGGCCGATATGCGGCCGGCGACTTCGCTCAATGGGGAGTGGGCTTCGATCATCGATCCTTACTTCTCGGGACTTTGGAGCTTTCATCACGAGATGAAGGCCAACGGATACTTCCTGAATCGCAAGGCGCAGCCGGGAGATCTGTTTCCCACTGAGTACGATTTCTCGAAGGCGCCGAAGCTGCACGTTCCCGGCGATTGGAACACGCAGCGCGAATCGCTTCTCTACTATGAAGGCCCCATGTGGTACGAGCGGGACTTCACTTATCAGGCCAAGCAACACACGCGGGTATATCTTCGCATCGGCGCGGCCAATTACCGCTCCTGGTTCTGGGTCAATGGGCACGAAGTATGCGAACATGAAGGCGGTTACACGGCCTTCAACTGCGATGTAACATCGGCGCTGCATACCGGCGCCAATTTCATTGTTGCCGCGGTGGATAATACCCGCCACGAAGATGATGTGCCTGCCCTCGAAACCGATTGGTGGAATTATGGCGGACTTACCCGCGAGGTGTCGCTGATCGATGTCCCCGACAGCTTCATCGACCAATACGATCTGCACCTGAGCACAAACGGAACCGGCGTGATTGAGGGATGGGTCCACGTGATGGACGCACAGCCGGGCGAAACCGTCGATGTAACTATTCCGGAGCTACACGCCAAGTCGACGGCCACGGTGGGCGAAGAAGGCCGTGCGATGATTCACTTCGCTGCCGAAGGCCTTGAGCGCTGGTCCCCTGAAACACCAAAGTTATATAACGTCGAGATCGTTGCGGGCCAGGACTCTATCGAAGACCTGATCGGGTTTCGGACCATCGAGACCAGCGGCGATAAAATACTTCTGAATGGCAAGCCGATTTTTCTGCGCGGTATCGACATACATGCAGAGGCTCCTTACCGCACTGGGCGCGCGTATTCCAACAAGGATGCGGACATACTTCTGGGCTGGGCCAAAGAGCTCGGTTGCAATTACGTCCGCCTGGCCCACTATCCGCATGATGAAACCATGTTGCGGGCCGCGGACCGCATGGGGTTGCTGGTGTGGTCTGAGAATCCTGTCTATTGGGCTCTCGAATTCGATAACCCCAAGGTGTATGCGAAGGCCGAGCAGCAGCTCGACGAAGAGATCAATACTTCCAGGAATCATGCGGCGATCATTCTCTGGTCGATGGCCAATGAGACTCCGAATACTGCAGTGCGAACAAAATTTATTTCGGCGTTGGCCGATCACGCGCGGAAGCTCGATCCGACCAGGCTGATCACGGCGGCATTGCTGGTGAGGGCGGAGGGAAATACCAAGATTGTCGACGACTCGCTGGGCCACGCGCTGGACGTCATCGGCGTGAATGAATATATCGGCTGGTATGAACAGCGGCCCGAAACCGCCGACGTTACCGATTGGCGGATTGCATTCGACAAGCCCGTGATCGCAAGCGAGTGGGGCGGTGGCGCCAAAGCCGGATTGCACGGGAAACTCGATCAACGGTGGACGGAAGAATACCAGGCGAATATCTATCGCCACCAGTTAGGAATGCTGAATCGAATTCCGCAACTTAGAGGAACAAGTCCGTGGGTATTGATGGACTTTCGTTCGCCTAATCGGCCATTAGCGGGAATACAGGATGAATTTAATCGCAAGGGGCTCATCTCCGAACAGGGCGCGAAGAAGGAGGCATTCTTCATCCTGCAAAAGGCTTATAGAGACAAGACTGTCGGCAAGCCGGAGTAAACTGATCCGCGCTTGATTGTCTTGAATTGGTGAAGGAATCCTATACGAATCCGTGCAAAAAACTGTTGAATCAGTTATCCTGCACCTATGGCTATTGACAATATACTTGCCCAGATCGACGCCGAGATTGCACGGCTGACTCATGTGCGTTCCCTGCTGACTAATATTGGAACGGTTGCTTCCACAGTCCGTTCAAGCAAAGCGAAGAAAGCAGCCGAGAAGACCAAGCCCAGGAAGAAGCGCGTGCTGAGTCCCGAGGCGCGCAAGCGGATTGCGGATGCGCAGCGCAAGCGATGGGCCACGCAGAAGGCAAAAGCGAAGGTCAAATAGCACCGCGCAAGTAAGCGGTCGATATTCGTTACCCAACTGTAACCCGCGGCGTGACTGCGATCAGGATCCCATTCCGGTCATCACCAGCATGCGGGGCTCGGTCATTTCCTCAATTGCCGAGCGGATTCCTTCGCGTCCCAATCCTGAATCCTTTACGCCGCCGTAGGGCATAGGGTCCATGCGCCAAGTGGGCGTGTCTCCCACGATCAGCGTTCCCACTTCAAGCTCGCGAAACGCCGTCATGATGCGTCCCGCGTCGCGCGTCAGCAGGCCGGCCTGCAAACCGAAGCGTGAGTGATTCGCTTCTGCGAGCGCCTGCTCAAAATCGTCGTAGGGCTCGATGACGCAGACCGGACCGAAGACCTCCTCATCGCGCACCTTCATGCCGGCTTTGGTCCCGGTGAGAATCGCGGGCGTGACAACCGACCCCTTGCGCTCGCTGCCGCTGACCAGCTTGGCGCCCGCGGCAACGGCTTCCTTGATCCAGGCTTCCACGCGCTCCGCATCGGCGATGCGGATGAGCGGCCCGACTTCGGTGGTCTCGTCGGATGGGTCGCCGACGACCAGCTTTGCCGCTGCATCCACAACCTTCCATAGGAAAGTCTGGAAAATGGAGCGCTGGACAAACACGCGCTGCACGCTGATGCACGATTGGCCTGCAAAGGCGAACGCCGCATGGGCTGTGCGCGCCGCCGCATCATCGAGACTGGACCAGTCGCTGTGGACGATGAGAGCCGCGTTGCCTCCCAATTCGAGCACCACCCGTTTGCGCCCGGAATGCGCTTTGAGTTCCCAGCCGACCTTTGCTGAACCGGTGAAGCTCAACAGCTTGATGCGATCTTCTTTTTCGACAAGCCAGCATGTGTCGGCGTCGTGGAGCGGCAATACAGCCAGAGCCTCTTCAGGCCAGCCGGCCTTCAAAATCACTTCGCCCAGCGCCAGCGCGGTGAACGGCGTCTGCGGAGCGGGCTTGAGAATGATTGGACAGCCGGCGGCCATGGCCGGCGCCACTTTGTGAGCAGCCAGGTTGAGCGGAAAATTGAATGGCGTAATGGCCAGCACAGGACCGATGGGAAAGCGCTGCACAATCCCCCAGCGGCCCTCGCTGCCTTCAGCCATGTCGAGCGGAATGGTTTCGCCGCAGAGGCGGACCGCTTCTTCCGCGGCGGTTTTGAAGGTGAGGGCGGCGCGTTCCACCTCCGCGCGCGCCAGGCGCACGGGCTTGCCGGCCTCCGCCACAATCAACTGCGCAAAGCGATCCTTCTGCTCGATGAGCGCGGCGGCTACATTTTGAAGAATCTCGCGGCGTTTCCATCGCGGCTTGAAGCGGGTTCGGCGCAGGCTGGCGAGGGCGTGGCTGACTGCCTGGCGGGCATCGGCACGCGTGGCAACCACGGCGCGGCCTACCAGGCCCTGGTCCCACGGCGAGCGGACTTCGAGTGTTTCTCCTTCCGTCCATTCTTTGCCGCACAGCAGAAATCCCGTTGGCGTACCTGGCCGCATTTTCATGGCTTGGTTGTCCCCTCGTGCTCCACTCCATGGTACAGGCGCTGGCTGCGGGCGGCACGCCCGGCCGAGAAGTGCTTAATGACCTGGATTCGGAATGGAACCGCACCTGCGGCTTTCCCCGAATGTCTTCTTCGAACCAGACGCTGCTATGCGCTCAAAACGTAACGCGCTTTGATATCTTCGCCATACCACATGATGTAGTTGGTTCCCCACGCGTTGTTGAAGAGGCAGGAGTGGATGCCCTTGGTGAGATCGGGCTGATCGTTCGAGAACAGGAGCGGGGCGCGTTCGCCCAGCGCGACGACAGGGGCATCGGGAGTGTCGACGGCAAAAACGTCGGCTGCTTTCTTGTATTGGAATCCCTTTTGAAGGCAATGCATGTGGCGATTGCCGGACTCAGCCACTTCGAAAGGCGAGATTGCTTGCCCCGATTTTTCGAAAGTCCACATTTTCTCGTCTACCGCGATGGGGTTGAAGGTGAGCCACAGCGCTTCGGGCATGCGCGTTGCGGGCTTATCGAAGCAAGACACCGTGATATGAGCTTCCGCGATCCTTCCGGGCAGGTGAATTTCGACGAAAACTTTGCGCGGGAAAGCGGCGCGGCCGGATCGAAAGGCACCGTCGTCTTCGAAGCGGGGAACAATGACAATACGGTGCCCCTCCGGTGTCTCGTCGACGCGGACCTCGGCCGACGACGGATGCCACTCCTGGTGTTTTGCCCCGTAGCGCTCGATGTTGGGCTTGCCGAAGTCCTTTTGCGCCCAATCTTCTTTGGTGGTGACATAGGCGCCGATGAAGCGCTCGTAATCATCCTGCGAAAGTGTCTGGTAAGTGAGCAGCGCGATGGGATTGGCAGCTCCGGCCCACTCGCGTCCTGTGGTCTTGTTGGCGAGGCGCGTAATGGCGCCGGTATGAGGATCGATGACGATGAGGAACTGCGCGGTTTCAATGGGTTTTCCGGCCGGATGCGCAGTGACGGGCAGGGCGGGCTCAGAGGGCTTGACGCTCTCCAGCGAATGATTTGCTTCAGCGCGCAATTCGGCGGGAAGCGTGGCGATGCCGTCGAGAAGGTCGTTGCGTTTCTCAGTCCAACTGAACTCGACGACCTTGTAATTCTTTGTGTCCAGCATTTTGGCCAGGTCGGCGGGAATGTAATTGTCGAAGTCGAGCCAGGTCTTGGTGTCGGTTCCCCAGGTGTGCTCGGGCTCAAGCAACACGTGGCGCAGTAATTGCAGATCGGTTTCATCGCCGATTTTGAGTTTGCTGTTTGCGATCCATTCGTCGCGCAGGCGGGATAGGGCGCGATAGCGCGCCACCTTGAGAGGGTCGCTGGCGACGCCGTAGATCCAGGTGTCGCCAATCTCCTGTTCCACCACCGGAAGTCGGCCACGATACGGCACAAGCGCATTCGCCATGTCGGAGAGGTTTGTTGCCACGATCACGGCATTAGGAAACTGCGCCGCGAGGTCGGCATGGATTTGCGCGATCTCGTCGGGTGTATGCGGGCCGCTGTTATCGCCGCGTACCGCGGTGACCAGGGCGAGATCGGTACCGGGGACGATGGCAACGTCGCCGTATTCATGGTGGTACATTACGGGCAGACTGGCGCCCGATGGGTCTTTCCAGAGGAAGATAGGCGGCAGTTCGGCCGGCGTTGAGCCGCCGTTTACGCCGATTTCGAGGAATGTGACGCCGTGTTTCGCGAGCGGCTGAATGATGCCGCGCGTGTGGCCCGGAACGTCGGTCATCTTGGCCCCGGTGGTGGTTCTTCCGTAGCGGCGGTCGAGCGATTGCGAAATGGCGAGACTGCCTTCGATCATCGACGGCGACAGCATTTCGGTCTGCCAGGTAAAAGGCAGAGCGTGCCACGCGATGTCGCGGCGCTCGATGGCTTCCTCCATGGTCTTGCGGTCGGCCGCGGAGGCCTGGTCGAGGTACTCGAACAGCAACCAGGAACCTGTGGTCCAGACATAGCGGCGCTTGCCGTCGGCGTTGGCGGCTTTCGCCGTCTCGATGGCGCGAGGAAAGTATTGAGTGAAGTATTTGTGGACCACATTGGCCTGAGTATCGATGAAGCCGGCGTCGAAGTGGCACTTGAACATGACGAGGACGCGTTTGATGCCTGGGTGGCGCGTGGTTTCATCGGCGGCCAGTGCGAATGGCGGGCGCGAAAATAGCAGGCCGGTCCCAGTGGCGGCCATGGTTCGAACAAAATCGCGGCGTTTCATCGGCGAATCTCCTCGTGGCGTGGAATCGCACGAAGTGTATCATTCGAGGGGCCAGGGGAACCTCGGCGCCCCGATGCCGGGCTGCCGCGCCTCGCGATACACTCGTTGCATGATTCACGACGGCCGGAGCCGCAAACTTCCCTTTGATCCCGATGAGGCCCTTGAGCATTTGCGCAAGCGCGATGCGAAACTTGGCGCGCTCATTGAACGCGCGGGCCCATTCACGCTGCGGCTCGACCGGGCGCCTTCCCCTTTCGAGTCGCTGCTGGAATCGATTCTATATCAGCAATTGCACGGCAAGGCGGCGGCCACGATTCACAGGAGGGTGCGAGAGTTTTTTGGAGGCGATCCAACCCCCGAGCAGTTAGTCGCAGTGCCCGATGAGGTCCTGCGGGCGGCGGGGGTCTCGGGTAACAAGGCGCGCGCATTAAAAGACCTGGCGGCGCGAACCATTGATGGCACAGTGCCAAGCCACGCAGCGATCAGGAAGATGTCCGACGCCGACATTGTGGAGCGGCTGACTGAAGTTCGCGGCATTGGCCCGTGGACCGTGGAGATGCTGCTGATCTTCAGGATGGGGCGGCCGGATGTGTTGCCGGTGACGGATTACGGCGTCCGGAAGGGCTATGCGCTGACCTTCCAGAGGCTGCCTAAGTCGCGCGCAATCGAGGCTTCGGACCTGCCCAGGCCCGATGTCCTGTTCAAGCGCGGGCTGCGCTGGGCGCCGTTTCGTTCGGTAGCCAGCTGGTACTTGTGGCGCGCTTGCGACCTGGCAAAGAACACTCCGCCCGCGGGCCGATCGGGAAGGACATGAAACCGGCCGTCAAGCCCTGACCCCGGCTTCACCGTAGAATAGTCTTTGCGGGCCGCACTTTCCTGGCCCGCGATAGGAATTTTTCATGGCTGCGAGCAAACGTTACATCTGCATTCATGGACATTTTTACCAGCCGCCGCGCGAGAATCCCTGGCTTGAAACCGTGGAGACGCAGGACTCGGCTGCTCCGTATCACGACTGGAACGAGCGGGTGTGCGCGGAGTGCTACGCGACCAACGGCGCGGCGCGCATCGTAGACAACAAAAACCTGATTACCAATATCGTCAACAACTATTCGCGGATGAGTTTCAATTTCGGTCCCACGCTGCTGAGCTGGCTGAAGGAAAATGCCCCCCGCACCTACCGGATGATCCTGGATGGAGAACGAAGCAGCCGGAAGAATTTTCGCGGGCACAGCTCGGCGATGGCGCAGGTCTACAACCACATCATTATGCCGCTGGCGAACACCCGCGATCGTATCACGCAGATACGTTGGGGCATTGCCGACTACGAAAACAACTACGGCGACAAGCCGGAAGGCATGTGGCTGGCGGAGACGGCCGCTGACTCGGAATCGCTGGAGCTGATGGCCGAGAACTGGATCAAGTTCACCGTCCTCGCGCCGCACCAATGCAAGCGCATTCGGCCAATAAAGGGCGGGGAGGCGGGCAGCTGGACGGAGACTCCGAACGCAAGCGTGGACACGACGCATCCCTACCTCGTTCGGTTCGCCTCGGGGGCGTCGATTGTCGTGTTCTTTTACAACGGACCCACCTCGCGGGCTATCGCGTTTGAAGGGCTGTTGAACTCGGGAGAGAATTTCGCTTCACAGCTCAAGGCGGGCCTCAAGGACTCGTCGCAGCCGCAATTGGCGCACGTGGCGACGGACGGCGAGTCGTATGGGCATCATCACAAGTACGGCGAGATGGCGCTGGCCTGGGCGCTGTGGCTGCTGGAACGGGATAAGACGATCAGGCTGACCAACTATGGCAGCTTTCTGGAGCGGTTTCCACCGGAATACGAGGCGGAGATTGTAGAAGATACATCGTGGAGCTGTGCGCATGGTGTGGAGCGATGGCGCTCTAACTGTGGCTGCAACGGCGGCCACGCGGGATGGAACCAGGAGTGGCGTGCGCCGCTGCGCAAGGGGCTCGACGAGCTGCGGGACGCGCTCGTTCAGCTGACGGAGCAGGAGGGCGCACGGCTGTTCCATGATGTGTGGGCGGCGCGCAACGATTACATTGGCGTACTGCTCGATCGCACAACGGAGACCGTGAACCGATTCTTTCGCGCGCACCAGTCTCATCAGCTGACTGACGCCGAGCGCGTGCGCGGCCTGGAATTAATGGAGATGCAGCGCAACGCGCAGTTGATGTATACGAGCTGCGGATGGTTTTTCGACGATATCTCAGGCATTGAGACGGTGCAGATCATTGCCTATGCGGCGCGGGTACTGCAAATGGCGGAGCGGCTGTTTGACGAGCAGGTCAAGGGGCTGGAGCCGGCTTTTCTTGCGCGGCTTGCACAAGCGCGATCGAACGACCCAGCCGCGGGCGATGGCGAGGAGATCTATAAGAAATGCGTTGCCACCAAGATGTTGCAGTTGGAACAGGTGGGGGCGCACTACGCGATCAGTTCGGTGTTTTCTTCCTATGCCGACGAGACGGAGCTTTTCTGTTACCGGGTGCGGCGGATCTCGTATGAGATTCAGACCTCGGGGCGTGGAAGGCTGGCACTGGGGCGGGTGCGCATTTCCAGTACCATCACCGGACGCGCGCAGAGTTTTTCGTTTGCGGTTCTGCACTTCGGCGACCAGAATATTACGGCGGCGGTGAAGGCTTACAACGAAAACGATGCGGCGGAGTTCGAGGCCTTTCAAAAACAGGCCGCGGTGCGCGTGCAGAGCGCGGATTTTCCTGAAGTGATACGGCTTCTGGATCGATTCTACGGGCACGCGGACTACTCCCTCACTTCCCTGTTCAGCGACGAACAGCGGCGGATTGTGCGGCTGATCCTGAATTCGACGTTGTCGGATATCGAGAATTCGCTGACCGCCATTTATCGGGATCACGCCAGCCTCCTGCATTATCTTTCGCAGGCCGGCCTTCCGAAACCGCCCGCGCTGACGCTGGCCGCGGGTTTCGCAATCAACGCCGGAATTAAACGCACGATGGACACCGATCCGATCGACCTGGCTCAGCTCCGCTCGTTTCTGTCGCTTGCCAAGGCGGACCAGGTTCCGCTCGAAACGGCTACGCTCTCCTACATCGCAGATCAGCGAATGAAGCGTTTGATGGTGGAGCTGCAGATGTCTTCCGGATCGCTGGAGATGCTGGACCGGTCGCTGGCACTGGCTCGCACGCTCACTGAGCTGCCTTTCGAGTTAAACCTGTGGCAGGCGCAGAACATCTGGTACGAGATTTTGCGCACGTCAAGCTACGCGCTAACGGCGCTCGAAGTCAAGGACCGGCCCCGCTGGGATAAAGATTTTGGCGAACTGGGCGCGTGCTTGTCGATCAATACAGCGTCGATTCGGGCCGAGGAATCATCGTTGTCGGCTGTGCCCGCCGATTGAGAACAAATCCGGACGCGACGCGTGCGCAAGCCGGCGCAGACTAGCTGGCCTTTATCAGCCGGCCCTTCTTCAATTCAAACTTTTCGCCTCGCCAGACGATGGTGTTTCCAGCAAAGCCCGCGGCCCAAAGAGCCATTGCAATCAGGTCGCGAAACGGCAGCAGCCAGAGCAAGGGAAGCACCTGGTGATCGTCAAGGACTTCCGCGCCGACCGTCATGGCCAGGGCGAGGCGCAGGAAAAGGCTCAGGGCAAGGAGCCAAAGGCTTACCGGACTTAGGCCGCTGGCGATTACATTAAGCAGCGCCAGCCCCAGGCCGTAGGTGAAGATGAGGCCCATATATCCGGCGGGGCGGGCGTCCCGCACGGTGCGCAGCCAACGCAACTGATGGTCGATGAAGCTGCTCCAGTCGTACCCCGGAATGGCGGTTTCGACCACGGCCGAGCTGAGCTCGACCGTGTAACCGGCCCGGCAGATGCGCGCTCCCATCTCGTAGTCGTCGGCGAGGTGATCGACCAGCGCCTCCAGGCCGCCGGCTTTTTCGAGAGCTTCGCGGCGTACGGCAAGAGTCGATCCCAGGCCGTAATGCAGTCCGCCTTCCAGCATCTTGGCGAGCAGAACCGCGGGTTGGAAATCCGTGGCAATGCCCAGCGACTCCAGGCGCGATGGCAGCGTGCCGTGAGCGCGGCCGCGATAAAGCGCCGTCACCAGCCCTCGCACCGCGGTTTCCCGTTTTGGAGTAGTGTCGTGTAAAGAATCCGCGAAACACCCCATCACGCGCCCAAGATAATCGGGCGCGACGGTGATGTCGGAGTCATTGATCAGTAGGAACTCATACGAGGCGTGCCGGGCAAGCTGCATCAGCGTGCTGACTTTGCCATTGGTTCCCAGGCGTTCGGGGCACTCGAAGAGTCGAATCGAAGTTTGAGGGAACTCGAGCTTGAGCTGCTCAACGGCCGATGCAGCCGGATCGCTGAAGGACGAGACGCCGAAAAGAATCTCGCAACTTCCCGGATAGGTTTGCCGGCAGTGGCTGCGGAAGGCATCCAGCATTCCGGGATCGAGACCCTTGAGCGATTTGAGAATGGTGACGCCGGGGGTGAAGTGCTGGAGCGGTGCGCGGCGGCGCAGCAGAAAGACGCGGGCTGCCACCAGAGCCGCAAGAAAGTACCCCATTCCGGCGATGGCCAGCACCGTAGTTACCATCTCCACAGCGAAGGCCAGTTGACGGGGCATCACAGGGGTAAGTCTAACAGCGGGCAGTGGACAGTCGACAGTCTCCCGGTCTCCTGCGGTCGCAGTTCGCTGTAACTGTTCGCTGTCGACTGTCCTCTGTCCACTGCCTTACTCGTACCGCAGCGCCTCGATAGGGTCCAGGTTGGCGGCCTTCCACGCCGGGTAGATACCGAAAACCAGTCCGATGATGCAGGAGACGATGAAGGCGGTGATCACCCACAAAGTGGAGAGCGCGGCGTGAAGGAACGAAACGGCGAAATGGAGAATCAACGTAAACAGTGCGCCCGCGGTGATCCCGAGCAGTCCGCCGACCATGCACAGCGTAATGGCCTCGATGGTGAATTGAAGCAGGATGTCGCTCTTGGTTGCGCCGATGGCCTTGCGCACCCCGATTTCGCGCGTGCGCTCGGTCACGCTCACCAGCATGATGTTCATCACGCCCACGCCGCCAACCATCAGCCCAACGGATGAGACCGCGACCATGAAGAGGAACAGGCCGCCGGTCAACTGGTTCCATAGCCGGGTCAGCGAGTCGGGGCTGAAGATGGCGAAGTTGTCGTCCTGCTCGGTGCGCACGCGGCGGCGCACGCGCAGCAACTGCCGGATCTCTTCCGTGACCAGGGCCTTGTTGGCAGGTGCGTCGTATTTGGCGGCGATCCAGAAATCCTTGATCTCGGGATGAATGGTGTGAAAGGTGTGCAAGGGAAAGTAGGCGGAGTTGTCCTGGGTGTTGCGGCCGCTGCCAAAGGGCTTGGGCTGGTAATCGAAGACGCCGACGACGGTAAAGACGTCGCCATCGCACTCGATATCTTTGCCGATCGGGGAGCCATCGGGGAAAAGGTCTTCAGCTGCATCGTGGCCCAGGACCACGATCTTGGCGGCTCGCTCGTCTTCCTGATCGGTCCACATGCGGCCTTCTTTGAGTTGGATGTCCCTGGTGTCGCTGAAAGACGAAGTGGCGCCATAGAGGATCGTGTTCTGGATCTTGTGGGTTCCAGCTTTGACGGAGGAGCCGCCCAGGCCGGTTTCAAAGTCCTGATAAGTGAGGGCCGGATCGACGGCAAGCACGTGAGGCAAAGCGCGCATGGCGATACCGTCCTCGTAGGTGAGTTCTTTGCGGTTGAGCTCCGCAGTGGTCGGACGGCGGCCAAAGACTTCAAAGCGGAAGATCCACAAATCGTTGGTGCCCAGCGCGCTGACAAAGTTGTCGATGTTGGAGTTGAGGCCGTTGATGGCGGAGGAGATCAGGATCACCGTCGAGATGCCGATGGTAATACCCAGGATGGTGAGACCCGAGCGCAGCTTGTTCTTGCGCAAAGTATCGAGCGCCAGTTTAACGGCTTCTCTTGCGTGGCTCAGTCGCATGGCTATAACTCCGCCCGCAAGGCGGTAATGGGATCGAGCGCGGAAGCCTTGTGAGCCGGATAGATGCCGAAGAAGAGGCCTACGGCGGAGGCGACGAAGAGGCTGACGACGATGGACCAGAGGGCCACCACGGAAGGAAACGCGATCAGCGCGGTGATGATTTTGGCGGCCGAGATGCCAATAATCACGCCGATGATGCCGCCAATAAGCGAGATGGTGGCTGACTCGATGAGGAATTGGAGCAGAATGTCGCGCCGGCGCGCGCCGAGGGCTTTGCGCACCCCGATTTCGCGGGTGCGCTCAGTGACGCTTACCAGCATGATGTTCATAATGACGATGCCGCCGATCACCAGCGAGACGCCGGCGATCGAAACCACCACCGCGCCGAAGCTGTTCAGCACCTTGCCGAGCAGGTCTTTGAATGTAGAGCTGGAGTCGATGTTGAAGGTGTCACCGGCACTGGGGGCCAGGTGGCGGCGCACTCGCATGATGGTGCGCAGCTCGTCCATCACCGAATCCATGACGGCGCCTCCTCCTCCGGTATCCACATAAATGCTGAGGCTGGCGTTGGAACCGTAACTATGGATATAGGACGTGAGTGGAATCGAGACCCAGTTGTCCATGCTGGCGCCGAACATCTTTCCCTGTGCTTCGCCCACGCCGATTACGGTGTACGGCTCGCCGTCGACGCGGATCTCTTTGCCGAGCGGATCACCGGGTCCCAGCATGTTATCGACGATATCGGCGCCCACGATGGCCACGTGTGCCGCATGGTCGTCTTCAGAGGCGGTAAACCCTCGCCCCAGGGCGATATTGAGATTCGATATCGGGGGCATGGTCCAGGTCCAGCCCCGTATTTCGGTGTCGGTGGTCGAGTTGGTCCCGTAAACTACTTTGCCGGTCGAGGTTCGCTGCGCGCCCACCGAAACGCAGCTGCCGCATTCAGACTGTACAGCCCGATAATCATCGAAGGTCACATCGCGGCGCTTCTTGTATTCGAGATATTCCTCCAGGGTCATGAACGACTCTGGCATCTTGCTGATGGTGACCACCGCCGCGCCGTAGGAGTTGACCTTTGAGGTTACGAACTCCTTGGCGCCGTTGGTAAGGGTCACAACCGTAATGACGGAGGCGATGCCGATGACCACGCCGAGCAGCGTGAGGATGCTGCGCATCTTGTTGGCCCACAACGATTGCAGCGCCAGTTTGATGGCCTCGCTGAATTGCATCGATTCGGTTCTCCGCGCAAATCGCCGGCCCGCGGACGGTCAAGCGGCGAATTTGTCCGTTTCATCCAGTGTACGCAAACGCGGAGCGGTGCGTTCCCAGGTCTCAAGCGCGAGACCTGGGAACCCGGGATGAAGCGGAACATGCCCTTTTATGGCATGTTTTCCGTCAAAAAACGACTTGAAGGGGCCCTAATTGAACGAAAATTGAACGAACAAATCGGTTGTTGTTGACTATTCCGTAACCCGGCTAATCCTGTAAGTAATTGATGTTATTAACGTTAATTCGAATGCCGCTTTGAAATCGCCCTTCTTGGGGCTTGGGAGGGGTAGGGTACGGCCAGGGGGTACGGACCGATTAAATCCCTGACATTTTGAACCGGGCACATTTCTGAGTGATGGAATTGGACCTGAGATTCTCACACTTCCAGTGTGCGCGTCGGGCCGGTAATGCTACGCAACGGCGATGGTTCTTGCGCTGACGGATAGCGGCGACAGTGTTGTTAGTGGGCTGAGGCGCGGCGCCAGTCGCGAAGTCCCAGGATGGCCAGGAGCACCAGACCGGCGTAAAGCAGGGCCGTGGGGCGGAGGTCCTTGTAGATGTATTCGCCGATGTAGACCAGATCGACCGCGATCCAGAGCCACCAGTTGGCGATGTACTTGCGGGCCTGCCACCAGCTGGCTACCAGCGAATAACTGGTGAGAGCGGCATCGAGGTGGGGAAGGGCCGCTCCGACGCGAACCATGAGCCCGCCGAGTAGGACTGCGCCAACGGCGCCGGCCACGAGTCCGCCAAGCCAGCCGCGAACTGAGAGAGGCACGATGCGGACTTCGCCCTCCTGCTTGACGCCGCGCCACCAGTGCCACCAGCCGTAGAGGGTGAAGGCTACGAAGAAGACTTGAAGAAGCGCGTCGGAGAAGAGGCGCGCCTGGTAGAAGATGAGCAGATAAAGCAGATCGGCCAGCAGGACTACCGGCCAGCAGATGAGCAGGCGGCGGGTGGTGAGCCAGATGCCGAGGCAGGTGATGACAAAGCCGAGGAACTCGATCCAGTGAGCGGTAAGGTAGGCGGCAAGCAGACTCATTTCGCCTCCGCGTGCTGCGCGGCTCCCGCCAGATGATGCGAAGCCCATTGCCTGAGCGCGGCGGTGAGTTCGCGGCCGGCGGCGGTAGAGAACCACTCGGCGTGGCACACCAGGTAGCCTTCGTAGGCCATGCGGGCCTTCTCTTCCGAGTGGAGCGCGCCCAGGAAGTAGTCGGCTTCAGAGAGTGCGAACTCGGCGTGGCAGAGAGCGGTCATGGGGGCAAGTGCGGCGGCTTCGGCGTTTGAGAGCGGGCGGATGGATTCGTAGCCTGCGAGGAGCGCTCGCAGATGATCGAGGTGGACCACCACCACCTTCGGCGGGCCTGGCGTTAGCGGGCTTTGCTTCGGCGGGAAAGAGCTTTGGGCCAGAGCAAGCCAGTCGACGATGTTGCGCTCGATGGCCTGGGCGATGTCGTGGACGGCATTGGTGCGATCGGCCAGGCCGAAGTCGATGATGAACGCGGCGCGGGCGTCGGAGCCGGAGCCGGACCAGAGAAGATTGGAGGCGTGCAGGTCGTTGTGCGTCCAGAGGGCTGGGAGCGCAGGGAGAAGGGGAACGAGCTCGGCGTGAAATGGGGCAAGAAGATCGAGGGCTCGGTCGGCGCATCGGCGAACAGCTTCGTGGTTGGCGAGGGCGGGACGGGCGGCGAGGTATTTCTCGAGTTCCGGGTAAGGGTCGTGCGCCGCGAAGATTGAGAAGCTTGCGATGAGCGGCCGGGGTTGGCGTTGCGGGGCCGGATAGCCCTCTGACGCGAGATGGAGCCGCGCCAAGGCTTCGCCCGCAGAGTAAGCGTGGGCGGTGGTCATGAAAGGCGTCCAGGAAAGAGCGTCCTGATAGAGGTCGATTGCGTCGGGGGCCTCGTGGACTTCGTAGGTCCACTGGCCGATTTCGATGGCGCTTGCTCCAGCCTCGTTTGCGAAGACGCGCGGCGCCGGCGCGCCGTGGCGGCGAAGATGAGCCATGAAGCGGTGCTCTTCAGAGAGGCCTTCGGCATCGCGGACCGTTTTATGGTGGCGCTTGATGAAGACCCGGCCATGCGCCGTGCGCACCTGCGCCGCCGCCGAGAACGGTCGTGGACTCTCGGTGAGGATGGCTTCGGGGGCTCCGAGCGAAGGGAATTGGGCCAGGAGCGGACACAGCTCAGCCAGGGTGAGCGCAGGCCAGTCAGGCGCCACCAGTTCACCGGACATGCCGTGCGTTTTTTGGGCTGTGGTCATGGTCAGTTTCAGCAGCTTCTTGTGGAGTCCGTTAGAAAGACCGGACATTATCTTGCAAGCAGCATGAGCATAGGTAGCAAGGGCTAAAGCCCGAACCTCTAAAAAGGGCGCTTTTTCGGCCCGGCTGAAGCCGTGCTCTTGTTACCAGGCCGGTTTGAGCAATTGTTCTGCGTCCTCTAAAGTTGGACCCCTCCAAGGCCCGGAGTTCCACAGCCGGCTGCTAGCTTGCTCCTGATCTTGCTTCCTCAAAACGTGTAGTGGGCTGAGAGGCGGACGGTGGTGGGCGCGCCCAGCCAGACAAATGTGTCGCCGTAGCTTGCGCCGGTGTCGCTCCAGTAGCGCTTGTCGGTGATGTTGTCGGCGTAGAGTCGGAAGGTGACGCGGCCGCGCTCGCCGCCGGGGGTGTAGCGCAGCCCGAGGTTGAAGAGATTGACGGCGGGAACCGAAACCGCGTCGTCGCGGGTGGCTTCTTTGCGGGTGACGAAGCTCCAGCCGGGCATCAGATGCAGGCCGGCGACCCAGGGGAGAGTGAGATCGGTGAAGGCGGTGACGTTCAGATGCGGGACGTTGATGACCTGTTTATTGTCGAAGGCGGGCGTGCCGGTATTGGTGGAGATGGCGTTCATGGCGGTGGCGGATGCGGAGAGGCGCAGCCACCGGGCGGCTTTACCCTGGGCGTTGAGCTCGATGCCGTTGTGGGTTTCGCGGCCTTGGGACTCGAAGCATTGAGGAGCTGTGGTTGAGGTTGGCGTTCCGAGGCAATCGGTCCCCAGGGCGGGGTCGCTTGGATAAAAGAACGGGGCGCGCATGTGGAAGAACGCGGCGGTGAGCAGGATGCGGCGGCCGGGCTCGTATTTGGCTCCGATTTCGGCCTGGCGGGTGAAGAAGGGCGAGAGAAACTGGCTGCCGTCAGCGGCCCAAAAGGGGGCCTGGGGACCGAGCGAGAGCATCACGCCGTAATTGGAATAGAGGGTGAGGTTGTCGCGAGGCGAAAAGGTGACGGCGTATTGCGGCAGCCAGACTAGCTTGTGGGTGATGGTGGCCGGCGTGTTGGGGCTGGTGGCCGTATTCGAGTAGTTGTTGTCGCGCAGCGAGTCGGCGCGGCCTCCGGCGATGAGCTGGATGCGGCCGGGAAGATGGATGCGGTCTTCGACCACGCCCGACGATTGATGGCTGTCTTCCCAGAGGCGGCGCGGGCCGGCCGATTGGAGCGGATCTTCGAGCGAGTCGGCTGATCCCGGAGACGGAATCGGCGCCATGGGCTGATAGATGTTTTCCGATCCGACGTAGGTGTAGACGGCGCCGTCCTGGAAGATGCCTGCGGGATCGTAAGGATTCTGTACCGTGTAGTAGCCCGGCTGCTGGACGCTGCGCCGGAACAGGACGCCTCCGGCGGTGATGTCTTGCGCAATGGAGCCCAAGCGAATGTGACCGATGAGCATGGCTTCGGCCTGGGCATCGATGCGCAGTTCGCCGGGGTCGCGGTAGTCATACACATCATAGGTTCCGTCGGGCGCGAAAAACCACGAGTAGGGAGACGCGACCGTGCTGCACTCGGTCTCGTAGTAGCAGCCGTAGACGTAAAGCACGTTGTCCTGAATGAGCGAGTGGCTGAAGCCGGCTGCCGCAAAGGCTGTCCAGTTGGGCGAGAAGCTGTGGTTGAGGCGGCCCGAGGTGTTGAAGGTGTCGTAGGTATCGGGCGGTCCCCAGGGCTGGTCGCCGAGCATGGTGGAGGGATAGATTTCGTGGATGTTGGGCAACGCCAGGCCGCCGAGAAGCTGATAGCCGCTGCCGTCGCGTTCGGTTTTGTGCTGATATTCGAAGTCGCCCTTGAGGGTGGTCGCGGGGGTGGGCTTCCAGTTCGCGCTACCCGAGCCGACGGCTCGCCAGCCATTGGTGTCATTCATATAAGGAACGATGCGCTCGCCGGCCAGGTTGACGCGCGCGCCCACCTGCTGATGGCGGCCGAAGAGATGCCCCAGGTCGATGGCACCGTAGCTGGTGCCGCGGTGATCGGTGGCCAGATCGAGTGCCTTAATGGCGGCGGGCGATTTGGTGACGTAGTCGATGAGGCCGCCGGCCGAGGCCACGCCGCTGTCGACGCCGGCAATCCCCTTGAGAAACTCGACGCGCTCCTTGTCTTCGAGCGGTACGTCCTGCTCGCCGGCGATGGT
>Ga0182013_10002773_pt1 | contig 22583 bp, 19 predicted proteins | sample 612S2MmetaG_FD_120487 | JGI IMG/M metagenome (GOLD analysis project Ga0182013, IMG submission 120487) | Permafrost microbial communities from Stordalen Mire, Sweden - 612S2M metaG | ecosystem: Environmental > Terrestrial > Soil > Wetlands > Permafrost | place: Sweden: Stordalen | collected... | reverse complement strand
CCGTTCATGCTGGCGCGCCTGACCAACACGCTGGATCATGTCAGCGACGGCCGCTCCGGCTGGAACCTCGTCACCGGCAGCAATGACGGCGGCGCGCAGAACTACGGCCTCGAACGCCAGTACCCGCACGACGAGCGTTACGAAATGGCCGACGAGTATGTCGAACTCGTGCACAAGCTGTGGGATTCGTGGGAACCCGGCGCGATGGTGATCGACCGCGACAAGGAAATCTTCGCCGACCCCACCAAAGTGCATCCCGTTCATTTCGAAGGCCGCTACTTCAGCTCGCGCGGTCCACTGTCCGCGCCGCGCTCGCCGCAGGGCCATCCCGTCATCTGTCAGGCCGGCGGCTCCGCCCGAGGCCGTACCTTCGCCGCTCGCTGGGCCGAAACGATCATCGCCTCGGCCGGCAGCATCGCGGCGATGAAGTCGTTCCGCGAGGACATCCGTGCGAAAGCCGCGGCTTTTGGACGCAACCCGGACCACATCAAGGTCCTGTTCATGATTTCCCCGTTGGTGGACGAATCCCTCGACGCCGCGAAAGCCCGCCGCCAGGGACAAATCGACGAGGCCAACGCGCACGCCGACTTCCATCTCGCCTCCCTATCGCGCCTGACCGGCATCGATTTCTCGAAGTTTGGGATGGACGAAGTTCTGCCCGACCTTAAATCCAACGGCCACCAGACGATCGCGGCCCATTGCAGCGGCCGCACGCCGCGGCAACTCCTGGAATCCGGCAGATCGCTCAAGGATGTCAGCCTGCTCGGCACCGCCGACATGGTGGCGCGAGAAATGTCGGATCTGATCGATGAAGTCGGCGGCGACGGATTCCTGATCATGTATCCCGAACTGACCCGCCGCTATATCGCCGAAATCGCCGATGGCCTGGTGCCGGCCTTACAAAAACTCGGTGTGGTGCGGGAACGCTACCAACACGTCATGCTGCGCGATAACCTGCTGGAATTTTAAGCTGACGCTCCCAACAACCGCGCCGCTTTATAAAATGACGCAGCAACAAGCGCCCGCGTGCGATTTCCGCCGGGCCGTGTAGACCGGCTGCTCCTCCAACACCGCGCCGTCATGGTTGGCGTTCCAATCAGCGATCTTCACCGTATAGGTGCCACCGTTGTACCAGACGTCCAGCGGAACGCGATACACAAAGGGAATAATCTGGGTATTGGCGAAATGCGTCGCCTTACTCTGTAATACCGCGGTCACGGGCCATCGGTTCACATCGTTCGCGGCGATGTCGCCAATGAACACTGCGATGTCGGGCGAGCCTCCGGCCTGCTCTCTCATGCGGTCCAACATCTCGCCAAGGCTCTCGGTAAATCCGAACGCCCCCTTTTCCGAACTGACGGCGGCGTGACCGCCGACGACGCGCTCGACCGGCCGCAGGCGGATGAAAATGATCGCGAGGCAGGAATCGACGTGCGGGAAGAACAGATCCTCCCCCGTTGGCAGTAGAACAACATCGTTCTTGTGTCCCTGGCCCCATTCTTCGCAATTCACGGTCATGGTTCATTCCGCCATGCTGAGAGCGGAGGAGATTGGCGAATTTCCAAGGTTCTGACAACAACGCGGATCAGGCGCGAGGGCTCCGAGGCCGCGAACCCGCCAGGAGCAGCGCCCCGTGGGATCCGGGGCGCGCTCAGCGCCGTTGTGTCAGGCCCGCCACGACAGCCAACCCGGCGCCGACACCCACCACGATCACCGTGGCGAGCGCGTAAATCTCCGGCGTCACCCCCAGCCGCGTCGCCGAGAACACCAGCATCGGCAGCGTCGTCGCGCCTGGGCCACTGGTAAAACTCGCCACCACCACGTCATCCAGCGACAGAGTGAACGCCAACAGCCATCCCGCCGCCAGCGCCGGCATCAACAACGGCACCGTCACCCACAGGAACACCCTCCACGGCGGCGCGTACAAATCCGCCGCCGCCTCCTCCAGCCCGGTCCCGAGGTCGGAAAACCGCGCTCGCACCACCACGGCGACATAGGCGACCGCGACCGAGGCATGCGCGAGCGTCACCGTTCCCGCCCCTCGCCCGGACGGCCAGCCGGTGAACCGCTCCAGCACCACGAACAGTAGCAGCAGCGACAATCCGGTGATCACCTCCGGGAGGATCAGCGGCGCGAACAACGCCGCCTCGAACGCCGCCCGCCCGCGGAACCGGCCAAACCGCGCCAGCGCCATCCCCGCCGCCGTGCCAACCGCCAGAGCCAATGTCGCCGACACCGCCGCGATCCGCAGCGACAGAAACGCCGCGTCGAGCATCGCCGCGTCCTGGAACAGCACCCGGTACCAGCGCAACGAGAACCCGCCCCACGCCGTGACCGACCGGGAGTCGTTGAAACTGAACCCGATCAGGAAGGCGATCGGCAAGTATAGAAACGCGTAACAGGCGATCAGCCAGGGGATCAGCCCAAACCGTGTCGTCATCGAGCATCCCTTATTGGGTGTGGGTCAGTTTGATTGTCGCCAACCTACCCGAGGTCGCGGTCGTTGGGACACTCGGCCCGAACCGCCGCATCCGACCCAAACCGGACCTACGGAGACCGCTCGAGGCGGACCCGGTGCGTCAACCGCCGCGCACCGGATTCATGCAACGGGAAAGTCCTGTGATTTCAAGGCTCCGGCGTTGGTGCGTGTTTCCTGAGTTTCGCGTAAGCCATGAATGCCAAGGCAATATCCGGAGGGCGCGTTCTACGTATCTGACCTACCTGTCGTACCCGGCAGATAAGGAACGGTTCGAATGGCGATCAAAAAAAGTGCCGCGACGCCGGTCATGGGAGGCCGTGAATGGGCCATGTTGCTGGCATTGGCGGTGCTCTGGGGCGGCTCGTTTTTCTTCAACGGTGTCGCGGTGCGGGAATTACCCTCCTTCACCTTGGTGTGGCTACGCGTCGCCTGTGCTGCCGTGACCTTGCTGGTGGTGTTACGCCTGCTCGGGCACCGAATGCCAATGCAGGGTCGTGTTTGGCTCGCCTTCTTCGGGATGGGCCTGCTCAATAATGTGTTGCCCTTTGTTCTCATCGTGTGGGGCCAGCATCGCATCGCGAGTGGTCTGGCATCCATCCTGAACGCGACAACGCCTCTGTTCACGGTCCTCGTCGCACATATGCTGACGCCCGATGAAAAGCTGACGCCCTTGAAAGGTGCCGGTGTTATCCTGGGTTTCGCCGGTGCCGCGGTGATGATTGGTCCGGACGCCCTGGACGGGTTGGGTGACGGCGTGCTTGCCCAGTTCGCCTGCCTTGCCGCCGCTGTCTCGTATGCCTTCGCCGGAATTTTCGGGCGGCGGTTCAAGCGGATGGGAATCGCACCATTGGCGACAGCGGCGGGGCAAGTCAGCGCATCGACGGTCCTACTCCTCCCGATCATGCTGCTGATCGACCGTCCGTGGACTTTGGCGATGCCCCACGCCACGACCTGGGCCGCGGTATTGGGAGTGGGATTGCTCTCAACCGCTTTGGCTTACGTATTGTATTTCCGCATTCTCGCCGCGGCGGGTGCGACCAACCTTTTACTCGTCACCTTTTTGATCCCCGTCAGCGCGATCCTACCTGGGGCGCTTGTACTGGGCGAAGTGCTTCTGCCTCGGCATTTCCTTGGTATGACTCTGATTGGGGCCGGTCTGGCCGCAATCGACGGTCGACTGTTTCACCTGCCTCGCGACAAGGCGCGGGTCTCTCCAAAGCCAAGAGCAGTTCCATCGGTCGCCAAACCCGACCAGGCGGTGTTTTCCGATCGCGGAGGGATCTGAATACACGAGGCCGGGCAATTCCCCTACGTCGCGGGTTTTGACCCGAGGCGGAAATATGTATTGTGCTTGTCTTTTACTTGCTGCGCCATTCTTGATTCATGCATCAACGCCGACCCGCGACACCCGCTGAATCGACCGGGATCACCGAGCCCGCGAGAGTCCGGTTTCCACCCATCGCCCCCTTCGTACAACCGTTGGGAATCCACGACCAACCGACTATAAAGGTTCCTTACCCGTCAGCTCCAGGTGACAAGACCCATGGCCACGACAAGCCGGGCGACAGCCAGCCGGCCCACAGGCTCTCCCCGCGGCGGCACGTTGCCCGCCCGCCGGTCCGCCCTCGGTGGCCACACCGCCGAACTGGCCGGCCTGGCGCTCGCCTGCGTCGGCCTGGCGCTGCTGATCGCTCTTGGTTCCTACGATCCGCACGATCCGTCGTTGAACACCGCCTCCTCCCGCGGCACCCATAACCTGGTCGGCCCGTTGGGAGCGATCGTCGCCGACCTGTTGTTGCAAAGCTTCGGTTGCGCCGCCGCCCTGCCCGGCCTGACCATGCTCGTCTGGGCCTGGCGCCTCGTGTCCCGCCGCGGCATGGGCTCGGTCGCGGTCCGCCTCGCCTCGCTTCTGGGCTCCATTCCCGTCTGCGCCGCCGTGCTCGCCTCCCTGTCGTCCGAGGGCGCGGTGACCTGGCCGACCCTCGCCGGTCCTGGCGGCGCCTCCGGCCGGCTGTTGGCCGAAGCCGCCCTCAGCTTCAGCGGCCGCCTGGCCGGGCCGGCGGGCGAGGCGCTGGCCTGGATGGGGGGAGTCGGCCTGTCGGTCGCCCTGGTCGCGCTGGCCCTGGGCCTGACCATCTCCGAGTGGCGCTCGGCGGGCCAGGCCGCGAAAACCGCCGCCCATGCCACCGCCGGCGGCGCCCGTTCAGGCTGGCGCTGGCTGGGCTGGGGCATCCTGCCGGTGCCGCGCTTCGCCGCGCTGACCAGTTACGTCCCCGCGACCTTCCGCGCCCGCACCGCTCCCGCGTTCGAGGGACCGATGGCCGGCCCGCCCGAAGTTCGCCCGGAATACCAGCCGCTCGATCCCGAACCGTTTCCCGATCGCCCGCTGGATCCGCCCATGCCGCGCACGCCGCCCCGCCCGCCGCGCAAGCCGCCGACTGTCTCGTCCGGCGCCAATCAGGGGATCCTGCCGCTGACCGAGACCGGCTGGCGTTTCCCGCCGTTGTCCCTGCTGCACCCGCCGCCGCTTCCGTCCGTCTCGGGCCCAACCCGCGAGGCGCTGGAAGGCAACGCCCGCCTGCTGATCAAGGTGCTCGCCGATTACGGCGTCAAAGGCACCATCGTCGACTTCCGGCCCGGCCCGGTGGTGACCCTGTACGAACTGGAGCCCGAGCCCGGCATTCGCAGCGCCCGCGTGATCGGCCTCGCCGACGACGTGGCGCGCAGCCTGTCCGTGACCGCCGTGCGCATCGCCACCGTCCCCGGCCGCAACGTGATCGGCATCGAGGTGCCGAACGCCAAACGCGACACCGTGTACCTCAGCGAAATCCTGTCCAGCGAGGAGGTCCGCAAACACTCGGGCCGCCTGCCGATCGCGTTGGGCAAGAACATCGGCGGCCAGGCCGTGGTGTCCGACCTGACGCGGATGCCGCATCTGATGATCGCCGGCACCACAGGCTCCGGCAAGTCGGTCGGCGTCAACGCGATGATCCTGTCGTTGCTGTACCGCTTGTCGCCCGATCAATGCCGCATGATCCTGATCGACCCGAAGATGCTGGAATTATCCATCTATGACGGCATTCCGCATCTGATGGCCCCCGTGGTCACCGAGCCGGCGAAAGCCGTCACGGCGCTGAAATGGGTGGTCCGGGAGATGGAGCGCCGTTACCGGGCGATGAGCCAGCTCAGCGTCCGCAACATCGGCGGCTATAACGAACGCGTCGAGGATGCCCGCCGTAAGGGCGAGGTCGTGACCCGCCGCGTGCAAACCGGTTTTGACTCCGAAACGGGCCGCCCGACCTTCGAGGAACAGCCGCTGGCCCTGGAAGCGTTGCCCTTCATCGTCGTCGTGGTCGATGAAATGGCCGACCTGATGATGGTCGCCGGCAAGGAAATCGAGGCCGCCGTGCAGCGCCTGGCACAGATGGCGCGCGCCGCCGGCATTCACGTGATCATGGCGACGCAGCGGCCCTCGGTCGACGTCATCACCGGCACGATCAAGGCCAACTTTCCGACCCGGATTTCGTTTCAGGTGATTTCCAAGTTCGACTCCCGTACCATTCTGGGCGAGCAAGGCGCCGAACAATTGCTCGGCATGGGCGACATGCTGTTCATGCAAGGCGGCGGCCGGATCACCCGCGTGCACGGACCGTTCGTTTCGGATGAGGAAGTGGAACGCGTCGTCGCCTTCCTGCGCGAGCAGGCCGAGCCGGTGTATCTCGATGAGGTCACCGAACCGGTCGACAAGGACGACGATTCGGCGATGTCCGGTATCTCCGTTGCCGGCGACGGCGAGAAGGGCCTGTTCGATCAGGCCGTCGATCTGGTGGCGCGCGAAGGCAAGGCCACGACGTCGTTCATCCAACGGCATCTGAACATCGGCTACAACCGCGCGGCCAAGCTGATCGAGCAGATGGAGAAGGAAGGCATGGTCGGCCCGGCGAACCATGTGGGCAAGCGGGAGATTTTGTTGCGAAGGACGAATAAGGACGAGGATTAGGCGACGGCCAACAATAACCGGGTCGCCCGGCGAACCATCGTGTATCGTCATCCCCGGGCTCGACCCGGGGATCCATCCAGGCACCGTGCGGCGATTGGTCCCCGGGTCGAGCCCGGGGATGACGGGAAGGCCCGGCGCGTCAGGCGACTCGTTTATTGTTGGGCGTCGCCTTAGGCGAGTTTCCCGCCCTGGTCAGAAGCGCATATGTTGGTGAGCGCCATTATGGGGCTCACCAAAAACATTGAGTCGTCCGGTCATCCCCGATACTCTCACCGCTGTGAAGGAATCGCATTATGCCGTCCGGTTATGATGCCGAACTGACCATCCCATCCTTGCTGGCGGCGGAGCTTCAAGCGATCGCGGACGAGGAACGCCGCCCACCGCTCGATGTCCTGCGTGATGCCATCGAAAGCTACCGCAAGGAACAACGATGGCGCAGAACGCTCGCGTATGGCGCGGAACGTGCCAAAGCGCTTGGTCTGACCGAGGCCGACGTCCCACGCCTGATCGCCGAATATCGCCAGGAGAAGCGCCAAAGTCTCCACTCTGAGTGATCATCGTCACGGCGGACACCGATGTCTACCAGGGACCTAACACACCGCCCGCAGCATCTTCAGCGCCGCCCCCGCCGCGCCGAAGCCGTTGTCGATGTTCACCACCACCACACCCGGCGCGCAGCTCGCCAGCGCGGCGAACAGCGCCGCCTTGCCACCCGCCGCGACACCATATCCAACTGAGGCCGGAACAGCGATGACCGGCGCCTCGACCAGTCCGGCCAGCACGCTGAACAGCGCGCCCTCCATCCCGGCCACCGCGATCAGCACGCGGCACGCCCGCAGTTCCTCGAGCCGGTCGATCAGCCGCCACAACCCGGCGACCCCGACGTCGGCGACGATCCGCGCGCGATGGCCGGCGAAGGCCAGCGTCCGGGCGGCCTCGCGCGCGACCGGCAGGTCCGACGTGCCGGCCGCGACGATCCCGATGCCGCTGTCCGCCAGCGCGACGCTCCCGCCGAGGACCGCGGTGCGCGACAACGGATCGTGATCCAGCACCGACCGCGTTTCCGGCGCCAACGCCGTGTGAGCGGCGTCGGTCAGCCGGGTCAGCAGCAAACGCCGTCCGGAGCAGGCGGCGACGATCGCGTCGATCTGGGCTGGCGTCTTGGCCTCGCAGAAGATCGCCTCGGGCACGCCGGTCCGCCGCGCGCGGTCCCGGTCGATCTGAAACTCCGGCGTTTCCAGGCTCATCCGTGCACGAACATGGCGCCGCGCCGATACGGCCCGACGCCAACCAGACGGCGGCCATGCGCGCGGCACAGCGCGCCTGCCAGGTCCGCCAATGGCGCGGCATCGGCGGCGGCGTTGCCCGCCTCGATCGTGATGCCGGCATGTGTTACCCGGCACCGCAGCGCCATGCCCACCGGCGCCAACGCGGCGAGCCGCGTTTCCATCAGGTCGATGAACGCCAGGTCGTCCGGATCGATCGCGATGCCCGTCTCGACCCGGCTGGCGAGGCACGGTTGCGCCGGCAATTCCGCGACCTCGTCGAGCCCGAGCCGCCGCGCCAGCGCGCGCACCGCCGCCTTGTCCATACCGGCTTCGATATAGGGATGCACGACCGCGCGCTCCGACGCCGCCAGCAGGCCCGGCCGGTAGTCGCCCAGATCGTCCAGATTGGCCCCCGACGCGATGGCGCCCGTCGTCAAAGCGCGAATGCGATCGTAGAGATTGGTCTTGCAGAAATAGCAGCGGTTGACCGGATTGTCGCGATACCGTTGGTCGTCGAATTCGCCGGTGCCGGTCACCGTCAGCCGCCAGCCTTCCCGGGTCGCCCGCGCGCGGACACGCTCCGTCGCGGCCGGTGGCACGGCGGGAGACACCGCGTGGATCATCTCGACCTCGCCCATCGCCCCGCCCTGGGCCCCGCTTTGCCACAGACGGTGAGCGAAGGTTGCCAGCGTCATGCTATCGACGCCGCCGCTGACCGCGATCGCCAGATGCGCGTGGCGCGAAAGCCGGCCGGCGAGGTCCGCGTGCATCGCGACCGGGTTCGCGACGTCGCCGTTCATCCCGGCCGGGCCGGCAGGGTCCACGTTCATCGCCACCGGGATGGCAACATCCGCGTCCATCGCGACCAGGTTGGCGAGATCGCTCATCCCGGCGCGGCCTGTTCGGCCAGCCACTTCAACCGCCGCCGTCCCTCCAAACTGTCGGCGGCCAGGTCGTCGCTCTCCGCCTTGGTACTGGGCTGACCATCGCGATCGACCGTCTTGACGCCGATTTCGATCCCGCCGGCGTCGGTCCGCGCCAGCCACCGCGGCAGGACGACCCGCTGTTCCTCCGTCACCCGCAGCCCGATGGTCGAGGTCTCCAGAAAGCAGCGCGCGATGACCGCGTCCGCCCGCTCCGGCCGCGCCAGCAATCGAAACGACTGCATCGGACGGTTCTTCTTGCCGTGGACCTGGCCAATATTGAGGTCCAGCACGCCCTCGGCCGAGCGCAGCCGGTCCGCCGAGACCGCGATCTCCTCGCCGGTCATGTCGTCGATCTCGAAGCTGATGATGACGATCCGTTCGCGGCCCCAAGGAAACGGAGCGGGGAGCGGATCGGCCTCGAACACCAAAGCACGCAGCACGTTCGGAATGCCCGGCAGCGTCCTTGTGCCCGCGCCGGTGCCGATCGCGATCAGCCTGGCCGTGGGGAAGGCACCGCCGCCGTCCAGACCCACCAGATGGCGCAGGATCGCCGCGCCGGTGGGCGTCACGCGCTCCCCGCCCACGCCGTCATCGCGCCACGCGAAGCCGGTCAGCAGGGCGGCCGTGGCGGGCGCCGGGACCGGCAACATTCCATGTCGCGTTCTGACCAATCCCCCGCCGCGCGGCAGCGGGGAAACCGTCCAGCGCGCCGGCGCCAGCGCCGCGGCGATGCTGCCGGTCGCGACGACGTCCAGCAGCGAATCCCAGTCGGCGATCTCGTGGAAACGCACCGCGTCGATCGGCACCTGGTGGATCTGGGCCTCCACCTCGGCGATCAGCGTCAGGATCGCCACCGCCTGCTCGGCCGTTCCCTCCGCGAGTGGCGCCGCGCGGATCCGGCCCACCATGTCGAGGAACGTGCCGGCGTCGCGTTCGGGGCGATGATCGTGGTCATGCCCGTGCTTGAGACCGCGGTGATCGGCGTGGAGGGGTGCGCTGTGCGGGTTGTCGCGGTGCGGATGATCGCCATGCGGGTGATCGCGATGGGGTTGATCGTGCTCGTGATCGGCGTGGTGTTGATCGCGCTCGTGATCGCGGTGATCGCCCGGATCGTGTTCGCGATCCTGGAGCGCGTGACTCCGCGCCTGGCCGGCCAGTCCGAAACCGAGCCCGCGCAGGATGCCGCTCCGGGTTTCCCGCAACTGACCTTCATACCCTTCCGGCAGCGCGGCCGCGGCATCCGCCAGCACGCGCGGACGCAGATCCGGGAACGCGTCCAGCAAAGCCGCGACGAACATGTCGCCCGCGATGCCGCCGACCGCGTCAAGATGGATGTGGCGCATCGCGTCAGGCGGCCTGATGGACCGGAACGACATACGGGCCCTCGGGGATGATCGCCACCGCGCCGTCGCCGTGCCGCGCCACGCTGGCGGCGATCGCGGCGTCAACGGAGTCGATGATCTCGACACCGGTGATGCGGCGTTCCTCGGCGTCCAACCCCTCGGTATAAAGCTGGATGTTGCCGACCCGCATCGGCTTCAATTGCATCTCGGTCTGCCACTCGTCGATCTCGGCCAGCGTCTTCGCCGTCAGGGTCGCGAGGAACCGTTGCGGTCCCAGTTCGACCAGCTTCGCCTGCGCGGCGCGAAATTCGTCGGAGCCAAAACCCTCCGAACAGCGCGAGGCGATGATCAGCGTGCCCCCCGGCTCCAGGATGTCGATCGGCGTTACCATGCCCTTGACCGTCTGATAGTACGTCTTGTCGAGCGGATAGCCGGCCGACGACGTCACCACGGTTTTGAAGCGGCGGCCGACCTTGATGCGCGTCGCGTCCCGGATGAACGCCACCGCCGCGAGGTGGCTGGCGATGATCTCGCCGAAGGTGACGTGCACCAGGTCGCGGTCCTCGTCGATCACCGTGTTGAGCGCGTAGAGTTCGCCGACCTTGCGCACGATCTCGAGCTGTTCCTCGTGCAGCGGATTGCCCACCAGGTTGCACTGCGCGGCCAGCGGATCTTCCATGAAACGCGCCGAATGGAAGGTGCGGATCGTGGCGTGACCGGCCACACCCGGCGCCACCACTTTGCGCCCGCCGGACCAGCCGGCCATGAAGTGCGGCTCGACGAGGCCGGTGGCGATGCGCAGATCGGCCTCGATCAGGATCCGGTTGATGCCGACCGGCGTGCCGCGCGTCGCGGTCGGTCCCAGATCGATATGGTCTTGTGTGTCGCGGGCGTAATGGTTCACCACCCGAACGTTCGCCATGACCCAGGGATCGCCGACGACCTCGGCCAGTTCGTCGCCCAGGTTGGGGCGGTGCAGGCCGGTGGCGACGAGGATGGTGATCCGGTCGAGCGGAATGCCGCTTGCGGTCATGGTCTCGATCATCGGCCGCAGGAACAGGCGGTTCGGTACTGGGCGGGTGATGTCGCAGATCAGGATGCAGGCGCTGTGACGTCCTTTCGCCAGCTCGCGCAGAGGCCGGGCATCGACCGGATTCGCCAAAGCGTCGCGGATCGCCACCGCGTTGTCGGGCAGCTTCGGCAGCATTGCCTTGCGAATGACCGTCGGGATGGCCAGCGCCGGCAACACCACGGGCAGCATGCCGCGACCATAAGCCAGCTCGACGTTGGTCTGTGCCATAAAGCCCTCGGAGTTCGGTGATGTCGCGCGGCGCGGCCCAGGGGTGACGGCGGCGAGACGGGCCGGTGCGGCATTATTGGGCCGCGAGCCTGGCGATGACAAGCTTCCCGCCGTTCGCCCGGCGATTCTCATTTTGGCGGAACCGCTTGCATTTCTCGTCATCCTCCGGCGTGGCCGGAGGATCGGCGGCCACGCGCCCGTCCGAAAATGTGTGGCCATTCAAAGTTGTGCGGAATTTGACTGATCCTCCGGGCAAGCCGGAGGATGACGAATTCAAGCCGGAGGATGACGAATTCAAGCCGGAGGATGACGAATTAGGGAGGCCGATCGGCAAAATGAGAACTGCTGCCGTTCGCCCCTGTCGTGGAAGTCCGCCGCGCTCGAAGCCGATGCCGGACAAGCCGCGCCTTCAGCGCATGACGATTTGCTGGAACCCGCCCTCGATTGCGGCTAATCATAATACGATACTTTTAATTAACCCTTCCCGGACGACAGGGAGGAGTGGAATCCGCGAATGGATCATCCCCACCAGATGTGCGGAACGCGGTGTCGGCGGCCCCAAATGACAGGACGTCAGACCATCCTGTGCTCACGCGGCTCCGGACAAGCGCGCCAGAACGAATGGCCGCCCGGGAGGAAGTAAGGCTTTCAGCCACGGGTGCGCATGGACACGAATTTCATTGGTTTCCGGCGCCGAATGCGCAACGCGACCCGCGGATCGAGCCGAACAAGGCAGACCCGAAATGAATATCCGTGTGCATCCGTGTGCATCCGTGGCCAAACCTTTTGCCGCGCCCGACCCAACTCCGGAACAAACGCGTCCAGAACGGCCAAGAGCCAGGAATCACGCCGCCCTTCTCAGGCACCCGCACGGAACCGGCGGCCAAAAGCCGGCCACCCGAGTTGACAGCCGCCGACTCATCCTACGATATACTTAATCGGTAAGGCACACGGCCGCGACACCAGCCCCTCAGGCATCGCCGGCACGCAAGCAAGGCCTTCGGGAGAAAAACGTGGCAACCAACCGACAATCCATCACCCGGCGCACGGCCATCGGCGGCGCCACCGCCGGCGTGCTCGCCGCCACCGCCAGACGCGCGCGCGCCGTGCCGATCCAACTGAAGCTCGCCACCGCCGACACGATGAACGACACCTCCTATGAGGTCGGCCAGCGCTTCGGCGCCGAGGTCGCCGCGCGCACCAACGGCAAATACGACGTCCAATTGTTCGTCGGCGGCGCGCTCGGCAGCACCGTCAACCTCGCCAACAGCCTGCAAACCGGCATCATCGACTGCGCCATCCTGACCTCTGGCTATCTCGAATCCATCGTGCCCACGGTGCAATCCATCGACCTGCCGTTCATCTTCAAGGACGAGGCCACCGCGGAAGCCATGCTCGACGGCGATCTGGGCCACCGCCTGTTCGCCGACATGTCCGGACGAGGCATCCAGGGCCTCGCCTGGGGCTGGTACGGCTGGCGCCAGATGGAAATCACCGACCGCGCCGTGCGCACCCCCGACGACATGAAAGGCCTGAAGATCCGCATCCAGCCCGGCCCGGTATTCGCCGCGATGTTCCGCGCTCTGGGCGCCATTCCGGTGCCGCTCGACGGTTCCGAAGTTTACCTCGGCCTGTCGCAGCACACGGTCAACGGCGTGGAATTTCCGCTGCCCACGTCTGTCACGTTCAAGGTCTATGAGGTCACCAAATACCTCGCCCTCACGCGGCACAGCTACAACGCCGGCGCCCTGATGGTCAGCAACGCGCGCTGGAACCAGTTGTCGCCCGAGGAGCAGAAGGCGTTCCAGGACTCGGCCGCCGCCGTGCTGCCGTTCTGGCGCACGACGATCGCCAAACGGTCCGACGAAGCGCTGGCGTTCCTCCAGGCACACGGCATGCAGCCGACCAACCCGGACTTCAAGGCGTTCCAGGACAAGATGAAGGGCGTCTACGACCAGTTCAGCCCGAAATACCCGGAGCTGTTCAAGATGCTCGTGGAGCGCAACGCATGACCGGCCAAAGCGGCCTGCTGCTGGCGATGATGCAACCTCCCCCGACGATGGAGGAGGAATTCCAGGACTGGTACGACACCGAGCATTTCCCCGAACGCGCCGGTTGCGAGGGCTTCGTCACCGCCCATCGGCTGATCTGCCTCGACGGGTTTCCGCGTTATCTGGCTCTGTACGACCTGTCGAGCCGGGCGGTGCTGGACGGCCCAGGCTACGCGGCGGTGGCGCGCAACCGGTACTCGCAATGGACGAAGCGGATCATTCCACGCATGTGGGGTCACTACCGCGCCGAAGCCGACCAGATCTTTCCCGGAAGTGCACGCTTCGGGGACGAGGGATCGCCGGCCCGGTTGGCGCTGTGGCGATTTTCCGGCGTACCGGAAGGCTCGGAACAAGCGATCGTCAATGGCGTGCGCGCCAGTTTCGCGGATACGCCCGGCGTGCTGCAAATTCGCGTCTTTCAGGCCCGCGCCGCCGAGACCGGCGATTTCATCGCCACGATCGAACTCGCCGGCCCGCTCGTGCTTCCCGCGCCAAAGGCGGACATCCTCGGCCAGACCGTCCGGCACCTGACTCTGAGCAACGTCTACATGCCCTACTGGCGCTGACCGGATGCTGGGCGGCAACGCGGCGGTGGACGTCGTGGCTCCGCCGGGCGCCGTGCCAGCCGCCAGCCGCCTCTGGATCCTGGACTCGGCGCTGGATCTGGTCGTCGCCGCCGCCATGTTCGGCGAACTCGCGGCGGTGATCGGGGACGTGCTGTGCCGCACGCTGTTCGACTCGCCGCTGCTCTGGGCCGACGAGGTGGGAGGCCTGGCGCTGACCGTCATGGCCTTCATCGGTGGCGCCGTCGCCTATCGCCGCGACCAGCACATCGCCGTCCGCGTGCTGGTGGAAACGTTGCCCCCTCGCCTGCGCGCCCCCCTGCACGCCGCCGCCGACTGGCTGGTGCTGGAAACCGCCGTGGTCTGCTTCGTCACCTCGTTCCCGCTGCTGATCTCCCGCTGGGACGAACTGACCCCGTTGCTGGAGATGCACGGCACCTGGCTGGCGTTGCCGCTGACCATCGGCATGGCGCTGCTGGCGGTCTATGCCGCGGCGCGCCTGCTGTCCCAGCCCGGCCACGCGGTGCTGACGAGCCTGGCCGTGCTGCTGGCGCTTAACGGCGTCTTGTGGTTCGCCTCGGCCTACGCGCCGTTGGGCTCCACCGCGGCCATCGCGCTGGCGATCGGCGTCGTGCTGGTCACCGTGCTGCTTGGCTTGCCGGTCGGCTTCGCGCTGGTGCTGGCGACGACGTTTTTCCTGCGCCAGGTCTATCCCGCGGCGATGGTCGCGCTGCCGCAGAACATGGTGGACGGCGTCTCGCGCTTCGTGCTGCTGGCGTTGCCGTTCTTCATCCTCGCCGGCTTCGTCATGGAGTCCGGAGGCATCTCCCGCCGGCTGGTGCTGTTCGTCGCGGCCCTCGTGGGCCGGCTGCGCGGCGGCCTGCTGCAGGTCGTCATCGTCAGCATGTACATCGTCTCCGGCATCTCCGGCTCCAAGGCGGCGGACGTCGCGGCGGTCGGCCTGGTGATGCGCGACATGACCGACAAGGAGGGCTACGCGCGCAGCGAAATGGCGGTCGTTCTGGCGTCCGCCGCCGCGATGGGGGAGTGCGTGCCGCCGAGCATCGCGATGCTGGTGCTGGGATCGGTGACGTCGCTGTCGATGGGGGCGCTGTTCGCGTCCGGCCTGTTGCCGGCGGCGGTCATCGCGCTGTGCCTCATGGCGCTGGTGTTCTTTCGCGCGCGCAAAGCCCAGCCGAACCCGTCGGCGCCGGTCGCGCGAGGTTCGCTGCCGCGGCTCGGCCTGGACGCGATCCTGCCCTTCTCGATGCCCGTGCTGCTGTTCGCCGGAATCCTGAGCGGGTTCGCCACCCCGACGGAAATCTCGGCATTCGCCGTGCTGTACGGGCTGTTGCTGGCGACCGTGGTCTATCGCGAAGTCGGGCCTCGCGCCCTGACCCGGGTCGCGGCGGAGGCTTCCACCGTCGCCGCCATGGTCCTGTTCACCCTCGCCGCGGCCCAGACCTTCTCCTGGGCTCTATCGGCGGCGCGGATGCCACAGGCGCTGGCGGCCCTGGTGTTCTCCTGGCGCGACAACACCACGGTGTTCTTGCTGGCCTCGATCGTCGCGCTGGTCGTCCTCGGGTCGCTGCTGGAGGGGTTGCCGGCGCTGCTGATCCTGGCGCCGCTGTTGCTGCCGATCGCGACGAAGCTGGGGATCAGCGACCTGCACTATGGCATCGTCCTGCTGATCGCGATGGGCGTGGGCGCGTTCCTGCCCCCGCTCGGCGTCGGGTTCTACATCGCCTGCGCGATCGCCCGCGCCCCGATGGGCGCGTCGGCCCGTGCGATGGCGCCTTACGTGGCGGTGTTGCTGGCCGGCCTGCTGGTGGTGACGTTCGTCCCGTGGTTCACGCTGGCGCTCCCCCGGGCGGTTGGGCTGGCGCCGTGATCGGTCTCCGGTCGTCGTTGGGGGCGAAACGGGTCCTCTTCCCTCCCCTCACCGACACCACCGGACCGCTGGCCGTCACCATCGCCCGTTACCGCCACCATCGGCCCTCGCAGTCATCACCGCCCCTCCCCCGTCACCACCGACCCATCCCCGTCATCACCGGGCCGTCACAGTCGTCACCGACCCAGCCCCGTCATCACCGGGCCCCGACCCGGTGATCTGTCGCCGCACGCCATTCGGTCGGACCCGGGACACTGTCGGCGCACGTGTCCCCCGACGGCCGGGTCAAGGCCCGGCCGTGACAAAGCGCAACGAAAAACCCATCCCGGTCGGAGACCGCCCCAATGCCGGACACCCAGATCATCAACGACCGAGAGAACGAACTCTATCGAGCCATGCTCGCCTTCGACTACCCGACGCTCGATGGCATTCTGTCAGATGAGCTCCGCTACATTCACTCGACCGGCGTCGCCGAAACGAAAGCCGAATACTTCGACGGCATGCGCCGCGGGTTGTACGAGTATGGCTCGATCACCATCGACAGCAACCGGACGCGCCTGTTCGCCGACGCGGCGATCACCGACGGCGTGATGGACATGCTGGTTGGCGCCAATGGCTCCACGAAACACGTCATCCGGCTGCTGCACGTGCTGGTCTGGCGGCGAGAGGCCGGAGCATGGCGTCTGCTGCTGCGTCAGGCGACACGCATACCGGCCTGACCGCGCCTACCGTTTCGCCGCCGTTCGCGCCGGCCCGCGGGCGATGAGCGCGGTCCGCCGCCGCTCGGTATCGTCCAGATGCGCCTGCATCGCCTCCCGCGCCATCGCGGTGTCGCGCGCCAGGATCGCGTCGTGGATCGCCTTGTGCAGCGGCAAGGTCACCGTGCGATTTTGTTCGGTGTCGCGATTGGTGATGCGCATCGACGACACCAGGCTGGCGCGGATGGCATGCGCCACCGGCAGCAGGAATTCGTTGCGCGCCGCGCGCAGGCAGGCGATGTGAAACAGCACGTCCGCGGCAACGAAGTTCGGGACATCGTTGCCGGCCGCCACCATCGCCTCATACGCCTTGGCGATCGCGGCGTGATCCTCGGCGGTGCCGCGCCGCGCCGCCAGTTCCGCCGCCGATGGCTCGATGATCCGGCGCAGTTCCATCAGGTGATCGAGGTTATGTCCCACCGGTTCCGCCGAATCGTCACGCCAGCCCAGTACGGCGGGGTCGAGCTGGCTCCAGTCCGACCGCGGCCGCACGATCGTGCCGCGGCGGGGCTTCGCGTCCAGCAGGCCTTTGGCCGACAGAACGTTCAGCGCCTCCCGCAATACGGTGCGGCTGACGTCGTAGCGCGACAGCAGTTTCTCTTCGTTCGGCAGTGGGTCGCCTGGCAGCAGCCGGCCTTGCACGATGTCGCCGCCAAGCTGTTCCACCAGTTGTTCGCGCAGATTCCGTTTGAACGGTTGCGGGTCCGGGCGATCGGGTGAGGTCATACTATATTATCATCTGTTCGCGCGGCCACCGTCAACGGAATTGCGGACACCGGCGGATCACAGCCGGTAAACCTCCGCCGCGGTGCCGCTGAACAGCGCCGCCTTTTCGTCCGCCGAGGCGCCGGACGCGATCCGCTTGAACGCGTTCCACAGCGTCAGATACGCGCAGGACTGCTTGTCCGGCGGAAAGTTGCTTTCGAACATCGCGCGGCGCGGGCCGAACGCTTCGATGCACGTCTCGATGTAAGGCCGCCACGCGTCCGCCAGCTCGGCCGAGGACGGCGGTTTGTCGCGCAGATGAAAATCGAACCCGAAATGCAGCATTCCCAGCCCCCCGAGCTTCACGCGCACGTTCGGACACGCCGCCACCACGGCGAGGTTCTCCCGCCACACCTCGAACACTTCCGCCCGGTGGCCGGCGTACGGGCCCACGCCCAGAGGGCCGCCGACATGGTTGAGGATGATCGTGGTATCTGGAAACGCCTCCGCCAACGCCGCCACATCCCGCAACTGCGTGTGGTACATCCACACATCGAAGCTCAGGCCGAACTCCCTGAGCTGAGCAAACCCCTCGCGAAACGCCGGATCCAGCAGCAAGCCCGGCGGAATATACCGCGCAACGTGTTTGACCACCTCATCATGCTTGTCCCACGGCATGCAGTAGCGAACGCCGCGCAGGATCCCATTGCCCGCCGCCACCTCCGCTTCCAGGGTTTCCCGAATCCTGGCGCCCAACGTGAACTCGGCGAAACCGACCATTCCGGCGGCGATTTTGGCGCGGCCGTAGCCACCGGACGCGCTCATGGCGGCAAGGCCGCGGACAAACTCCACCTCGCCGACCGGGCGCAGCGCCTCCGGGCCGCTGGCGCGGTACATCGCCTCGCATTCCAGGAAGACGGTCTGGACGATGTTATGCCCCGCCGCGAGGTCGTCCAGGAACTCATGCAGCAGATAGCGGCCGCGGATCGGTGTTTCCCAGAAATGATGGTGCGGATCGATGATCGGCAGATCGGGCTCCAGCACCTCCTCCGGTGTCTGTCCCGCGAGCCACGCCCGCAAGCTCGCATTGTCGCGATAGATGCCACCGCGATACACGTAAGGTTCCGCCATCGTAATTCTCCTTGATCGGTATTATTCGCGCGCGCCGGCATGGCGCCGCGCCGCGTAAGCCTCGGGGTTCACCACGAACGCCGGGCGCCTGCCGTCGAATTCGTCCAGGATCGCTTGCACCGCCGCGAGACCAACCCGAAGCAACGCCTCTCTTGTCTGACCCGCGACATGCGGCGACAGCAGCACCTGGGCCATGCGGCGCAATTCCGATGTCGGCGGCAACGGTTCCACCGCGTAGGTGTCCAGCGCCGCCCCCGCCAGGTGCCCCGATCGCAGCGCCGCGATCAGCGCCGGTTCATCGACCAGTTCGCCACGCGCGGTGTTGACCAGCACGGCACCCGGCTTCATCGCGGCGAGCGCGTCCGCGTCGATAATCCCGGCGTTGTCCGGCGTCAGCCGCAGGTGCAACGATACGATATCGGACCGGCGCAGCAGCTCCCGCAACGGCACGGCGGGCACCAGCGCGGGCGCGACGTCCGCTCGCCCAGGTTCCGTGGCCAACACATGCATGCCGAAGCCCTGAGCGATGCGCGCCACCCGGGTCCCGACCGCCCCACACCCAACGATCCCCACCGTGCGTCCCTCCAGGGCATCGCCGATCAACGGATCCCGCGACCACTGTCCATCCCGCATTCCGGCGTCCGCCGCGGGCACCTTCCGCATCCAGCCGAGCAACAGCGCGAACGTATATTCCGCGACCGCTCCCGCGTTCGCCGGCCCGGTGGTCGTGACGACAACGCCCCGAGCGGTCGCCGTCGCCAGATCCACCCCATCGCTGCCCGCGCCATGCCGCGCGATGATGCGCAAAGTCGGCGCCGCCTCGATCACCCCGCGGGTAACGACACCCAGACGGGCCAGGATGGCGTCGGCGTCGCGACAGGCCTCGGTCAGCGCCGCCTCGCCGGGGTAGCCGTCCAGGATACGCACCGTCGCGCGCTGCCGCAGACGTTCGACCGCTTCGGGGTAGACGGTGCCATCGGTCAGCACCACCAGTTTGCCGGATCGCGCGGCGGTCAAATGCCCTCCCCCGCTCAAATACCCTCCAGCGTGTAGTCGTGGTCGTGCAGCACCACGCGGCGCTGGAACCGCCACTGTCCATCGACCTTGCGCAACTCGCAGTCATACTGGCCGGGCGCCAGCAGGCGGCTGTTGCCGTCCTTGGTCAGCAACACCGTCAGGTAGCACGTCGCATGCGCGTAATCGCCATCCACCGTCATCATCAGGTTGGAGATGACGTGCCGAAGCTGCGACCCGCCCTGCTGGAATTTGGCGAAGCGTCGGGCGAACGCGGTGATGGCAGCGCGTCCGGTGTGTTCGCCGACGGCTGGGCTGACCAGGGTTCCGTCCTCGGTGAAGCAGTCGATGACCGTGTCCGCGTCGCCGGCATCCAGCGCGCAGGTGTAGCGCACGAACAAATCGTTGATGCCGAACCGGTCTTCGATCGAAAGCGCCGCCATTTGGCTGTCTCCGTTGGTTTGTCAGTTTGATTTCGTATCGAGCGGGTCGGGCCGAAAGCCGAGAATCTGTTCGAACCGATCGGAATACAGCGGCCAGATCTCGGGATTCACCAGCCGCGGCGGCACCCGGCCACGCAGCAGTCCGATCCATTGTTCGGCCGCGGCTTTCGACATGTCGTGCATGGTCTCGAACGTGCCGCCGGCGATATGCGGCGTGGCCATCACCGTATCGAGACGCAGCAACGGATGATCCGGCGGCGGCGGTTCCACGTCGAACACGTCGATCCCCGCGCCGGCGACGCGGCCCGACGTCAGGGCATCGAGCAACGCCCCCTCCTGATGGATTTACCCGCGCGCGGTATTGATGAAATACGCGTTCGGCTTCATCCGCGCGAACGCCTCGGCACCGAACATGCCGATCGTTTCGGCATTGCGAGGGCAATGCACGGTGATGAAATCGGCAGAGGCCAGCAGCGTGGCGAAATCGACTTTCTCGGCGCCGCGTTCGGCGACCTGCTGCTCGGACAGATACGGATCGCAGGCCAGCACGCGCATGTCGAAGGCGCTGGCGTATTTCGCGGTCAGCCGGCCGATCTGGCCAATGCCGACGATGCCCACCGTCTTGCCCTTGATGTTGTTGCCCGACAGCGTCAGCCGGTCGTTCGCCGTGCCGTTCAGCATCGCCCGGTGGCTGTAGCCGATCCGCTTGGTCAGCGCGAGCATCAGCGCGATGGCGTGTTCCGCGACCGGCTCGCTGTTGGTGCCGGACTGGTTGACCACGATCACCCCGGCGGCATTACAGGCATCGACGTCGATCACGTCATAGCCGGCGCCGGCCGAGGACATCGCCAGCATGTTCGGACAGCGCGCCAGCAACGCCGCGTCGCCGCCCCAGGGTTTTCGCAGTTCGGTGCCGGCGCTGACCTGATACCCGACGGCGGTTTCCAGCGACGGCCAGTTCTCGGCCTCCGGATCGGCGTAGCGCAGCTTCGTCAGCTCGATGTCGTCTTGCGCGCCCAGGATGTGTTCCGCGACCGGGTCGAACCAACGCTCGAAAAAGACCAATCGCTTGCGATTGAGTGCCATTTGCGCCGCTTTCCTCCTGCCCGGTGTACTGATAGATTGATATGGTAATACTAATCAGCGGGCCGGCTCTGTCAACGAAGCCACGCCCGCGCGGGGGAAGGAAATCGCGATGCGCGATAAACATCGCTACGTGGTCTACGTGCTGTTGTTCTCGTTCCTGTCTATCTATTCGCTCGACCGGGCGATGATGGGCGTGGTCGGCAGCACGGTCGCGAAGGAGATGCAAATCGGGCCGGTGGCTCTGGGCTATTTGTTCTCGTCCTACCTGTGGCTCTACGCGCTGGTGCTGCTGCCGGCGGGCGCGATCACCGACCGCGTCGGCCCCTGGCGCATGAGCGGCATCGCCGCCGGGTTCTGGTCGATCTTCCAGTTGCTCGGCGGCTTCGCGACGTCGCTGGCGTTTCTGCTCACCACCCGCCTCGGACTGGGCGTGTTCGAGTCGGCCGCCAACCCCTGCGCGCACAGCGCCATCCGCGAGTGGACGCCACGCGGCGAACGCGGCTTCGTGACCGCGATCTGGTACAGCGGCACCAATGCCGGCCCGGCGATGGGCACGCCGCTGGTGGCGTGGCTGACCACGGTGTACGGTTGGCGTTCCGCGTTCATCGTCACAGGGTTGCTCGGCCTGGTGTGGGTCGCGATCTGGCTGCCGGTGTACCGTCCGCCCGAGCGCGCCCGCTTTCTGTCGGACCGGGAGCGCACCAAAATCCTGGCCGAACGCGACAGCGCGCTGAAGACCGAGACGGGCCAGGCCGTGGGCTATCGCGGCCTGTTGCTGGAAACACCGACGCTGTGGGGTCTCGCGATCACGCAAGGCTGCATCAATTACACGTCGTATTTCTTCCTCGCCTGGCTGCCCGGGTTCTTGCAGTCTTCCTATCACCTGACGGTCATGCAAACCGGCGGCTACACCGCCATCCCCTTCGCGCTGAGCGCCATCCTGAGCATCGCCCTGAGTTTCGGTTGCGACCGCGTATTGAGCCCGCGCGCGTTGCACGCGGGCATGCGACGTTACGCGGTCGCTCTGGGCGCGCTGCTGTCGGCCAGCATCGTGGTGACGCCCTATGTCGGCTCGATCAACGTCGCGACGGCGGTGCTGACCGTGGCGTTGACGTTCAATACGTTCGCGCAATCAATGAATTTCGCGCTGGCCAATGACCGGCTGCGCTCGCCCGCCGATGTCGGCCGCACCTATGCGTTTTTCACTCTGGGAGGCATCACGTTCGGCATTCTGGGTCCGATCGTCACCGGGTATCTCGTGGCCCTGACCGGGGATTTCAAAGTCGCGCTGGTGCTGTGCGGCGGGCTTTCGTTGGTGGCGACGATCCTGGTGAGCACACTCACCCACCGCGCCCTCGGCGAACGCCGCGGCCTGGTGCCTGAGGTGGCGTAAGCGTTGGGGCGCTGCCCCATAGGCATCACGATAAACCACTGGGGACGTAAATATTTGCCTCTTCGCGTCATCCTCGGGCTCGACCCGAGGATCTCTCCACACGCCACGGCGGCCAAAAGGCGGACAATGTGTCTGGGAGAGCCGATCCTCGGGTCGAGCCCGAGGATGACGTACGGGGGAAAGGTTTTCGCCTTCGCCAGGCTTATCCTGATGCCTATGGGGCAGCGTCCCT
>Ga0182013_10002770_pt1 | contig 22589 bp, 19 predicted proteins | sample 612S2MmetaG_FD_120487 | JGI IMG/M metagenome (GOLD analysis project Ga0182013, IMG submission 120487) | Permafrost microbial communities from Stordalen Mire, Sweden - 612S2M metaG | ecosystem: Environmental > Terrestrial > Soil > Wetlands > Permafrost | place: Sweden: Stordalen | collected... | reverse complement strand
TGTACGTAAGGTTCGAACTGATTTATCTCCATTTCCCTACGCCACCGGCAGCTCAGGTTTAGGTATCGGCGGATCGGCATGGCTTACCTAAACTGCCGTATCATCCGGAACAGGAATCGCGGCGACGCCCTTCGCCAACGCCGGTAGCGAGAAATGGCGATAGGTGGACGCAACAGAATTATCAGCATGACCTTGTATGGCGTTGGCGAGGCGTAAATGGGAGTCCAACGTTTAATCCCGTCGCCATGAAGGGAACGCGCCCCCCGCTTTCCTAGCTCTGGGCAGATTCTTCTAAATACCCCGCTGTTTCGAGCATTTACCTTCCATTTTGGAAATTTCTCGCATTTAAATCCAATTTGGAAGTGGAATTAGCCGCTCTTGCAAATCACCCTTCCAAAGCATCGGGTTAGCCCTAGCTTTTTCGGAATATGCGAACATTCCCTGTGGAGGCGGACATGCCTGCTCACGCTCCTTCCGATAATGTCACAAGTTCAAAGCCGCCAACGCAATTCGCCATGGGGACTTTCGACGTCCTGCCACCAGCGATTAGAGCCAAGATCGAGGACTCAGCTTTTAGCTGGGATACGGCGGCGATCCTTGATGATCTGCGACACGGCGCTCACGAGCGCGATATTCTGGGAAAGATGGATGATTTCGAGTTTGCGCAGGTCGTCGTGAGAGGTTGCTCAAGAATGATCTGAAGGCTCCCTGCCCCTGACGAGCGCCGATCGCACTGCGCTACGCCATCCGCTCATCTTGAGCCGCAGCTCCATTAGCCGCTCTCAGCGAAGAGGAGTCTGAGCTGCTGGCAGGTCATCGAGTCAAGCTACGGACAAGCTTTGTTTAGGAGTTTCACCCGGAACAGGAATCACCGCGATACCCACCCCGGAGGGACAGAAAAACGCATTTGGGGGTATTTTTGGGGGCATCTAGAAATTCTTATTATTAATAATCCATAAGTATCAAAATGATAGACGTTAAATGTGGGTCCTGCAAGCGCACCAAATCCTTCCCGAGACGTCCAGTCAGACCCAAAGCCTCATATATTTCATTATCGCAACACCGATTTGTCGTGAAATAATGCGCCAAGGCCGCGCTTCGGCGTCCTTTGTCTTGGGAGATTTTCATGCCTAAAACATCTTCGCTCGCCATCATCGCCGCTATGTTTATTTCCACGCTGGCGCCAGGCGCCGCGCTCGCCGCCGGGTCGGCGAAAGCCGCCTGGGTCTCCGGACATGGAACCAACGCCGCGGGCTGCGGCTCGCTCACGAACCCATGCCAGACCTTTCAATACACGCATGACAATGTCGTCGCCGCTGGCGGCCTGATCGCCGTGCTGGACTCGTCGAACTACGGTCCGCTCGTGATCCGCAACGCCATCTCCATCGTCGACGACGGCGGCCTTGCCGGAATAGCCGTCGCGTCTGGCGACGCGATCAGCATTCAAGCGGGACCGAACGACGCCGTACTTCTAAAGGGCCTCCATATCGACGGACTGGGGACGGCGAACAATGGCATAAATCTCACTTCCGCCGGCAGCCTCACCGTGACCAAATGCACGATCGAGGGATTTGGCGCCAGCAATGCCAACGGCACTGTCGGCAATGGAATTTTCATCGTGCCGAGTGCGGGAAATTTGAATTTCAGCATTTCAGATACGATCGTCACCGGCAACGCCTGGGTCGGGATATATGTCCTTCCACTCAGCGTTGGTGGTCCCGTTCTTGTTCCCGCAATAGTGCAGGGAACGATCACTAACGTCGAATCGACCAGAAACGCCTATGGCGTCGCGGCAAATGCCCATGGTGGCGGACAGGCTACTGTATTCGTTAACGGGGTCAACGCCAGTCTGAATTCCGTTGACGGCTTTTATAACGAAGCCTTCCTAAACTTGAGGCGATCGATGGCCATCGGCAACGCCAAATATGGCGTTGAAACTAATCCTCTTTACCAAGCCTATACGTACGGCGACAATGTTTTCGACGGCAATGGAATCAGCAATACGAGTGATCCTCACTCATTGCTTCCGGCAACATTACAATAACGCGCGCAGGCCTCGACAAAGGCAAAACGGTCCGCCGTAATCGGCGGACCATTTCGCGGCGGCTCGCCGGAAGTCGGCGGTTTCCTAGCTGGGAGCTTTGGTTTCAGAACAACGTCTGGACCACGCACTCGGACACGATTTCGACGGCCAGTTTGCATTGATTTATCCGCAGTTTCGATCTCGCAAGAGTCCGCCTGTCCGTTTTGCAAAGGACCGGCGGACTTTGCCAGCGCAGCGTTTCGCGACGCGTAACGCTGCGCGGGCGCAATAACAAGACTTAATGATTTCTTGTGAGTATCGCGCGCTAGCTTGAGTCCTGATCGAACCGTTCACGAATGGGCTTTCCATGTTCGACGCAATTATGACGATAGCCGGGGCGCTGTTCCTGACCAAATTCTGGTCGATCTGGCGCTATGGCTACTTCGACTTTCTTTGCGCCGCCGCCGCGATAGCATGCGCCTTCGCGGCTCCCGCGCTGATGGAAACGTTCGCGCCTTCCGTGGCGCAGCTTGGAATATTTGGAGCCGAGTCCGCGGGCGCCCTTATCGGCTGCCTGTTTTATGACGCGGTGGCCTTCGGGCGCCGTTGACGGCGGCGCGTCAATCCTTCGAATCCAGCCTCGCGATCAGATCGGGCCTGCGCGCGCGGGTCAGGCGCAAGGACTCCTCGCGCCGCCAGCGCGCGATCCTGGCGTGATCGCCTGACAAAAGCACTTCCGGGATCTCGCGCTCCTCGAAGCTTCGAGGGCGCGTATATTGCGGATATTCCAGCACGCCGCCTTCGAAACTCTCCTCGGCGCCCGAGGCCTCCTCGCCCATGACGCCAGGCTGGAGGCGAATGCAGGCGTCCATCAGCGCGAGAGCCGCAATCTCGCCGCCGGAGAGAACATAATCCCCGATCGAGACTTCCTCGAGCTCTCGCGCGGCGATGATGCGCTCGTCGACGCCTTCAAATCTCGCGCAGAGAATGAGCGCGCCGGGGCCCCGCGCAAGTTGGCGCACGCGCGCCTGTGTCAGCGGCGCGCCGCGCGGACTCATGAGAAGCCGGGGGCGGCAATCGTCCGGCGGCGTCGCCGCGTCGATCGCGGCGCAAAGCACGTCCGCGCGCATCACCATCCCGGGGCCCCCGCCAGCAGGCGTATCGTCCACCGCGCGATGGCGCCCGAGGCCATGTTCCCTGATCTGTCGGGTCTCCAGCTCCCAAACGCCGCGCGCGAGCGCGTCTCCCGCCAGCGAAAGGCCGAGGGGGCCGGGAAACATCTCGGGAAACAGGGTCAGAATCGTCGCGCGCCACATCGGGTCGTTATGCCACGAGGGCGCGGGCAGCGGAATGGGCAGTCGCCGCGCCAGAGCCCTGCAAGGCGGCCTTTCGGGCGGCGGCGGCGCTGCGGGCGATGGACGCTCGGCTTTCTCAGGCGCGCTCCTGTCGCGGGCCCACATTCGCGTCGAGGCGCTCCTTTCGCGAAGCCTCCCTGTCGAGTCCCTGTGCGATGGGATGATTCAGCCCCTCGGCCAGCGCGACGAGCTGGCGGGCGCGTTCTGGATCGAAAAGGCGCAGGCGCGAAAGATCGACCTTGTTGAAGACAAGGGTGGCTTCGGCGTCGCCCAGCCGGTCCAGCGCCTCGATCACACCATCCCGGTTGGTCTTGTCCCATTCGACGACAAAGACGATCGCGTCCGCCTGTTGCGAAAGAAAACGGGCGTAATTCGATTCCAGCACGGGCGGTCCGTCGATCACGATGACGTCGAACCAGTCCCGGCACAATTTGAGCGCCGCGCGCAAGGTCAGCCCGTTCATCAACGAGCCGATCGACATGCGGCCGTCCACCGTCCGGCCGCCAAAGGGCAGCAGCGTGTAGCGTCCAGTCTCCCGTTCGACAAAAGCGCTCTGAATGTCCTCGCCGCGCGCGAGAACGTCGAGCAGGCCCAGACGCTTGCTCGCGCCCTTGCTTTTGGCGCGATCGGCTTCGAGCAAGAGCACGCGCAGCCCCCCCCGTCCAAGATTGCTAGCCACGCCAGCCGCGATCGTCGAACGACCCTCGCCTCGCCTTGCGGAGGTGACGAGCACGGCCTGACCTCCGGCTCGCGCGCCGGAGTGCAGGGAGGCGCTCAAATCCTCAAGCCAGGGGCTGAGATCAAGCGTTTGCGGCTTTCCCGCTTCGTCCGACGGACCCGGCTGCGTGAAAGGCACAAGTCCGCTGACCGGCGCGCCCGCGACGCTTTCAGCCTGTTGAGGGGTCTTGAATGTCGGCCGCATCAACTCGCGCCCGAGCGCATAGCACAGGGCGGCCAGCAATCCGGCGCCGCATGAGGCGAGCGCCAGAATGAGTTTTGTGGGAGTCGTCTTTATCGGCGGGATCGCCCTCGACACGATGCGAACGTCGTTCGGCTCAAGACCCTTGGACTCGGCGAGCTCCTTCTGGCGCGCCAGAAGCTGTTCATAGAGGGAACGCTCCGCCGCCGCTTCGTGATCCAGTTCGCCCAGTCGGACAAGCTCCGGCGCCAGCGTTCCGCTTTCCTCCTGCGCTGCCTTCAACTGGCGGGAAAGGGACGCCTCGCGCTGCTCCGCCTCCATGAATTCCGTTCGCGCGGTCGCCAACATGCGGCCGATTTCCGCCCCCATCTGACGCTTCAGATCGGCTATCTGGGCATGAAGACTCGCGACCTCCGGATGGCGCGCGCCAAGGACCGTGGCCTGGTCGGCCGCCTGGCGCGTCAGCCGCGCATATTCGGAGCGCAGCGTGGTCAGAACATTCGTCTGCACCGATGGAGAGAGATTGTCGCCGACATGAGCGCCTGCCCTGCGCAACTGCTCGAAGCGCGCGCGCGCTTCGGCCGTCCGGGAGGTGGCGGCCACCAGCTGCTGATTGAGTTCATAGACCCGCCGCTGCAGAAGCGTCGCTCCCTGCCCCGTATCCGTCACCTTGAGTTTCGCCTTGAGCTCAGCCGCCGCCTGCTCGGCGCGGGAGACCCTTTCACGCAAGTCGCCCAGGCGACCCTCGATGTTCGCGGCGATCTTTTCGTCGGCGTTCGAGCGGACGTTGCTCTGATCGTCGACAATCATCTGCGCGACGGCGTTGGCGATCGTCGCGCTTTTCTCGGGCGAGGGTGAGACCGCCGTCGCCTCTAGGACATAAGTCGTCCCGCGCCGCGCGACATACAGGCGGGCGCCAAGTTTTTCCACCGTCGCCGCGCGGGCCTCTTGCTCCGTGCGCCCGCGCCCGGCGAAGTCCGGATCATGGACAAGGTCGAGCTTGTCCACCAGTTCGCCGAGGAATTGCTCGGATTTGGCGATCACCGCGAGGCTTTCGACGGAGCTGTTGTCCAGGCTGATATTGGGCAACGCGCCGGCGCCCGCCTGAGCCGCCTTTGTCGCCCGGGCATCGACCACGATCACGGCCGTGGCCGAATATTTGGCCAGGAACAGCAGCGAAGCGCCAAAGGCCAGAGCGGCGACAAGCACGGATATGGCGCCGATGCGAACAAGATTGCGTCGCAGGAACAGTATCGCCTGCGCGAGCAGGAATCGCGGCGTCGGAGGGGCGGCTTCGCCTGTCGGGGGCTCGACCGAGTCGCCGGGCGCTCCCGAGGCCGTCTGGAAGCTGTTTCGGACGCGGCTCTTCATGAATTTCCGAAACACAGGTTTGGGAAGGAAAATTGGCGATGCGGAGCCAAGACGATGCGACTTATATGATATTGAAATCATTAACCATGAGTTACGTCATGCGGAGTCGGGCCGATCATGCCGCGCAATCAGCGCATTAACGCGTCCAACAGCGGCTGTCTCCAGCTATGGGAACTGGAATCGAACAGCGAAAAATCGTGGTCGAACTGCCAATAGGCCCAAGACCAGCCGTAGCTCTCGGCGGTTTTCGCGACATGGCGCATCCAGGCTTCGCGGGCGCTGATCGGCGCTTTTTCGTAGACGCCGAATTCCCCGAGATATAGCGGCCGATCATGTTTCGACGCCCAGTCTCGCGCCAGGGAGAAATCCTCGACGACCCTGGCTTTATCCGCCTCCGAGCCCCAATCCACGTCATGCAGGGCCGAAAGGCGCGGCGACCAGGGCGCGCCCTGATGCGTGAACGTGAAGGGCAGGTAGTAGTGCGCCGTGACGATGAGACGACGGTCTGCAGGCGGCAGATCGAGGTTCTCGATGTCATGCGCGCTGTTGTTCAGGGCGGCGACGATGACGAAGCGGGCGGCGTCATGCGCCCTGATCACGGCGAGCGCGTCACGAAAGGCTGCGTTCCAGACAGTGTGAGACATGGCGCCGCCGGGTTCGTTCAGAATCTCGAAAATGAGCTGCGGGTGCGCGCCGGCATAATGAGCCGCGATCTGGTCCCAGAAGGCGACGAGCTTCGGCCCGCATTTCTCCGGCGTCGACTGACAGAGCTGGTTGTCATGCTGATCGAGCACCGGCGTCAGCCCGTCCCGGATCGACTGCTCGATGATCCTGTCGAGACGCACGAGGACAGTCGGGTCAATCCGGTTTTCCACGCTCATGTATCGGAAGCCGAAGAAATTGATGCGCACGTGAGTGAAGCCGGCCTTGCGAATGAGTGCGAAATCCTGGGCGCGAAACGGCGCGTTGACGCCCCCTTCCCAGACGCCGTCATAGCCAAGAATATTGACGCCGCGACCCATGCGCCTGATCGTCGAGAAAGCGGCCGGGTCGCCTCCTTCCACCGAGCGCGCGGACTCCACGATGGCGGGTCCGTTGGCGAGCAAGGCGAGAAACGCAACGGCGGCAAGGTCACGAAACTTCATGTCAGTCGCCTTTGTCCCGCTCGCGGAATAGCGAGCGTCGGTATCAGTGAGGTCCTGTTGCGCGCCAATTCCGCCGCGTCCTGGAAATTTCCCCGCGCCAAGATCTCGTCCCGCGCAATGGCCTCGCTCGCTCAACCTCGGCGACGCCGTGGCGCGTCCGCGCCGGGATCGGCTGGCGTGCGAAGCCCACCAGAAAGGCGATCACCAGCATTGTCGAAAATATGTTTGTCGACCGCAGAAAGATTGTTTCGGTGAAGTCGATGAAGAAGATCTGGCACGTATAGACGAGGGCCAGCTTTGCGTCGCTGTCGAGCGCGCCCTTGGCGCGCATGTCCTTTAGTATCCGCAGCCCATAGAGCAGATAGCCGAGCATGAAGACGCCCAGGCCAACAAGTCCGGTCTCCATGACAATCGCGATATAGCCGTCGTGATAATTATCTAGGAACCAGCCATAGCGTTCAATGAAGCGATCCCTGACGTCCTTGATCGTCCAGAAGCCGTTCAGGCCATAACCCAGAAGCGGCGCGCTGCTGAAATAGCCGAGCGCATGCTGCCAGATGAATGTGCGTTCCGTGAAATCGATCTCCTCGCCAAAGGCCAGGAGATATTTGTTGCCGGTCCAGACGAAATAGAAAATGAGCGCGCCCCCGAGCAGGCTCATGAAGAACGGGCCGAAGGCGAGGATCTTGGCGAAACTCGTCGAGGCGCCCGCAAGATAAACGCAAGCCACGGCGACCACGGCGAGAGCGCCGCCGCCGCGCGAGCCGGACCCGATAATGCAAGCCAGCGCCGTCCCTGCCGCCGCCCAGTAATACAGGCGCCCGGAGCCGCCGAGGAGGCGATAGCAAGCAAAGAAAAGCAGCAGTGCGCCGGTAATGCCCAGCGTCTGCTTGGAAAAGAAAATCCCGTTCCATTGACCCGCATGTTGCCAGTTCGTCAGGACGCCGATGTCGGGAACGAATAGCGCGAGAAACACCGACGCAACGTTCAGAATGAACAGGCCGAAGATGAGACATTCGACGATCTCATCGAGGACTGTTGTCGTGATCAGCCGATAGGCCCCGAACATCACGACGCAGAGCGCTATCACCTTGGTGAGGCTGGATAGCGGATCATGCGACCAGCCTACGGAAGCGATGGCGATAAAATACAGCGCGAGGCCCGCGACCACTCCCGGCGCCGGTTCGATGCTCAGGGTCTTTCGGCGAAAGAAGCTTACTACGGCGATCACGATCCACATTGCGATCACGATATATTGCTGAATATTCGAAGTGTCGCCGTCGGGAATGATCCTTTCCTGAAAATTGCCGACGGAGAATAATGTGACCACGACAAGCGCGGCCCTGGTCAAAACAGCGGACCAGAGGTCTTGCTCAATGGTGCGGCGATGCAAATTGAATCGTCGTCGCGCGGTTCTTTCGAACATGCCATGCTCTTTTGCGAAACGGTGATCGGCCGCGCGCCTCGGTCCGTCCCGCTAAATTAAGCGATTCGCGGAATTGTGTCTGCGGCGGCCTGAATCGCGGATCTCCGATGGATCAAGCCGAAGGGGCGCCGGGCTCCTCGATCTCGACGGGCGGCGCGATCACCACGCGGCCTCCGGCAAGGTCCACCGTTGGCACGACGGCTTTCGTAAAGGGAAAAAGCAGGGTCTCGCCGCCCTGCGCTGGACGGACCTCCAGAATGTCGCCAGCGCCGAAATTGCGAATCGTCAGCACCTGACCAAGCAATACGCCGTCGATCGTCTCCGCGCGGAGCCCTTCGAGATCGGCCAGATAAAACTCGTCCTCGTCGGGCGGCGGCAAATTCGCGCGCGGCGCGAAAACTTCGATACGATTGAGCTTCTCTGCGCCGCTGCGGTCAGTGACGCCCTCGACGCGCGCCACGAGCATGTCCTTGCCCTGGGGGCGGATATTGGTCAGCAGGAATTTGCGCGCGCCACTCTTGTCGAACAGCGGCCCGTAGGCCGCGATCGAGAGGGGATCGGCGGTGAAACTCTGCAGGCGGATTTCGCCGCGCACGCCATGCGGCGCGCCGAAACGCCCCAGCAGAACAAGCTCCCGCCCCTTGTTTGAGGCGGGAGGCGCGTTGGTCGTCACTCGGCGGGCGCTTCAGCGGCGGCCGCAGCGGCGGCGCGCTCCTGCGCCTTCTTCTTCGGCAGAGCTTTTTCCGGATTGTTGCGCTTTTCGCGCTTGCCAACGCCCACGCTTTCCAGAAGGCGCGCAACGCGATCGGTCGGGGTCGCGCCCTTGCCGATCCATTCCTTGGCCTTCTCCGCGTCGAGCACGAGGCGGTCGGCGGCGTCCTTCGGCTTCAGCGGATCGAAAGTGCCAAGCCGTTCGATGAAGCGGCCGTCGCGCGGCGACCGGGAGTCGGCGACGACGACGCGATAGAAGGGGCGCTTCTTGGCGCCGCCGCGAGACAGTCTGATTTTAAGCGACATGAGATTTTCCTTTTTTGGCTTTATGAAACAGGCGCAGTGCTTGAAGCGACGCGTCTTATTTTTTCTTCCCGAACGGATTGAGCCCGCTCAGAAGACCTTTGCCGCCAAGCCCCGGCAGAGTGGGCTTGGGCGCGAACAATTCTTTCGGCGGCGCTTCGGGAAGGCCGCCGCCCTGCGGGGGAAGCCCCCCGGCGCCGAGCTTCTTCTGCATCTCGGCGATTTCCTCCTTCGAGGGCATTTGCATGCCCCCCATGCCCATCATTTGCGCCGCTCGGCCCATGAGTCCGCCGCGCTTGCCGCCGCCCATGGACTTCATCAGATCCGCCATGCCGCGATGCTGCTTGAGAAGCTTGTTGATCTCCTCGACCTTGACGCCCGAGCCCGCCGCGATGCGGCGCTTGCGCGAGGCTTTCAGAATGTCGGGGTTGCGCCGCTCCTTGGGCGTCATCGACAGGATGATCGCGCGCTGGCGCTTGATGATATTCTCGTCGATATTGGCGTTCGCGAGCTGGTCCTTCATCTTGGCGACGCCCGGCAGGAGACCCATGATGCCGGTCAGCCCGCCCATTTTCTCCGCCATGGCGAGCTGATCGCAAAGATCCTGCAGATCGAACTTGCCCTTGGCCATGCGCTGCGCCGCGCGCTCGGCTTCCTGCTGATCGATCGTCGCGGCGGCCTTTTCGACCAGCGCCACGATGTCGCCCATGCCGAGAATGCGGTCTGCGATGCGCTTGGGCGCGAATTCGTCGAGCGCGTCCATCTTCTCGCCGGTGGCGATCAGCTTGATCGGCTTTCCGGTGACATGGCGCATTGACAGGGCCGCGCCGCCGCGTCCGTCGCCGTCCATGCGGGTGAGGACGATGCCGGTGATGCCGACGCGGGCGTCGAAATTCTTGGCGAGATTGACCGCGTCCTGGCCGGTCAGCGCGTCGGCGACGAGCAGGATCTCATGCGGGCTGGCGTAGGACTTGATGTCCGCCATCTCCTGCATCAGCGGCTCATCGATATGGGTGCGGCCCGCAGTGTCGAGCAGGACGATGTCGTAGCCTTCGAGCCGCGCCGACTCCATCGCCCGACGGGTGATCTGGACCGGCGTCTGTCCGGCGACGATCGGCAGCGTGTCGACTTCGACCTGCCGGCCAAGGATGGCGAGTTGCTCCTGCGCGGCGGGGCGCTTCACGTCGAGCGAGGCCATCAGCACGCGCTTCTTGTTGCGCTCCTTGAAGCGCTTGGCGAGCTTGGCCGTGGTCGTGGTCTTGCCGGCGCCCTGAAGGCCGACCATCATGATCGTGATCGGCGGGCGCTCTTCGAGATTGATCGGCTCCGCCGTCTCGCCCAGCGTCTCGACGAGAACGTCATTGACGATCTTGATGACCATCTGGCCGGGAGAGACCGACTTGACGACGTTGGCTCCGACCGCGCGGGCCTGCACCTTGTCCGTGAACGAGCGCACGACGTCGAGCGCCACGTCGGCGTCGAGCAGGGCGCGACGAACTTCGCGCAGCGCTTCGGCGACGTCGGCCTCCGAAAGGGCGCCGCGCCGCGTGAGCTTGTCGAAAATGCCGGAGAGCTTGTCGGAAAGGCTCTCGAACATGGGTGTTCTCCTTGGCCCCGATGCGGGCGCAACGCAGGATTGCTCAAAGCAAAAAGCGCCCGGGAGCGCGATGCGCCGCCGGACGTGGGCCTGCCGACCCTTGGGGCGGCGAGGTTTCGTTCGAGCATCTCTGACGAGATTTGCGTGGAGATTTAAGGGGTATGGGGGGCTAAGTCAAATCAGGCCGCATCCCGACAGGATGAGGTTGCGGCTGGCCAAGCGCAGGCTTCGAAGGGGCTCAGAACTTCTTCATCGGAATGTTGTGTTTCTCAAGCGCATAACCAATCTGGCGAGGCGTCAGCCCCAACAGTCGCGCCGCCTTCGCTTTCACCCAGCCCGATTGCTCCATTGCGTCAATAATCCTGTCCCGGGTTGATCGCTGACCATTATCGACCATCGAACAATGCTCGGCGCCCGGGCATGGGGCCGGCTCGTCGTCTGGTTCGCTCGCGGACGATGGCGCGAAGGGCCTTGCATTTGGCGCTATGGGCATGGGCACGAATTGTGGGCGCTTGCCCCCCTGCCCTTGCGTGACATGCGATGGAGTGGGCGAAAGATAGGTTTCGTTGAGGCAGGAAATATCCTTGCCGTTAATGACGTCTCCCGGCGCGAGCGTGGCGGTGCGCAGCACGTAATTCTCCAGCTCGCGAATGTTGCCCGGGAAGGTGCATTCCGACAGGAACTCTATCGCCGATTGGGAGAAGGTCAGGTGGGAACCTTGTTCCCTGTTGAACCTGTTGAGAAATTCATTGGCGAGCAGCGCGATGTCGCTTTTTCGTTCCCGCAGTGGCGGCAGAAGAATGGGAACGACGCTGATGCGATAATAGAGATCGACGCGGAATTTGCCGTTTTGGACTTCTTCTTCCAAGTCCCTATGAGTCGCGCAGATCAGGCGAACATCCACCTTGATCGTGCGCGTTCCGCCGACGCGTTCGAACTCGCCCTCCTGCAGCACGCGCAGGAGTTTGGCCTGAAACGCGGGCGTGATCTCGCCGATTTCATCAAGAAACAGCGTGCCGCCGTCCGCCAGTTCGAACCGGCCCTTGTGCATATTGATCGCGCCTGTAAAGGCGCCGCGCTCGTGGCCGAAGAGTTCGGATTCAAGAACGCTTTCCGACAGCGCGGCGCAATTCAGCTTGACGAAGGGCTTATTGGCGCGCGGCGACAGATTGTGGATGGCGGCCGCGAACATTTCCTTGCCGGTGCCGGTCTCTCCGCGGAGCATTACGGTCGATTTCGCCTTCGCGACGATACGGATTTTCTCGACCACGGCGCGTAGAGCCAGACTGTCTCCCAATATCCCGGGGATGGCGCTGAATTTCGTTTCGGCGTCGACTGGACGGCTTCTCTTCTCCAATCTCGCCTTTTCCTGCATGAGCTGATGGCGATCCATGGCGACGAGCTTGTGCAGGCGCAGGGTCTGGCCCATGAGATTGGCGACCATCGCCAGGAAACGAAGATCATGATCGAATGAGTCGGCGGACCGCAGGTCCAGCAGGCGATCCACTGTCAGCACGCCGACGAGGGTCTCCCCTTCCTTGATGGGCACGCCAAGGATCGAAAAAGGCGCGCCCTCACTCAGCGCGCCCTTGGTCAGATCCGAGTCCGCGAAGAGAGGGGAGTCCGCGACAATTTCGATCGCCAGCGGCATTTTTGTTTCGATGACCTGGCGGACCGCCAAATGCGCGGGGTGATCGCGAAATTTCTTCGCGCCTTTCTCGCTCCAGCAAGGGCCGATGATTACCTCTGGTTCTCCTTTTTCGTCGAGAAGGGCGATCAGCCCGTCGCGCATGTCCAAAAAGCTGGACAGCAATGACAACACCGAGGCGAAGGTATTCTCGATCCGGTTTGGCGATGCGAGCAGCTTCGAGATTTCATAAATTCCAACAAGTTCTGATTCGTGTGAGCGGAAATTGCGCGGTCTTGCCTCATTCACATCGTTTGCGGCGTGATATCCCATCTCTTGCTCCATGGCGGGCCGAGCGGATTGGCGTATTCCCTACAATCCCGCAAGGATCGTGCCACTTTTATGACAAAAATGTTGATTTTCGGACAATGAGTGCGTTGCTTGATCCGCCCTAAGACCGCGCGTCAGCGCGGACTGAGTAAGTTTCTGTTTTAGATTGATAGTCTCTGGCGGCGCTTTGCCGCGCTGCAGCAAATAGGCGCCAGCGGCTTGAACGAGGCTTGGTCCGGCAGCGTCGCCAGGCGCTAGCGCAAGCATGGCCGATGCTCTTCGTTTGAACGGCTTAAGGCCTTAAAAGCGCACAAGTTGCCGGTATTTGCGGCGCGCAATGCGGCATTGTCCATTGGGATCTCGCATCGCGCAGCCTGTCCAGCACAGTTGACGCGCGCCGCGCGCTGGCGCAATCCTAAATCCGCCAGGGGAGCCCCGCCCGGCGCCGCCGCTGGGGCTGAGAGGCTGAAGTGCGTCATGAGCGACGCGGCTTGGCGACCCTTAGAACCTGATCCAGTTCAAACTGGCGTAGGGAGGGTCAGTGATCGACATAATCCATCTATCGCCACGGCGCCGCCGGTCTGTCGCCCATGCGCGTTGAAGTCATTGGCGCCGGAGTGGCGGGACTGACCGCAGCCTTCGAACTCGCACGCCTTGGCGCGAGGCGGGATATTCAAATCGACCTCGTCGAGCGCCAGCCCCGAGCTGGAATGGGCTGTTCGCGTTTCGCCGGCGGCATGATCGCGCCCTGGTGCGAGCTGGAAAGCGCCGAACCCATAGTCGCCACGCTTGGCGCGGAGGCGCTGGGGTTCTGGACCAACGACATCCCGGTTGCGAGCGTGCGTGGAAGCCTCGTCGTCGTTCCGGCGCGAGAGCGCGCCGAACTCATCGATTTCTCCCGCCGCACGCAAAATTTCGAGAATCTGGACGCGGCTGGCGTGGCCGGTCTGGAGCCCGACCTCGCCGATCGTTTTGACAGCGCGCTCTATTTTGCGCAGGAAGCGCATCTTGATCCCAAGGCGGCGATGGCCGCGCTGGTCGACCGGCTTGCGCTCATGCCCAATGTGAGTTTGCGCCTTGGCGCCGAGGCTCGCGGCGGAGCCGATTGGACGCTCGACTGCCGGGGCTTTTCCGCCCGCGAGGATCTTGCGCGGCTGCGGGGCGTCAAGGGCGAGATGCTTTTGCTGCGCAGCAATGAGCTGGAGCTCTCCCGCCCGGTGCGGATGCTGCATCCGAAGCGCCCGGTCTATGTCGTGCCACGCGGCGACGGGTTTTTCATGGTCGGGGCGACCATGATAGAGAACGAGGAGCGCTCGCGCGTCACCGCGCGCTCGGTGGTCGAACTGGTCAATTCGGCTTACGCGATCCACCCGGCGTTCGCCGAAGCCGAGATCGTCGAAATGGGCTCGGACGTGCGCCCGGCTTTCCCCGACAATTTGCCGCGCCTGACGCGGCGCGGCCGAGTGCTCTATATCAACGGTCTTTATCGGCACGGCTTTCTTCTGGCTCCGGCGCTCGCGAGCCGCGCGGCCAAAGTCGTGCTTGATGACGCCTGGTTTCCGGAGGTTTGCGATGCGGATTCGGGTTAATGGAGAGCCTTGCGAGATCGCCGCGCAGACGCTTGAGTCCCTGTTGACCGAGCTCGGCTATGAAAGCCAGATCGTCGCCACCGCGCTCAACCAGGATTTCGTCCGCGCGAAGGATCGGAACGAGGCGATGCTGAGCGACGGCGACGCGGTGGAAATCCTCGCGCCCAAACAGGGAGGATGAGCCGTGGCGGAAAAGCTCGCGCTCTATGACGCAACGCTCGACTCGCGCCTGCTGCTCGGCACCGCGCGCTATCCTTCGCCGGCCATTCTCGCGCAGGCGATCCGCGCCGCGCAAACGCAGGTCGTCACCGTGTCGTTGCGGCGAGAAGCCGGCGGCTCGCGCGCCGGAGAAAGTTTTTGGGAGCTGGTCCGCGAATCCGGCGCCCGGGTTTTGCCCAACACCGCCGGTTGCAGAACGGCGAAAGAGGCCGTGACCACGGCGCAAATGGCGCGGGAGGTTTTCGCCACCGACTGGATCAAGCTTGAGGTGATCGGCGACGAGGACACGCTGCAGCCCGACGTCTTCGGGCTGGTCGAAGCGGCGCGCATCCTGTCGGCGGAAGGGTTCCGCGTCTTTCCCTACATGACCGAAGACCTCGTGGTCGCCGAAAAACTGCTCGAAGCCGGCTGCCGCGTGTTGATGCCCTGGGCGGCGCCCATCGGCTCCGGGCGCGGGGTCAATAATCTTTACGGGCTGCGAGCGTTGCGGGCGCGCTTTCACGATGTGCCGCTGATTGTGGATGCAGGCCTCGGAGCGCCATCGCACGCAGCGGCGGTAATGGAGCTCGGCTACGACGCCGTACTGTTGAACACGGCTGTTTCGCGCGCGGGCGATCCGGTGGCTATGGCGCGGGCCTTCGCGCTGGCCGTCGAAGCCGGCCGCGCCGCTTTCCTCGCAAAGCCAATGACGCCGCGCGATCTCGCACAGCCCTCGACGCCGGTGCTGGGCCGCGCCTTTGACGAGGGCGCGGCGTGAAGCTCGATCCATTTTATCTCATCGTCGACGACGCCTCCTGGCTGGAGCGGCTGCTTCCGCTGGGCGTCAGGCTGGTCCAGCTTCGCGTCAAGGACCGGCCCGAGAGCGATGTTCGCGCGCAAATCCGGCGCGCCCGCGCGCTCTGCGCGACATATGCGGCGCAGCTCGTGGTCAACGACTTCTGGCGCCTCGCGCTTGAGGAGGATTGCGACTTCGTCCATCTCGGCCAGGGTGATCTCGGTGGTGCGGATCTCCCGGCCCTGCGTGCGCGAGGCGTGCGATTAGGCGTCTCCACCCATGACGAGCCGGAACTGGATCGCGCGCTTGCGCTCGCGCCCGATTATGTCGCTCTGGGTCCGATCTATCCGACGCTGCTGAAACAAATGGCCTTCGCGCCGCAAGGGCTGGAACGGATCGGCATCTGGAAGGAGCGCGTCGGCGCCACGCCGCTGGTCGCCATCGGCGGATTGACGCCGGAAAGGGCGGGGCAGTCGTTAAAGGCAGGCGCCGACAGCGCTTGCGTCGTCACGGACATATTGCTCAACAAGGATCCAGAAAGCCGAACGCGCGAATGGTTCCAGGCGACGGCGCCCTGGCGGGGCTGAGGCGAGCGAGGCTTAACTGTCGCGCTTGGCCTCGGTTGAGGCTTTGACCGCGGCAGCCCTTATGTTACGAGAACGTCCATTCAGCGGGCGCCGCCTTCGCATTGAGGCGAAGCAGCCCGAAAAACGAGCGAAAAAAGCTCAAGACCAGGGGGAACGCGAGTCATGAGCGAACGGCGCTCGTCTTTCGGCTATGAAGATCTGCTCGCCTGCGGCCGCGAGGAACTGTTCGGCCCCGGCAATGCACAGCTGCCGCTGCCGCCAATGCTGATGTTCGACCGGATCACCGAGATTTCCGAGACGGGCGGCGAACATGGCAAGGGCTATGCGCGCGCCGAGTTCGACATCAAGCCTAGCCTCTGGTTCTTCGACTGCCATTTCAAGGGCAATCCCGTCATGCCTGGATGCCTCGGCCTCGACGCGCTCTGGCAGATGGTCGGATTCTATCTCGCCTGGCTGGGCAATCCCGGACGCGGCATGGCGCTCGGGGTCGGCGAGGTGAAATTCACCGGCATGGTGCGCCCCGAAATCAAGCTCGTGCGTTACGGCATCGACTTCAAGCGCGTCTTCAAGGGCAAGCTTGTGCTCGGCATTGCCGATGGCTGGCTCGAAGCCGATGGCCAGCGCATTTACGAAGCCAAGGATTTGCGCGTCGGACTGGCCAAGGCGGAGGCGCCCGCCGCCTGAGCGCGGAGGCAGGTTATCGTTCGGTGAAGCCAAGCAACAACAAGAACTAGGGTCCAAGGGACGGAAACCGTTCGGACGCGGGGAGAAGCAAGATGAGACGTGTCGTCGTCACCGGAATGGGGATCGTATCGTCGATCGGCAATAACACGAACGAGGTTGTCGCCTCGTTGCGGGAAGCGCGATCCGGCATCGTCAAGGCGGACAAATACGCCGAACTCGGCTTTCGCTCGCAAGTGCATGGCATGCCGACGCTCGACGCCAGCAAGGTCGTCGATCGCCGCGCGATGCGCTTTCACGCCGCCGGCACCGCCTGGAACCACGTCGCGATGGAGCAGGCCATCGCCGACTCGGGGCTTGGCGAAGACGAAGTCTCCAACGAGCGCACCGGCATCATCATGGGATCTGGCGGCCCCTCCGCCAAGGTCATCGTCGACTCCGCCGATCTGACCCGCACCAAGGGCCCCAAGCGTGTCGGCCCCTTCGCCGTGCCAAAAGCCATGTCTTCGACGGCGTCCGCGACATTGGCCGTGTGGTTCAAGATCAAGGGGATCAATTACTCGATCTCTTCCGCCTGCGCGACGTCGAACCACTGCATCGGCAACGCCTATGAGCAGATTCAATGGGGCAAGCAGGACGTCGTGTTCGCTGGCGGCTGCGAGGAGCTAGAATGGGAGCTCTCCGTGCTGTTCGACGCCATGGGCGCCATGTCCTCCTCCTACAACGACACGCCGGCCACGGCCTCGCGCGCCTATGACAAGAATCGCGACGGCTTCGTCATCGCCGGAGGCGCGGGCGTGCTGGTGCTGGAAGAATACGAACGCGCCAAGGCGCGCGGCGCCAAAATCTACGCGGAAATAGCGGGCTATGGCGCCACTTCCGACGGTTATGACATGGTGGCTCCCTCCGGCGAGGGCGCGGTGCGCTGCATGCGCCAGGCGCTCTCCACCGTGAAGACGCCGATCGACTACATCAATCCGCACGCCACCTCGACTCCCGTCGGCGACACCAAGGAAATCGAGGCGCTTCGCGAAGTGTTTGGCGCGGGCGAAAAATGCCCGCCGATCTCCGCGACGAAATCGCTGACCGGCCATTCGCTTGGCGCGACCGGCGTGCAGGAGGCGATCTACTCGCTGCTGATGATGCAGAACGGATTCATCTGCGAAAGCGCGAACATAGAGGAACTCGACCCGGACTTCGCGGACATGCCGATCCTGCGCCAGCGCCGCGATAATGTGAACCTGCGCGCCGTTCTCTCCAACTCCTTCGGATTTGGCGGCACCAACGCCACGCTGGTGTTCAAGCACCCGGACGCATAAGACGCGAACTGACAACGAGTCGGCACGCGAGAGGGATTGCAAAGGAACAATCTTAGATGACGGTTGTAAAAGGTCTGATGCAGGGCAAACGCGGCCTGATCATGGGCGTAGCGAATGATCACTCGATCGCCTATGGAATCGCGCGCATGCTTGCACGGCATGGCGCCGAGCTCGCCTTCACATATCAGGGCGAGATGTTGCGCAAGCGCGTGGCGCCGCTCGCCAAGGAACTCGGCTCCGAGTTCCTCATGCCCTGCGACGTCGAGGACATCGCGACAGTCGACGCGGCCTTCGACCAATTGCAACGGGAATGGGGAGAAATCGATTTTATCGTCCATTCCATCGGCTATTCGGACAAGAACGAACTCAAGGGCCTTTACGCAGACACGACCCGCGAGAATTTCATCCGCACGATGGTGATTTCCTGCTTCTCCTTCACCGAGGTCGCCAAGCGCGCGGCCGCGATGATGAAGAATGGCGGCTCCCTTCTGACCGTGAGTTTCGCCGGCGGCACGCATGTGATGCCCAATTACAATGTGATGGGGGTGGCGAAGGCGGCGCTGGACTCCTCCGTTCGCTATCTCGCCGCCGACTTCGGCGATCGCGGCATTCGCGTCAATGCGCTATCGCCAGGGCCCGTGCGCACGATGGCGGGCGCCGGCATCACCGGCGCGCGCGCCATGGGCGCCTTCCAGAAGATGCATTGCCCACTGCGGCGCATGATCACGCTGGATGAAATCGGTGGTTCGGCGCTCTATCTGCTCTCCGAGCTTTCTGGCGGAGTGACTGGCGAGATTCATCTCGTCGACGCTGGCTACAATATCATGCTGCAGCCGCGTCCTGAGGATCTGAACGGCGAACTCGGCAACGCGCTTTAATCGGGCGAACACGCTTCGCCTTTGTTTCGCAGCTCGTCAAGCGCGCGCGCCAGAAAGACAAAGCCTGCGACATCGACTTCCTCGGCGCGGCGGGTCTCAATGATTCCCGCCGCCGCCAGCAGTCCGCCCGGTTCGACGCCAAGACCCTTGAGACTCTGGCGCAGCATCTTGCGGCGCTGACCGAAGGCGGCTTGCGTCACTTGCGCCAGCAGTCGCCGGTTGCAAGCCAGCGGTTCCGGATTGGGCGTCAATTCCACGACGGAGGACGTGACCTTTGGCGGCGGCGTGAAGGCCGAAGGCGGCACGTCGAACAATATGCGCGCTTTCGTTCGCCAGCCGCACAGCACGCCAAGGCGGCCGTAATCGACGCGCTGCGCGGGCGTCGCTACGATGCGTTCGGCGACCTCGCGCTGAAACATCAGAACATAACGGTCGAAGAGGCTGGGCCAGGGTTCGGCTTCGAGCCACTGGCCGAGCAAAACCGTAGCGACATTGTAGGGGAGATTCGCGCATATCCGGGCGGGTCCGCCCGCGCCATGAGCGCGGACGAGTTCAACGGGATCAAGCTGGAGCGCGTCGCCTTCGATCACCGTGAGCCGTCCCGGATAATGCGCGGCAATTTCGGCCAGCGCAGGCAGGCAACGCGCGTCGCGCTCGACGGCGATGACTTTTGCCGCTCCTTGCGCGAGCAACGCTCGCGTGAGGCCGCCGGGTCCCGGACCGATCTCGACGATCGTCACGCCTTCCAGCGGCCCTGCCGCGCGGGCGATGCGCGCAGTGAGGTTGAGGTCGTAAAGAAAATTCTGACCAAGCGCCTTGCGGGCGTCGAGCCCGTGGCGCGCGACGATTTCGCGCAATGGCGGCAGGTCGTCGATCATGCCGAAATGCGTCCAGCGAGGCGGATCGCCTCGATAAGGCTCGACGGATTGGCCACGCCCTTGCCCGCGATGTCGAAGGCGGTGCCGTGATCGGGCGAGGTGCGCACGAAGGGCAGGCCTAGCGTGACATTGACGCCCCGGTCAAAGGCGAGCGTCTTTATCGGGATCAGCGCCTGGTCATGGGTCGGGCAGAGCGCGACGTCGTAATTCCTGCGCGCGGCCTCGTGGAACATCGTGTCAGCCGGATGCGGGCCGGTAGCCTCGATCCCCATGGCGCGCAACTCTTCAATCGCGGGCGCGATGACGTCGATCTCCTCGCGCCCCATGGCGCCGCCCTCGCCCGCATGCGGATTGAGCCCCGCGAAGGCGAGGCGGGGCTTCGCCAATCCGAAACGCGCCGCAAGGTCCCGCGCGACGATGCGGCCCGTCTCGACCAGAAGTTCGCGCGTGAGCAATTGCGGAACTTGCGCCAGCGCGACATGGATCGTCACCGGCACGACCGCCAGCTCGGGAGCCCATAGCATCATCACGGGGCGCGCTTCGTGATGAAAGTAACGACTGGAGAGTTCGCCCAGAAATTCCGTGTGGCCGGGATGCGAGAATCCAGCCGCGTAGAGCACGTTTTTAGCGATCGGGTTGGTGACGACAGCGCGCGCCTCGCCCCTCGCGACGCATTCGACCGCGCGCTCGATTGAGAGAATTGTCGAAGGCGCGTCGGCGGCTGAGGGCGCGCCCGCATCGCCGCGCACAGCGCGGTCCAGTGGGACGACCGGCAACGCCGTCAGGAAAATCTCCGTGGCGGAGGCGGTCGTCGTGGCCTCCACGTTTACCTCAAGCCCAAGCAACCGCGCGACGCGTTCGAACATCGCCGGGTCGCCCAGCACGAAGAAGGGCGGCAAATCCTCCGCCTTGCGCGCGCAATAGGCCTTCAGGGCGAGTTCAGGCCCGATGCCGGAGGGGTCGCCTTGCGTCAGGGCGAGGGGAAGGACGCGGCTTTGGATCATGGGCGCTGCTTACACCGGGATGGGCGCGAGCGCCACAACGCTGCGTCATGCCGTTTTCGGCCCCGCTTTGTCGAAACGTATCCGGCGCGGCGGCGAGGATTACCCCTGCGTGAGCGTCAGGAGTATGTCCGCATACCATGCGCAGTTCAGCCCCAGCGCCTCGTCAAGTTCGAAGTCGCGGGTGCCGACGTCGAGCCGCGAGGAATGCACGCCGAGCAGCCGCCAGGGCAGATCCATATGTTTCGCGTGATCCACGCCTATCCGCATGACCACCGGCGCGCCGCTGGCCCCGCGATGCGTGCGCGCGTCGGTCAGGAAATAGCCCTGCCCCTCGAAGCGCAGGCCGAAGGACGAAGCGATCACCGCTCCCCGCGCCACCGGGAGATGGTGCAGCGTGTCGTGAAAGCCGAGCGGAAAGCCGACCACGAGCACAGAGTCGCCAACTTCGACGCCGCCGTCCGGTCCGATCAGGTTTGCAGTCGTGAAGGCGCGAAACACCGTCGTCGGGGGCAGCGCCGACCGGTCGATCTCGATGGCCGCCACGTCGATGGCCCCAGCGCGATCCCGCCCCTCACGCCACAGACGTCCGCCGTCGGACCCATAGAGCGGGACCGAGAAGCCTGTTGATTTTGCGACGTTTTCTGGGTCAATATGCAGTTCGATCACGATCCGGTCGGGAGCATGCTGGGTCGGCGGGTTGCCGAGCACGTGCCGGCTTGTCACGAGAAACAGACGCTGACCGCGCTCGAAGAAGAAGCCGCTCGCATTGGTGAGCGCCGCCTGTCCGATGAAGGTGTTGATGCGCGTCGAGGTAAGTAGAATGGTCTCCAGCATCGGCGTCGCGACTCTTTCTGGCGCGCCGCGACGCTTCAATCGCGGGCGCGGGCAGTTTACGCCGTCAACCCGTCCTTGGGCTGCGGAGGCACAGCCTATCGGAAATCCCGCGCGCGCCAAAGGACCTTGGACTTGAGCTTGTCGACGCCCGACATCGCCGACGCCACTAGGGTCTTGCGCGAAACCTTCGGCCACAAGGAGTTTTGGCCGGGGCAAAGGGCGGCCCTGGAAGCGGTTCTGGCTGGCGGCGACGTGCTGGCCGTGGCTCCCACGGGCGCGGGCAAGTCGCTTCTCTATCAACTTCCCGCGGCCTTGCGTCCAGGTCTTGTCGTCGTGGTTTCGCCGTTGATCGCCCTGATGCGCGACCAGTTGCGCGGGCTGGATGGTCTTGGCGTCCCTGCGGCCGCGCTTCATTCGGGCGAGGACGACTACGACTATGCTCGCGCCTGCGAGGGCGTCGCCGCCGGCCGCCTGAGGCTGCTTTATGTTTCGCCCGAAGGGCTGGCGCAGGAACGCGTGATCGAGCTCCTGCGCAAGAGGCGCGTCACGCTGCTGGCGGTGGACGAGGCTCATTGCATTTCCTACTGGGGGCATGAGTTCCGGCCGGAATACGCCGCACTCGGCGGCATTGCGCGGCGCCTTGGCGATCCGCCGATTCTGGCGGTGACGGCGAGCGCCGGCCCCCGCACCCGCGACGACATCATAGCTTCGCTGTTTAGGCGCCCTCCGTCGGTTTTCGTGAATTCCTTCGCACGCGGGAATTTGCGTCTTGCCTTCCGCCAGCGGCGCGGCGGAATGGACCAGCTCGCCGATTTCGCGCGCCGCCACTCCGGATCAAGCGGGATCATCTACTGCAATTCGCGCCGCAAGGCCGACGTGCTGGCGCGCGATTTCCGCAATCTGGGATTCGACGCGCTGGCCTATCACGCGGGTCTCGACGCCGAACAGCGCTCGGCGCATCAGGACGCCTTCTTCACGCGCAAGGGCGTCATCATGGTGGCGACGATCGCCTTTGGCA
>Ga0182013_10002769_pt1 | contig 22592 bp, 20 predicted proteins | sample 612S2MmetaG_FD_120487 | JGI IMG/M metagenome (GOLD analysis project Ga0182013, IMG submission 120487) | Permafrost microbial communities from Stordalen Mire, Sweden - 612S2M metaG | ecosystem: Environmental > Terrestrial > Soil > Wetlands > Permafrost | place: Sweden: Stordalen | collected... | reverse complement strand
GTCCGGGACACACGATCTGTGAACGCGTGGCCTGATAAGAGCATGTCCTCAACCGAGTGACTCATCACTGTTCTGTCCGCTGTTCGCACAAAAAGGGGCTTGACAACTGATAGGAGCGTCGCCTGTTCAGTGAGACCCATCAGCCATGCCGCTGCTCTGATCTTGGGTGCAGATGACCGATGATATCGGCCCCGAGTCTTCTAATCCCTCGCTCCGTCCACATCGCTTTGGGTCACCCGAATCGAACGCGGCCAGCCCTGGGCAGCTGAGAGCCGGACCCAATAGGCGTCCCCGTCGAAGGAGATCCATGACACCGTAGGGGGTGATGCCTCGGATCCGGATAGCGCGAGAGGATTGGATCGGTACTTTGGGTCGATTCGATAGCCGCGAAGCGGGTGGTGAATCTCGGCAGTGCAATTACCACCAGCACGACCCCGAGCCCGCCACGACAACTTCGCCAGTTTCTTCATGGGCCCCTTCTTCCGGTTCGGCACCCCTGCTTCAGAGTGTACGCCTTCATCTCGGGATGTCGGGTCCGGAAGGCTCTGAAGGGGTGCCCCCGTCCGCCGGTCCGGAGACGCTGTTTTGAAGTTCCAAGCAACGATGCCGTTTGCATGGAATGGCCACGTTGTTGCGGGAATGAACGTAACGGGTAGTTCGAGGAGACGTTCACGGCACCGGAGACTGAAGCGAGGATTTAGATGTCCGACAAACTGACGATCTGCTTGTGGTTCGATCACGGTGAGGCCCGCAAGGCGGCGGAGTTCTACGCGACGACCTTTCCCAACAGCCACCTTGACGCGATCCACCGAGCTCGGTCGGATTACCCCGACGGATCGGCCGGGAACGAGCTCACGGTCGAATTCACCGTGCTCGGCCGATCATTCGTGGGTCTCAACGGTGGACCGAACTTCGTCCCGAACGAGGCCGTCAGCTTCATGGTGCTGACCGACGACCAGGCCGAGACCGACCGGTATTGGAACGCGATCGTCGACAACGGCGGGGAGGAGAGCGCGTGTGGCTGGTGTAGAGACCGGTGGGGCTTCTCCTGGCAAATCACGCCTCGAGCCTTGCTGGAGGCGATGAACAGCCATGACCAGGACGCTGCAAAGCGGGCTATGGATGCCATGATGACGATGACGATGACGAAGATTGACATCGTTGCCATCGAGACCGCGGCCCGAGGATCAACGCAGCGCCCCTCGGGCTGAGGCACCACAAGAGTTGCCAGGGCACGCTCGTTCAGTCCGACGTTGCGGACTCCGCTCAGAGTCGGGAGCGGAGGACTGTCCGCCGGCGTCCTCAGTGAAGAGAGTGCGTCCCCGAACAAGTGCCGGGCACGGGGGCAGTCGCGATCATCGAGTCGCCTCAAAGATCCAACGTCTTCGTATTCGTATCGATCGACATGCGGGCAATGATCTTTGCCTTTGTCCGGATGGACAGCTCCCTGGGGAAGGAGGCGATGCTGCGCGCCAGCTTTCTTGTAGCCACCACCAATTCCGTCGGTGCGACAACTCGAGACACGAGCCCGAGTCCATGCGCTTCACCTGCTTCGATGGTGCGACCCGTCAGACACAGATCTCGTGCGACCGCACCGCCAACCAGATCGTGCAGCGGTCCATAGACCACGTCGCCGAAGGATCGCTCAGGATGACCGAAACGGGCAGAACTCGACGCGATGCGTAAGTCACAAAGAATGGCGAGGTCGAATCCACCAGCCAGCGCGGGCCCGTTTACCGCGGCAACTAGGGGAAGAGGAAATTGGAGCAATGCATGGTGGAACCGATCGCTGGAGTCCCACAACTGCGACTGAAACACAGCGTCGTCAATCGCAAACTCGCTCAGATCGAACCCGGCACTGAACGTGTCACCCTTACCGGTGACCACGACGCACCTGACCGAATCGTCGCCACGAAGGTGCTCAAGCGCATCGATCATCTCGAGTCGAAGGGCAACCGAGAGGGCATTCTTCTTCTCTTCTCGGTCCAAGGTGATTGTTGCCACGCCGTCTTCGCAAGGTGACACCCGTATGTTGGCCATTGCAGAATCATCTCAGGCGAGGGCCGCCGTCTCCAGGGCTGATCCCCTCGGTCACTCATGGCCGTACTGCCCCGTTCGCTGGGCTTTGGCGCACCCCGCGGCACATCAGGGCTCTAGGTGTTCCTCCGCCCACCGAACACCACACAACGGGCTACATTCCCTCGATGGTTGCGGAAATCGCTGGGGCGGTGCGCTTCGACCAGGCCAATGTCGTGCAGCGCGGTACGCGGCTTCTGGCTGGAACGCGGCCTATGGCGTGGCTGTTCGCACGGGTGATACACCACGTCGATGGTCCGGTGATGCGACGCAGCGCCGGGCGTCACTCCGTCTCGGCCGCCCTGACCGGGCTACCCATCATGGAGCTCACGACCGTCGGCGCCCGTTTCCGGCGAATCACGGACCTTGCCCCTCGTCGGAGTGCCCGATGGTGATCGGCTCGTGCTCGTTGCTTCGAACTACGGCAACCAGCAGAATCTGGCCTGGTACTACAACCTCAAAGCCAATCCGCCGTGCAGCACCACCTTTCGCGGTCGGCGTCACGAGGTGGAGGCCTATGAGGCCGAGGGCGAGGAACGCCAGCGCCTGTGGGTGTTGGACGTGTCGGTGTACCCGCCACGCAACCACTACGCACAGCGAGCCGGCAACCGCCGCATCCCGGTAATGGTCTTGCCTCCGGCACGCGTGCCAACCGGCTAACGAGCGTGTACGCCGTCAATGCTTGTCGGTCAGGAGGGGTCCACCACGTGGCGGTTGCTGCCTTCTTCGCAGTTGACGCAGTCGCGGCCTACGCCGACCCACCGGACTGGCGCTCGTAATGCACGATTGCCGAACCTGGCGCATGCAAGAGCGAGAACTCCAGCCCCTCGTGCATCAGGATCTTCCCGGACAACGATTCGCTGCCGTTGAGATCGAAGTTCTCGACCCGGTACTGCTTGCCGGCGTCCAAGCCGTGCAGGACAAAGCGCATCGTGGCCGCCTGGGCGTCGGGCCGTCGAAACACAAGGACCACACCGCTCCCCACCGCCGGACGGTCGAATTGGAACGCCATCCATACGTCATCATCGAGGCTGAACCCCGTCAGGGGATAGAAGTCGCTGTACAACAAGTCGTCTTGTATACGCACGAACTCCTCATTCATCGTGCGGAGCAGCACCCAGTCTTCCTCGCTCGCGGTGCCCACGTCGACACTTGACGCGTAGCTCGGGGCAAGGGAGCTACGGACCACGTACTGACCCGTACCCCACGCACCATCATTGGTATTTTGGGGTCCTACGCCTGTCCCGTAGTACGGGAGCCATAGGGATATGCCATAGGTCTGGCACTGGTTCCCAGTCGGCTCGAATTGGTAATCGCTTCGCAGCAGAGGAACCGAGCGACGCATCGTCTCGAGGTCGTTGCGTCGGCCACCTGAAGCACAGCTGTCTATCCAAAGCTCAGGATGGCGCTTGCGCAGCTCGTCCCAAAAGGCAAGGTGGCCGGTGACGTGGTTCACCTGTGTCATGCCGGTCCGGCCTGGCACATCTCTTGCGTTCCAGTAGTCGAGCGGGTCCATGTTGAAGTCCTGGCGGAACACGTCCAATTCATGGCCCGGAGCGGCCTGGTTGGTGATGATGGTGTCGAAGTGCTCCACTGACCAGGCCCAGGCGTCGGCGTTCCCGAAGTCGAGGAGGAAGCTGACGTCCGAGGCGGGGTCCGGCGGTGGGATGAGCCAATCCTGGTGCTCGTCGAAGAGCTCGGTACCGATGCCCACCCGCTCTGGTTCGCTCCACAGCACAGACTTCATGCCATGATCCCTGGCTCTCTGGAATGTCGGCCTCATACCCTGTGGGAAGCGTTGTGGGTCCGGGAACCAGTTCCCCACTCCATTGCCCCAGTCCTGGGACCAACCGTCGGGCAATCCACTCGGAATGGCGTACCACCCGGCGTCCACCCACCAATGCGTGTAGAAGCCACCGTGGTCCACGGTGGTCCCCCGCCGAGCATAGGAATCGATAGCTGAGAGTTCTTCTGACTGGTCAGGGAAGAGGCTCAGCCCGCCGGTCGTCGGCGTGATGGGTGTCGGAAGGCTCCCCCCGAAGTGCGGCACGTTGTAGTCGGCCATCCATCTCCGCCACTTGTTCTGTGCCACCAGCCAGTTGTCGGCGCTCCAGGGCATGATGACGATGAGGGGAGTCCGCACCGTCTCGCCTTCTTCCAAGAAGGTGTCCAGGAGCATCGCGTCCGCGATATCCCCGTAACTCTTCAGCAGCGGGTCGGCCGACGTCATCCCGGCCTGCAGGCGCAGGCCTTCATGCTCGTCGACCAGCAGTTGGGTGGTCCATTGCCCTGGCCATCCGACGGCGACCATGACCCCCTGGTCTCTCCAGGAGACGTTGAAATAGGGCCACGTGCCGTTCGACGGCCGACCGCCCAGAGGGAAGAGAAGTTGCGCCTCACCCGGCGTCAGCAGTGAGGTCTGCGGCGCGTAGTCATCAGCTTGCTGCGAGCTGCCATTGAAATGGTGCAGGACATACGGTGCCGCAGGCGACGTGTTGATGATGGTGTCGGCGGCCAGCACCGCGCTCAACCGCTGCGAGGTAGCCGCTGAGAGATTGGCGAAGGACACTGTCCACTCGGTGGCCCCGAAGTCCTCGTACACAACGACCACCGCCTGTACCTGAAGCTCTCCGGACGGTGCCCGCCACGTGACCCATTCCTCGGAGCGCCCCGGCGAGGAACTGATCTGACGTCGTACCGCCGGCCACTGGCGCAGGAGGGTCGCCGACGACTGTCCGGCGTAAGTGAACGAGAAGGGCGGGTTGGCAATGAACTCCGATACCGCCGCGTCGACGATGGCACTCCCTGCCGCGGTTTGCCCGACCGTCGACGCCAGAGAACGGTTCGCACCTGAGGCCAAGGCCGTTGATCCCGTGCTTGCTCCCAGCAACTTGAGGAAGAGTCTCCTGTCCACCGTCGCAACGCTCCCTCACGCTGACCATTTGCCCGTCCCCGATGCCACTGCAGCCCGTGCCTGTCGCGACGCCCGGTTTTGATCGAGTCCAACGTAGGCCAATTCAGACAGCTCAGCACCGGCTTCTCGCATCCGCATGCCTGGCCACATCCAGGCGGTCGCTACCGCCATGATCGCGACCTCGGCGATCGCCGAGGCCAGCCAGCAGCCGACAGAGGTCATCGGCGGTGGACTCACGCTTTGACGTGCACCGCGGTCGACAAAGGACCCGTCCGGCACGGTGGCCCGGGCCCCTGCCAACATCGCAGACCCAGAGCGTGTAAACGTAGGGCCGGCGCCGGCACGGACCCGTGCGCCACGGGGAGGGAAGACCATGGGGCGACCGCTGGGCAAGCACCTGGGCAGATTCGCTGTGGCGGCGATGGTAATCGCGCCCGCGATCGGCATCAGCACGGTGGCCGGGACGGCCGGTGCGGCGACGTCGGGCTCACCCATCACCATCGCCATGGTCAGCTCGCTGACCGGCGAGGGGGCGTCGGAGTTCAGCCAGGCGCCAGCCGGGTTCAATGCCCGCATTGCGCTGCAGAACGCCGAGGGAGGCGTTGACGGCCACCAGATCAAGGGGATCGTCCTCGACGACCAGACCAGCCCGTCGGGCGTGGCGACCGCGGTGCAGGACGCGCTCTCCAAGGGAGTCATCGGGATCGTGTCCACCAGCCCCCTGTTCTTCCTGGCGGCCAAGTACCCAAACCAGGCGGGCATCCCCGTCACCGGTGGCTTCTTCGACGGGCCGGAGTGGGGCCAGCAGCCGTACACGAACATGTTCGCGGCGGACGTCGGGAGCGTGGACCAGACCTACCCGGTCAACACGTCGATCGGAGCGTTCATGAAGGCCCACGGCGGCACCGTCGTGTGCTCGTACGGTTACAGCATCTCGCCGTCGTCGACCCGATCGGCGGTCGGCACGGCCAAGTCCTTCCAGCACGCCGGAGGCAAGGTAGGGGTGCTCGACACCTCCCTCCCGTTCGGTGGCGTCGAGTTCACGACGCAAGCACTACAGGCCAAGCAGGCGGGCTGCAACGCCATTTACGCCGGGCTAGACGACAACTCGAACGTCGCTCTCGCCACGGCGCTCCACGCTGCCGGCGTGAAGCCCAAGGTGGTGGTCTTCCCGACCGGTTACGAGCCGAGCATCATCGGATCGCCAGCCTGGAAGGCGGTGCAGGGCGGCTACTTCGACACCACCTTCCGCCCGTTCTCACTGCCCAATTCGGGCACGGAGCAGATGCAGTCGGCTCTCCAGAAGTACGCGCACTTCAAGGCCGGGGAGTTCCCGTCGTTCGCCCAATACGAGTCCTGGCTGGGCGCCGACCTCATGATCAAGGGTCTGGAGCTGTCCGGAAAGAACCCGACGAGCTCCGGCGTGATTCACGCGCTGCGCAACGTCACCAGCTACAACGGTAACGGGCTGCTGCCCATCACCATCAACTACTCAACCGACTTCGGGCACGATCCGGCCAAGTCGTGCGGCTGGTACATGCTCGCCGAGAAGGGCGGGTTCGTCGCCGCCTCGAGCCAGCCCTGGTGCGGCACGGACATACCGGGCACCACGACGGTGTCGTCGTCGTGAGCCACTCCGGACTCCTCCCGGCGCCGTAGCCGGCCGGGTCCAGGCTCAGCCGCCCCGGATCAACGAGGTCGCGGTCGGCCGGCCGCTGCGGGTAGCGGGCCGGCTGACGCCGGACGACACGCTTTGGGGGCCTCGGGTGGCCGGACCTGCGCTTCGGCCCACGCTCACGGAGCGGCCGGACCACTCGCTCCGGAGACGGCCTCCACCAAGCGGTCGAGGAACGGCACCTGACCCCGGAGGAGCTTGACGCGGGCGAGGTCGACATCGGCCCATGCGACGCGGTCGACCTCGGGAAACTCGACGACCTTCTCGGAGCCCCTGGGCCACTCGAGCAAAAACGTATTGCTCGTTGCGTGGGTCACATCGACGTCACCCTCGACCGCCCACACGGTGACCCGCTTGCCCCCCGGTTGCCTGAGCTCGCCAAGGGCGAGGGGCTCCGCCTCGGGCGGGTCGAACCCCGTCTCCTCGCGGAACTCCCGGTAGGCCGCCCCGAGCGGGTCGTCGCCGTCGCCGAACTCCCCCTTGGGGACCGACCAGGCGCCGTCGTCCTTCCGTGCCCAGAACGGGCCACCGGGGTGGGCGATCAGAACCTCGACACCACCGCCGGGCGATCTGCGATACAGCAGCAATCCAGCGCTTCTGGCGACCATCGGGGGTCATCATCGCACCCGGAGATTCCGAGGGGGCCTCCCGGTCCACGGCCCCGCCCACCGGCGAGCCACGGTTGCATCCCACATTGCAGATCGGAAGGCCCCAGCGTCCTGACCCCCGTCCCGGGGGCCTGCTCGCTAGGCTGAGTCGTCGTTCCGGGCACCTACACCGGAGCCGTCTCGGGGGCACGGGCGTCGACCACCACCGGCGGTCGCACGTCACACACACCACTGCGCCATGAGTCCATCCAACCCCGAGAACGATCCCGTCCAAAAGGGCCTCCACGAGCTCGGAAGGCAGATGGAGGACGGCGCATCCGCCACCGGCGCGACCCCGATGGGCGAGCCGGGCGAGCCGGTCGAGCCGGTCGAGAACCCGGTGGAGAAGGGTCTGCACGAGCTGGGCCGCCAGATCGACGAGGCCCACCGCTCTGCTCGGGGGAAGAAGGCCAAGGGGGACGATGCGCCGCGCGGACCGGCCCATGCCGCACCAAAGAAGCGACGCTCGCGACGGCGCACCGTGGCCTGGGCCACCGGGACCCTGTTGTTGGTGGTCGTCCTGATCGCCGGCGCCGCGGCCGGATACGGCTGGTACCTCAACCACGAGATCCACCGCATCGACCTCCGCAACCTCACCTCGGCCCCGGTGAAGGGTGCCGACGCGGGCACGGAGAACATCCTCATGATCGGTTCGACCGATCGCTGCGCGCTCAAGGTGCAGAACCCCGCCTACGGGTTGTGCTCCCAAGGCGTCAACGGTGTCAACAGCGACGTGGTCATGATCCTGCACCTCAACCCGGCCAACAATTCCCTGTCGATCCTGTCGATCCCCCGTGATCTCTTCGTGCCCAACGCCCGCTCCGACGGAGCCAACAAAATCGACGCCGCGCTCTACCAGGGCCCCGATCAGCTCATCGACGCGATCGAGGAGGACTTCGGGATCCCGATCCAGCATTTCGTGGAGCTGAACTTCGACAGCTTCATCAACGTCGTCAACGCGCTCGGTGGCATCAAGATGTACTTCCCAGAGCCGGTGTTCGACGCCTACTCGGGCCTCAACATCCAGACGACCGGCTGCATCGCCCTGAACGGGACTCAGGCACTCCAGGTCGTGCGGGCCCGGCACCTGCAGTACAAAGCTCCTGGCGTCACGACCACCGACCCGAACTACTGGCCCCAAGAGGCACAGAGCGACATCGCCCGCATCCGTCGCGATCACGAGTTCCTGCGGGTGTTGGCGGCGGCGGTGAAGGCCAAGGGCCTGAGCAATCCGATCACGGACCAGCAGCTCGTGGCAGGCGTGGTGAGCCAGCTTACGGTCGACTCCGGCTTCTCGGCGAGCGCCATGATCAGCCTCGTGCTCGGCTATCACGACGTCAGTGTGAACAGTGCGCCGCAGCTGACAGTGCCGGTGGCCGTCGACCAGTTCGGCAGCTACACCTACGAGGGCGGCAGCTACGGGGACATCGAGTTTCCGGTCGAGCCGCAGGACCACACCACCGTCGACCAGTTCCTCGGCCTCTCCTCGGGCAACGACGACACCTACACCGGAGGCGCCCTCCCATCCCCGTCGACCGTCACGGTCTCGGTCCTCAACGGCTCCGGCGCCTACAACCAGGCCACCGACACGTCCCAGAGCCTGCAGGCCCTGGGCTTCAAGATCGGCACGATCGGCGACAGCCCACCCGTCGGCCAGGAGGCCGAGACGGTCGTGTACTACTCATCCAAGAGCCCGGCCGAGCTGGCCGCGGCTCAGGCCGTCGCCAACTCCATGACGGGTGCCGTGATCATGGCCGAGGACCCCACTCAGGTGAAGCCGGGCTCGCAGGTGACGGTCGTGACAGGCACCGACTTCACCGTCAACGCGCCACCCGCCACCACCACGCCGACTTCGGCCGATGGCACGGCGAACAGCCCCGCGGCATCGACCACGACCACGCCCGCCAGCACGGGCAACACCGGCAACTCGGGGGCGTTCCAGGCTCCGACGCCGTCGGTGGAACCTCTGGCGCCGTGGGACCCACGCTCGTGCACGGCGAGCGGGGGCGAGGGCACCTGAGCGATCAGGCGAAGATCTCGCCGCCGTTCGTGTCGAGTGCTTGCCCGGTCATGGCGGACGACAGGTCCGAGGCGAGGTAGACGATGGAGCCCGCGACGTCCTCGTCGCTCGGAATGCGACCCAGCGGTACCCGGGCGTTGAGCTCGTCGGTGACCACCTGCGGCGGCACGCCCCGACCACTCGAGGTCATCTCGATGTAGATGTCCACCGAGGGGCCGGCCATCCAGCCGGGCACCACGGCGTTCACCCGGACCTTGGACGGCCCGAGCTCGTCGGCCAGCACCCGCGTGGCCGTGAGGAGCGCCCCCTTCGAGATCGCATAGCCGCCCTGCCCCGGCTGGGGCTGGCGGGCCACCATGGACGCCACCATGACCACCGAGCCACCACCTCTCCGGCGCATGAAGGGCAGCGCCGCCCGGGTCATCTGCAGCGACCCGAAGACGTTGACGTCCATGATCTTGCGCCACACGGTCAGATCGACGTCCTCGAAGCTCTGGAAGACGTCCGGGCGGAACGCGTTGTTCACCAGCACGTCCACCCCGCCGAACTCCTCCGCAGCCACCGCCATGAGTCGGGCGCACGCCTCGGGGTCCACGATGTTGGTCGGCACGGTGATGGCGCGGGCGCCGATCCCTGCGACCTCGGCCAGGACGTCATCGAGCGTCGACTGTCGGCGAGCGGCCAGCACCAGGTCGGCGCCATGGGCCGCAAGTGCCCGCGCTGCCTGCCGGCCCAGGCCGGGCCCGACACCCGACACCACGCACACCTTCCCGGACAGCAGCCCGGCCGCGGCCGCCGTTCCGCCCGCCCCTTTACCCTGCGCAGTCGTCATGGGCGAAGCGTAGGGCAGCCGGGGCGGCGGGTCCGAGCCATCCGCGCCGGTGTCACGCGCGCCTGAGAAGATCGACGGAAGGGTTGAGCAAGAGGAGGGTCATGGCCATTTGTTCGCACTGTGGTGGTGAGATGACCGACGGGATCAGCTGCCTGACCGACCCCGTCCTCATCGACGGGAGGGCCTACGCCCCGATCCGCTGGGGCCAGGAGCTCCGCCCGAGGCACCGCTACGAGCCCGAGGACTGCAGGGATTGCGGCACTCCGCTCGGCGGGGTGCACCATCCGGGCTGCTGCATGGAGCGCTGCCCGGCGTGCCATGGCCAGGCGATCGGGTGCGAGTGCGTCAGCGAGCGCTTCTGCGCCTTCGAGAGCGCACGGACAGGCCGTTGCCGGTCCCACGTGCTGCGCCGGGTCGGGTGGCGCTGACTCCTCGGTCGATCTCGAATCGTAGGGATGGTGGCACGCTCGAGTGGAGTTCACGCGCCGGTCACGACGCGGGCTTCGGGACTCAGTCGCCGTAGCGCGCGACAAGTCCGTCCATCGCACTTCGGTATGCCCGGCTCATCTCCTCGAACGGACCATGGAGGTCGACGGTGCGGCCGCGCGACCGCCGAGCCAGGCTGAACTGGAGGGCCTTCGCCGTGGTGGCCACCGTGCGGAACGCCTCGGCGACCCCCACCAGGTCACCGGACCCGGACACGGCCGGGTCATGCGCACCCAACCAGTCGACGAACGATGCCGCGAGCTCGGCGGCCGCACCGCACTGCCGGCACGTCCCGAACGCGTAGAGGTGGAAGGTCTCGACGTCCTGGCTCCCCAGCCAGATGGCGTCGCGCTCGAGGCGCTCCTCGAAGCGGACCATGGGATCGTCGAGGGGACGCCGGGCCACGTGCGCTCTCGTGAGTGCCACGGCCGCGTCGACCAGCCCGCGCGGATCACGCCGCACCCGGTCCAGCCGGATGCACTCCACATAGGGTGCCAACGCGACGGGGTCGGCGTAGGGCCCGAGCCGGAACAGGCCGTCGAAGTCGTCGCCACCGAGCTCGAAGTATCCCGCATTGTGGAAGTAGCCCAGACGCCGTCCCTCCCGGTCGATGCTGTTGGGCACCACGGCGGTCTTGGTGTGGGCAACCCGGTACGAGACGCCCGCGGTGTCGGGGAGAAACCATGCGTCGGCGTCCATGATCAGAAGCCGCCCCAGCTCGAGCTGCTCCACCGCGTGGTCGAGCACTGGGCGCCAGATGTTCATTTCGGCCACCTCGATGCCGAAGAGTTCCCGAAGATCCTCCGGGGGGAACTTGAAGAAGCTCCACTGATCGCCTTCGAAGTCCGTACTGATGGTGAAGGCGGCGGCGGCCAGCGGATCGAGGCCCAGGGCGTGGAGCAGCTCGATCCAGAGATCGACGTAGCAGTTGGTCTCCGTCCACGTGCGTTCGGTCGCGTGCAGCGGATGCGATCGGTAGCTCGACGCGTCGACCGGCACCACCCCGAGCGCGGGTCCCGCGTTCACGCCCAGAGTCGGTCGCGGGCCGCCGCCGGCCAGTCCCCGGGGTCCATCCCATGGGTCCGCAGCAGTGCCAGCGTGATGCGGTCGAGCCCGAACCCGAAGCAGCACGAGTGGGCGACCCCGCCGTCGGCGGTCTCGATCCCGAAGGGTTCGCCGAAGTGGTCGAGGTGGCAGTTGGACGATCCGATTGCCGTCGGGTGTTCGGCGGAGCTGATGGGCGTGACGATCTCGAACTTGAGCGTCTCGGCCCGCTGGTTGTCGGCGAGGATGCGTCCGACCCGCCCGAAGAAGGGGTCGTTGGCCACCACCGTCTGGACCTCCAGGCCGAGCGAAGCGAGCACGTCGACACCCAGCTGGAGCCAGCGGTCCCGGTGTTCGGTGGCCCCTGCGGCGTCGCCGACATAGACGAGCTCGTGCATCCGGAATGCCTGCATCCGGGCCGGGTCCACGCTGGGCTCGTGGCGGTAGCACCAGCCGGCGACGTCGAACCGGCGCCCGCCTTCGGGAAGGGTGCCCGCGAGGGTGGGGTAGAGCGGGTGGCAGGCGGCCGGACACAGGTTCGCCCCGGCCGCCTGGAGCAGCGCCGTCCAGTCACCCCCCGCCTGTGCCACGTCCATGAGCTTCCTGTGGTCGGCGTTGTTCCCCGTGAAGGTCGACACCGAACCCATGAGGTCGGGGAACGAGGACAGATAGCCGGTCTGCTCGAACACCTGGCGGGGCATCACGGGCGGGAACCGGTAGCTCACCGCGCCCTCGGCCAGTGCGGCCCCGACGGCCAGACCGTCCACCGCGGCCACGATGTCCTCGTACACCGAGGAGCGGCCGTAAATCCCGTCGGTCCCCGTGAGCACCAGGAGGCCTGCTGCCACGAGCTCGTCCCGGAAGAGTCCTGCGTCGCTCACGGCGCCGTCAATCGTCCTTGTGGATCAGCAGCATCTGCGCGGTGTTGCTGTTGATCCGGTCGTTGTTCACCATCACGGCCGCACCGTGTGCGTCGCGCAGGATGCGACCGAGACTGTAGGGCGAGTCTTCCCGGTAGCCCGCCATGCCGCAGATGGCCATGGCCCGGTTCACGATGTCGACCACGAGCGTCGAGGCGGACACCTTCAGGGAATTCATGGCGATGGCGAAGCCCATGCCGGCCAGGGTGTCGAGATCGTCGCACTGCCGGTCATAACGCTGGGCCGTGCCCCGGACGAGCTCCTCCATCCGCTGGAGCTGCGCAATGAGCTCGGCCAGGCGCAGGGCGGATGGCGGGGTGACGCCAGGCTTCTTGCGGGCCTCGGTCCGTACGAAGTGCCGTGCCTTGTCGGTTGCCGACGTGGCGAGGCCGAGCCAGACGTTGCTCCACAGGATGTGCGACACCGGCAGCATGGTCCGGCTCGATATGTCCGCGTAGGCGTCGTCGAGGATGTGGTCCGACCCACCATCGGCGACGAGTCGGAACCCGAGGCTGCAGGTGCCCCGGAAGCCGAGGGTGTCCCAGCCGCTGATCGGCTCCAACGTGAGCCCGGGCGCCTGGCAGAGCACGAGCACCTGGTCGTTCGGCGGGCTCTCGGGGGCCCGGCGCGCGGTGGCGAGAATGCCGTCAGCGTGCTCGCCGTAGGAGATGACCGGGGCCATCTTCTCGAGGTGGACGGCACCGGCGTCATCGCGCTCTACCGTGCAGACGCTGGTGCGGACGTCACCACCGACTCCCAATTCGGTCGTTGCCGAGGCGAGCAGCAACTGGCGCTCGGACAGTTCGGCGAGGTAGTCCCGGAAGAAGGCGGACCTGCCGTGGCGCACCAAGCTGGCCACCTGGATCTGGTGCATCGCGTAGATCATGGCGGTCGACGCACAGTGCCGACCGAGCTCGAACACGACGTCGGCGACCTGCCCGACCGAGGCACCGCGGCCGCCGAGCTCGGGCGGCACGAGGACGGAGAGGAGGGCAGCATCGCGCAGCGCGTCAAATGCCTCGGTTGGAAAGCGGGCGTCGCGATCCACCTCACCGGCGGCGGGGCCGGCCACCTTCGCGCCGATGTGCGCCGCCTGTCGCGTGAGTTCGTCGCCGAGCGTCTCCGAGGTCGTCACTGACGCGCTCTGGCGACCTAGGACCCGGTCAGTTCGCCAAGTGCGACGCGGATCGCCGCAACGGACTCGAACGTGCTCTTGCGGAGCATCACCTCTGGAAATTCGACGTCGAACTCGTCTTCGAGTGCGAGCATGACGTTGACACTGGCGTGCGAGGTCATCCCAGCCTGGTACAGATCGTCCTCGTCGCCGATCTTCGCCACTTCGACGGGAAGATGGCCGTGCTCGGCCAGGATCGTGCGGATCGTCTCGTCCATCAGGCGTCCTCCCCACCCTCGTGTCCACCCTCGTGTGGGCCCGTCTCGGAGCGGCACAGCGCGACCACGACCGCAGCGGCCATGTCGCCGTCGTGGGTCAGGCTGACGGCCAGGTCGGCGATACCCGCCTGATCGGCCAGTGCCGCGGCGTGACCGGAGAGCGCCATGGTGCACCAGCCCTCCGAGTGGCGGCGCACCTCCACGGACCGCCAATCAGGTTGGTGGCCGGCCGGGCGCAATACCTTGATTGTCGCCTCCTTGGCCGCGAAGCGGGCGGCGAGGCTCGCAGCCTTGACCGCCGGTGTGCCTCTACAGGACATCACCTCGTGCTCCGTGTAGACGCGCTGCAGATACCGGGGGCCGAAACGCTCGACGCTCTCGGCCACCTGATGGACCGCCACGACGTCGGTTCCCACGCGTATGGCAGTTTCCGTGCTCATTGAGTCCGCCTTCCTACGCGGTTGGCCTCTGGTTCCACTCGGCGCCGCCAATTGCCCGCGGGTCCCGCCGTGATCCACTGGCTTCGGCCGGGCCCACCCCGCGAGCACAAGAGCATAACGGCGACCTCCTGCTCAATGAGTGAACCCATGCCGAGTGAATCTCCCGATCTGAACGCTGGGCCCCAATGTACGCACAGAAGCGGCCCGCCAACTCCATACTTCGGCTGAACGACCGCCCGGCTTGAACTGGAATTCGGCCGGGCCGTCGATCGGTCGTGTGCTCAAATGGCGTCATGGGCCCGGCACCGGAGGACATGGTCTCGGGCGACGTCCTGGCCGGATCGGCGTGGGAATGCCGGTGGAACGACCCTGGCTCGGATATCGATGTGGCGGCCATGTCGACCGACGACCCGTCGTGGGTCCCCGCGACGGTGCCCGGCACCGCGGCGGGAGCGTTGCGAGAACTCGGTCGGTGGAGCTGGGGAGATGTCGACGAGGACCTGCTCGACGGGAGCGAGTGGTGGTACCGGTGCCGCTTCGACGCTCCGGAAGCCTCGCTGCAGGGACCCTGGCGCCTCGAATTCGACGGGTTGGCCACGGTCGCCGATGCATGGCTCAACGGCGAGCCCGTCCTCCACTCGGAGAACATGTGGGTCACCCACCAGATCACGGTCGACCGTCTCGACGCCCACAACGTCCTGCTGCTCCGCTTCGCTGCCCTGGCCCCGCTGCTGGCTGAACGGAGGCCACGTCCCCGCTGGCGGAGCCTGCAGCTGCGCTCCCAGAACCAGCGCTGGTACCGCACGACTCTGCTCGGCCGGGTACCGGGTTGGTCTGCCTGCGGAGCGCCCGTCGGGCCCTGGCGCCCCGTCCGCCTGCACCACGCCGGCACGCCGTTCGTGGCGGAGCGCCACCTGGTCGCGACCTGTGAGGGAACGGGCGGAATGGTCGGCGTCCGATTGTTCCTCGAGGGAGTGAACCCCGGGACCGAGGTGCAGGTGCACGTCGGGGATCATCGCCAGGCTGCCGTCGTGTCGGTATTGGAGGGCGGCACTGGCATCGACGCCGTCGTCCGGGTACCCGACGCCGAACGATGGTGGCCGCACACCCACGGCTCCCAGCCGCTGTACCCGGTGCGCCTCACCGCCAACGGCTTGGACGTGGAACTGGGGACCGTCGGGTTCCGCACCGTGGAGGCCGATCGGGACGGCGGCGCATTCAGGATCTCGGTGAACGGTGTGCCCGTGTTCTGCCGGGGTGCCTTCTGGATGCCCCCTGATGTCGTGACCCTTCGCGCGTCCGAGGAGGCGCTGCGAGAGTCGCTCCGGCTGGTCGTCGAAGGCGGCATGAACATGCTCCGGATCGGGGGCTATGTCTCCTACGAGGACACTGCGTTCTGGGACATGTGCGACGAGATGGGGATCTTGGTCTGGCAGGACTGCATGCTGGCCGGCTTCGACCCGCCCGAGGACCCCGCATTCGTGGAGAGCCTGCGCCTCGAGCTGACCCAGCAGCTGGGGAGGCTCCAGGGCCATCCCTCGCTCGCCGTGGTCTGTGGCAGCAGCGAGACGCATCAGCAGGCGGCCATGTTCGGGCTCTCCCCCGACCGCTGGCGCAGCGTCCTCCTGGAGGAGACCATCCCGGCCATCGCGGCGGTGATCGTGCCGGACGTTCCCTACGTGGTCTCGTCACCATCCGGCGGGGACCTGCCCTTCGAGCCGGGCCAGGGCGTCGCCCACTACTTCGGCGTCGGTGCCTACCTCCGGCCCTTGGCCGACGCCCGCACGGCGGGCGTGCGCTTCGCCGCCGAGTGCCTCTCCTTCGGGATCCCTCCGGAGCAGTCCACCGTCGAACGGTGTTTCGGCGGGGCGACCGTGGCCGGGCACCACCCGTCGTGGAAGGCCGGCGTCGCCCGCGACAGCGGTTCCTCGTGGGACTTCGAGGACGTTCGCGACGACTACGTCCGCCGGATCTTCGGCATCGACCCCTTCCGCGCCCGCTACGCCGATCCGGAGCGCTATCTCGATCTCGGACGAGCGGTCGTGGCCCACATCATGTCGACCGTCATGGCGGAATGGCGCTGCGAGCAGTCGAGCTGCGCGGGGGCGCTCATCCTCAGCTGGCACGACCTGTGCCCGGGCGCCGGGTGGGGACTGCTCGACTCCCTCACCGTTCCCAAGGCGCCGTGGTACGCGCTTCGGCGGGTGCTGGCGCCGGTGGCGGTGCTCATGACGGACGAGGGGCTTGCCGGCCTGCGGGTGCACGTCATGAACGACACGCCATCGCCGGTGCAGGGCGAATTGCGCCTCTCCCTGTACAACGCGGGCGGCTCGGTCGTCGAAGAAGCGGAGTCCGTCGTCGAGGTCGGCAGGCATTCCGAGCAGCAGTGGAATGCCGCGACGCTCCTCGGGGGCTTCCGGGACCTCACGAACGCCTATCGCTTCGGGCCGCCGGCCTACGACGTCGTCCGGGTCAGGCTCCAGACGGACGACGTCGTCAGCGAGGCGTTCCACCTACCGGTCGGCGACGGGCGTCCACAAGAGCCCGACATCGGCCTGGAGGCTCAGGCCACCCCTGTTGGCGACGACTGGCAGCTGACCGTGCGCACGCGCCGGTTCGCCCAGTGGGTCGCCCTCGAGGTCCCGGGATTCGCCCTGGACGACTCCTGGTTCCACCTGGCACCCGGCGGCGAACGCACCATTGCGCTCAGGCCGCGGGGGGACGGCGCCAGGCCCAAGGGGCGGGTGCGCGCACTCAACTGCCTCTACTCGAGTCCCATCGTCGTCGCACAGTGACGTCGCTCAGGGCGCTGTCGACGTTCCCGTCTCCTGCAACGCCTCGTCGAATTCGAGCCTGATCAGGTCATCGATCTGATCGCGCGCGGCGGCGAGATCGGACAGGTCCTCGACGGAACCGAATACCTCGCACACGTTGGTGCGTCCACCCGTGGCCCAATCGAGCAGATCTCCATGGCTCTGGTTGCGCACCACGCTCGACACGTGGGGCAGCGCTGCCACGTCGTCGAAGCCCTCCGCACCGACCAGGCGCGTGGCCGTCATGGGAGCCTGAATCCAGGCGAAATAACCGATCCGTGGCCAGGGACCCTCGAGGATGCGCTCGATCGCCGGCTCGGCGCCCATGTCGTGGCCCAGGGCGAGGAGGAAGACCAGCGGCAGGATGGGCGGGCCGCCGGCCAGTTCCATGATCACCTGGACGTTGCCACCGAGACGGCCGTTGACCTCGACGATGCGCGGGCCATCAGGCGTCAGCTTCATGTCGACGTTGACGAACCCGTCGGTGACCCCGAGCGCCCGGACAGCCGCCTCCGCGCCATCGAACACCTCCGCCACCGCGGACGGCTCCACGTGGCTCGGCAGGAAACAGCCGCGGCCGCGGAAGGGCGGGGCATGCCTGAACTTGCCCGTGGTCGCCAGGCGCCATACGCGGCCTCCCTGCAGCATCAACTCGACCGCGATGTCGTCGGCGAAGGGGCCGGCGTTCGCCCGGTCGGCCAGGTATTCCTCGACGAGAAGACCGCCCTCGCGGTCGCCGAAGCGGGCCAGGAGGTCCGAGAGCTGCCCGCGGTCGTCGGCCCGGGCCGTGGCGATGCTGCTGGCCCCGCGCCTGGGCTTGACGACCACCGGGAAGGTGACGCGTCCGGCCAGCGCCTCTGCCTCCCGGGCGCGCTCGTCCTCTTCCAGAACCGGCGACGGCGCCTCCCACACCGCCGGACCGGGTACTCCCGCTTCACGCAGCGCGAGCCGTTGCAGGTACTTGTCCGCCAGACGGTCGGCCGTGGGGACGGAGTGGTAGGTGAGCGACAGCCGCACGGCCAGCGCCGCCGTCAACGGCATCTGCGCTTCCGAGAACGTCACGATGCCTCCCGGTGCGTGCGGCTCCAGCGCGCCCGCAATGGCGTCGGCATCGAGTCCCGCCGTGTCGACGACGTCACCGATGCGGCGAAGGAGGCGCACGAGCGGAGCCATGAAGACGTCGCCGCCGTCGACGGCCCAGACCAACCGGCACACGCCGCTCGCCGCCTCGGCGAGCACCATCGGGTTGTTCGACGCCGCGTCGTACACGACGACCACACGAGGGAGCGCAATTCCGTCCGCCTCGCCGACCGGTGTGACCACTGCGCCCACAAACTGCTCCCGTCATTCGGCAGGTACGTCCGAACACCGTACCAACGCAGCATTCCACCTCCGGGACTGCGGTTGCTCAGCTCAACGGCTCGACTGCTCCGAGCGTCGCGTCGAGCCACGCAACGATGGTCCGCACCATCGACCCCCGCAGCCAGTGCCGGTGCATCGGGTGGTCGATGCCGGCCACCGTGGCGGACACGATCCGCCCCCCACGGAGGGCTCGTCGCCAGGCCCGACCGGTACGGTCCTCGAGGAACTCCAGACCGTCGTCGCCCTCGGCGAACACCGCGAGGACCGGCGTCTGGCGACGCTCCAGATCTCCCAACCACACTGCCGCCGGGGGCCTGATGCCCACGGCGTCGAGGACCGACCACAGCCCGACGGACCGGAGTCTCTTGTTCCGGCGGATCTCGGGCAGGCGGCGGACCCTCGTCTCGGCGAGGTCGGCCTCCACGGGATCGCCGGGCTGCCAGTACATCTGGGGATTGATGGCGACCACCCCGTCGACGTCCACGGTCAGGGTCGCCCGCAGGGCGACCCAGGCCCCGGCGCAGAGCCCGGCCAACACGATGCGCCGGTGCCCCCGTTCCCTCAGCGCGTCGACGGCCTCCCGCACCTCCTCGACGCCGTGTTGGTCGTACGGTCGCCCCGGCGCGTGCCCGCGGTCGGGACTCTCGCCCCAACCGGAGAAGTCCAGCCGGAGCGAGGTGAAGCCGGACAACGCCAGTTCCCGGGCGTACTCGACCCACGCCCGGCCCGGACCGACGTGGTGTTCCGAGCCCGAGTTGAGCCACACCACCGTGCCCCGGGACGTTCCTGAGGGCCGGGTCAGGATCCCGACGAGGCCCGACTCGCCGAGGCGCAGGACCTCCTCGTCGACCGCCCCGCCGTGCCAGCCGATGGTCGCGCTGGTCCGGATGCCCGGCCCGGGGGCCACCGCGGCGGTGCCCACCCCACCGGGCCCGACCCAGCGGCAGATCTCGTCGACGATGTCGCCGGCCACCGTCGCGTACTCGGTCGGCCGGTCGATCAGGAGCTCCGTCCCCCCGAGCACGCGGTGATCCGGCTCGACCCCGAGCGCACGGAGCCGTTCGAGCAGGGTGGTGCTGGCCGGTTTGTCGTCCCGATCGACGACGAGCACCCTGGGCGCGGGCCGCGTCGACAGCGTCGAGAGATCGATCGCCCCCAGGTCGGCCAGCGTGGCCGCGGAGAACACCGACCCTGCCTGCACGACGCCTCCGGACCACTCCGGCGAGCCCGCGTCCTCGGGCACCGGCAGCCCGAGCAGTTGCAGCTCGCTGATGTACCGGCGCCCTCGGACCACGGGGGCCCAGGCAACCACGGCATCGGCACCCACCTCGCCCCCTTCCAGGAGAGCCAACGTGGCCCCGACCCGCAGGCCGATCACGACCAGTGACGTGACGCCCCAGTCGCGCAGCGCATCGGCCGCGTGATGGACGCTGCTCCGCCAAGCTGCGACCCGGGCCGGATCCCACTGGTCCCCCGCCGAGTCGCCCAAGCCGTCGAGGTCGAAGCGCACGACGCGACAGCCGCGCTCGGCCAGGCGCTCGGCCAACGTCCGCAATGTCCGGTGGGAGCTCCAGTACTCGTAGCCGACCGGCGGCACGATCACCACGCCAACCGTGCCCGGACCGTCGGCCGGCGCAGTGAGCCATGACATGAGCGGCCGCTCCGCGGGTCCGATCCACTGCCCGGACGTCTCGACCGGATGGAGCACCGTCGTCGCCTTGCTGCCGTCGCTCATCGCGCTCTCCACCGGAACCGGTCACTGACGCGACGACACAGAACACTTCACCGAGCCCGAACCTCGTCGCGCCGAGGACGATACTCCGCTCCTACCCGCCACAGGTCGGAAGGTTCATCCGACCGAGACGAATTGAGACATCACAATCGTGGAGGTGAAGGGACTCGAACCCTCGACCTACGGCTTGCAAAGCCGCCGCTCTTCCAGCTGAGCTACACCCCCGGGGTTTGACGGCGAAGCGAATGGCTCACGTCGGGCTGCCGGGACGGGCAATTCTAGGCAAGACGCTGGGCACCGGTGGACGTCCCCGACAACGCCTCCCGGTGCGACTCGCCGGTGTCGGCGCGGTGAGGGTTCCCATTAGGGTGCGGCCCCGTGGACGCACGGACCTTCCTCGGCATGGAGCCCGACGGCGACGACCTGCACTGGCGCATGCAGGTGAGGCCCCAGTTGACCACTCCCGGGAACTTCCTCTTCGGCGGGTGCGCGCTCGGGGCGGCCCTGGTGGCGCTCGAGGCGGCATCCGGCCGGCCGACGGTCTGGGCCACCGGCCAGTACCTCTCCTACGCGCTGGCGGACTCCGAAGTGCAGTGGGAGGTGACGCTGGCCGCCGTGGGCGGGCACGTGACGCAGGGGCGGGCGGTGGGGCGGGTCGCCGGGCGCGAGATCCTCACGGTGAACGCCGCCCTCGGAGAGGACGACCTCGAGGTGAGCGGTGTCTGGGTCGAGCCGCCCGAGGTGCCGCCGCCCAGCGCATGCGCCCCGCGGTTCCTACCCGAGATGTTCCGCAACACCATCATGGACAGCATTGAGGTGCGATCGGCGCGAGGCCGGACCTTCGAGGAGATGGACGGAACACCGGGCAGTCCGGACTCGGCGCTGTGGGCCCGGGTACCGGGCCACCTCTCACCGTCGGCGGCGGCCTTGGCCATCGTTGGTGACTACGTCTCGGGTGCCGCCTCCCAGCCCATCGGTCGCCGTGCCATGGGGAGGAGCCTCGACAACACGCTGAGAATGGTCCAGTTGAAGCCCACGGAGTGGGTGCTGTGCGACATCCGCATCCACGCGCTGATCGGCGGCTATGCCCAAGGGATCGCCTTTCTCTGGTCCGAGGAAGGCGACCTCCTGGCCACGGCGAGCCAGTCGATCGGCGTCCGCCTCTGGCCCGAGGACGCCGTCCTGCCCGAGTAGGACGAGGCTGCCGATGACCCTTCGTGTGCAGCAGCGGCGAAAATGGTGCCTCCATGAGTGCTGACCACGCCAGGCCGGGGCGCCGTCGACCGTCACGAACGATGCTCCTCATCGGCACAGCCGTCATTGCGGCGGTTGTCGTCGTGACCGCATACCTCGCGCTCGGCGGCTCGACCGGCAAGCCTTCGGCGCACGGACTCGGGGGCTCGCCGCGCCCGTCGACCACCACGTCGTTGGCGGGCAGGGCCGGTTCGACGACGACGCCGACCACATCGTCCCCGTCGACGACGACATCGACGGCTTCGGACTTGCCGGGCCCGGCGGGGCCGGGTTTCGTCGCCGGACAAGTGACCGCCGTCGGAGACTCGGTGATGCTCGACTACCAGGATCCCCTCAAGACGTCGATCCCCGGCATCGAGGTGGACGCTGCGGTGAGCCGTCAGTGGACGGACGGTGAGGCGGTCCTGCAGCAGATGAAGGCCGGCGGGCAACTCGGTTCTCTGGTCATCGTCGGCCTGGGCACCAACGGCCCGATCACGTCGAGCGATTTCGACAGCATGATGGCGATTCTCGGAGGAGCGTCCCGCGTGGTGTTCGTGAACGTGCACGTCGACCGCCCCTGGCAGGATCCGAACAACGCCGTTCTCGCCAGCGGCGCCGCCCGGTACCCCCATGTCGTGGTCGCTGACTGGGCCACGCTGGCGGCACAGAACCCGCAGTGGTTCGGGGCGGACGGCACCCACCTCGGCATCGACGGCCCAGGGGCTGACGCACTGGCGGCGCTGGTGGCCCGGACGCTGGCCAACGGTTGAGCCGGGCCGGCGGGGTTGGCGGCGAGCCGTGGGACGTGGTGTAGCCTCGATCTTCCTTTCAGGAGCCATCGGGCATCGGGGGCTATAGCTCAGTCGGTTAGAGCGCAGCACTGATAATGCTGAGGTCGCTGGTTCGATTCCAGCTAGCCCCACCACCGTCTTCACCCTCGTCGGCGCCATTTCTCGGGCGCCCCATCTGGGGCGTCCGGGCCTTCGGAAGCATTCCATCGCGC
>Ga0182013_10002767_pt1 | contig 22602 bp, 26 predicted proteins | sample 612S2MmetaG_FD_120487 | JGI IMG/M metagenome (GOLD analysis project Ga0182013, IMG submission 120487) | Permafrost microbial communities from Stordalen Mire, Sweden - 612S2M metaG | ecosystem: Environmental > Terrestrial > Soil > Wetlands > Permafrost | place: Sweden: Stordalen | collected... | reverse complement strand
TTCCACGACATGTTTTTATAAAATTGTTATAATCAAACTAATATGCGCCTGTAGCTCAATTGGATAGAGTGCCGGACTTCGAATCCGTAGGTTGCAGGTTCGAACCCTGCCAGGCGCACCATCTTGCGCTTATCCGGGCCTACTGGCTCGGCAAGCTACAGATGGCACGGCCAGTTTTTTAAATGAAGATAATATGGATAAACTCATTGCTTTGTATCAAAAGCGTCTTGGTCTTCAAAATGCAACATTTTCACGCATCGATCATGAAGATGCCACAGTTGCGGATGTTTATAGGGTTACGAAATCTTCGGGCGAAAAGTTCATTCTAAAAATATGTACCCGAGCTAACGATTACTTTCACGAAGTTTATTTTCTGAATTATTTTACCAATAAATTACCAGTGCCGCGCATTATACAAGTTGTTGAACCAGAGGCGGATTTGTATGGCGCTATTTTAATGGAATATCTGCCGGGTACGTTGATTAATGCGGAAAATTTTACAGCTTCTCTCGCTTATGAAACTGGCTCGCTACTCGCACGCACTCATATGAATCAAATAATTGGTTATGGGGATCTTACACAGTCTCATAATTTAAACCCTGACCCTCGCGTTTATTTTACTATGAAATTCCAAGAGGGTATTGCAGAATGCAGCGGACATCTACCTGAAAAACTCATTACAAAATGCCTTAATTATTATAATACCCATATAAATCTCTTAGATTCAGTAGATGGGCCGCGCATTGTACACCGTGATTTTAGGGCGGGAAATGTAATAGTTTATGACGGAAGGGTTCAGGGAATTATTGATTGGTCATCGGCACGCGCAAGTTTTACAGAAGAAGATTTTTGCTTTTTAGAACATAGTGATTGGCCAAATAATGCCACGACTGAGAAATCTTTTTTGGATGGATATGCAAGCATTCGCCCAGTTCCGGATTATACTAGAATAATGTCACTTTTGCGCATGAGCCGAGCAATTGCTTTAATAGGGTTTGCGGTTAAGCGTGGAACATGGAAAAACACACTCTCTACTAAGTATCAGTATAATAGAAATTTTCTTGAAACATTTTTTGAAAAGTTGTAGCTGTTTGTAAAAGATACCAATGAGGGAATCAAGAGCTATGGACAATAGAGATCATACTTTTTACACTTAAACGTAACAGATATTTTAAGCGATCATTTAGGAGATCATTTATGAATGATATTTTGGGAAGAATAGTTATTGATCCTCTTGTTATGACAGGCAAGCCTATCGTTAGAGGCACACGAGTACCCGTTGAGCTCATATTGGGATTACTTGGAAAAGGTGCGACCTATGATGACATTCTCAGAGGATATCCTCGCGTTACCAAAGAAGATATTTATGCGTGCCTACTGTTTGCCCAACAGGCCATAAACAATTCACTTTATACACCACCAATTGTCGCAACCGGAAAGTGATATGAAATTTCTTGTTGACGAATGTGTAGACGCGTCTGTTATTGTGTGGCTCAGGAACCGAGGATATGACATAGTCGCAATCGTGGAGACATCATCATCGATATCTGATATTGAAGTCCTTCAGAAAGCATTAACAGAAAATAGGATATTGGTTACCATGGATAAAGATTTTGGTGATCTTGTTTTTAGAGGAGCTCAAGCTCACTGCGGTGTCATCTTATTGCGAACATCAAGTTGGAATCCGGAAGATATCATAGCTCTATTAAGCGATGTTATCACACAACATAATCATGAATTAGAAAATAATTTTATTGTTGCAACGCCACAAGTAATCCGCATTGTACGAATGGCCATTGTGCACCATTAAAAGCCCGGGGAAGAATTTAAATATTTGCACATTCAGTAATTACCATAAATCTGATACAGCGCATATTCTTTAAACCCAAGCTTTTCAGCCAGCGGTAATCCGATCTGTGAGGCGGTTAAAATGGCGGTAGCATATCCTTTATTATACGCATCTAATAGTGGTTTACTACTTATTGCATAACCCATTCCTTTGCTGCGATATGCCGGCAAAGTTCCTACCATATGCACACTCACTATATCCTGATGATAGAGTGCCATGCTCGCAGCGACCGGCTTATTTTCATAAAAACCAAGATATAATTTTAACATGCCCTGCGCTCGCGCAATTAAAGAATGGATCGCTTTTACCATCTCCTGCTCATTATAATGATAAACCTCGCACGCAATAGCAGTCCACAGGGCTATAGAATCATCTTCAAAGGAAATTTCTTTCACTCCAATCTTATCACCGGCATCGATTTTCTTAACCGAGGGCAGATCAGCAATCATAGCGGGAAATGAACCCATATAATTCAAGCCATGATCTTCAAGGAGTTTGATGGTCGCATGATCACTGCTCTCAACAAGCCAGGTAAAATTAACCGTTTTAAAATAATCTTTGATAGCAATTACTTCGCTGCTCGTGATCGGCTCACTATTATACACCCTATTAAATCTGCCGAGTGAACCTGCAGTCTTCATGGCAAAACAATGCTCAGTAGCATAATCGATATACGGGTTGCCGCCAAAATTCATAAAAAGAAGGTTTTGGAGTAACAATAGTTTATTCATTTTTTTCCCTATCCTTTCCTAAAACGATCATCCCATAATGGGTTTACTTCAATAGCTAATATATCAATTGATCAATTTTATCATAAAAAGCTCTGCAAACAATACATATCCTAATCAAACTGTAAGTAACTGACGAATCGCAACTAATATGGTAGAATCTATAAAGAAGTTGCGAAGATAGCCCTGCCAGGCGCACCATCTTGCGCTCCTTTGGAGCTACAGATGGCGGGCCACAAACTCACCCTGAAAATGTATCGAAGGGCCGGCACGGCCAGTCTTGAAAAATCAAATATCTTAAGGATAAATATGTTAAAGAAATTTTTACTCATGCTCGCAATGTGCAGCTTTGCACAACCGGTCCAAGCCCGCGAAGTCTTGGCACTTCAGGCTGCTACTGAGGTCATGATGGGGGCAACTGCTGTGACTGGGGGCTTGGTGTTTGTTGCTGGTATGTGGGCAACACTCTATCACCACTGCTTATCGATCACAGAAAAGCACCAGCATACTGCAGATACCTATCGCCGTGACCGTAACCAAGACGCTTGCGTAGCGCTTGCAGGTGGTGTGGCATGCTTGCTCGCTGCTTGCCTTATCGATGCCGTGAATGGCATGCAGGGCACTATATATCGTAACTAATTGCGGCTGAAGAGAGCAAGACACTCGCGAATTACAACTAATTATGAAACTGGTAAAAGATACTATTTCAATCGATCAACTCAAATTGATGTCTGAAAAGATGTTTAGCAGAATAGTTAAGGCAGTTGTTGATGTGAATCGCGAGATCATTGCTTAGGAATTAATGAACTCGCTTTTACTGATGAGTATTGGCAACAATATTTTTATGATTTTTCTTATGCTGCTGCAATCCAGCGAGGACGATAAGAGATAAAGATGCTCTGGTATGATCGTTGCTGCGATAAGCTTGGTATTTGTTACTGGTATGTGGGCAACACTCTATCACCACTTTTTATCGATTACCGAAAAGTCCCAGCAAGCTGCAGATGCCTATCGCCGGGACCGCAACCAAGACGCTTGCGTAGCACTTGCGGCTGAAGAGTTTCTAGCTTAGCATGCGAATGAGGGGTGAAACTTTTCCCCTCGTATTTTAACTTTACAAATAGAATTTTTCTGCTAAGCTATTAAAAGTAATAAAAATTATATAAATAATACCTTTTGATCTAACAGAAAATCAAACGAAAATACGATAAATATGGCTTACAATAAAGACAAGCGATCAGCAAACACTAATAAAAGCAGCTTTGGCGCACCCAAAAAGCGTTATAACAACAACCCATACGGGGACTCGTCTGGCAGTGGCAAACCTACAGGCAAAGTTTCTGGCAGCAAATTTGGTTCGGGACGACCGTCGCGCAGAGAAATCAAAAAATTCGACCCGTCCCTATTCATTAAAAAAGCAGAAGAACTCACCACTGCGCCGGCCTATGTGCCCAAGCATACATTCGCTGATTTTCTCATCGAAGATGTACTTAAGCAAAATATCGCAGATAAAGGGTATATCAATCCGACGCCTATTCAAGATGAAGCTATTCCTGTATTGTTGCAAGGTAGAGACATTATCGCTACGGCTAATACCGGAACGGGTAAAACTGCGGCATTTTTAATCCCACTTATTAATAACGTGATTACAAAAAAAACGAGCCGCGTATTAATCATTACCCCTACTCGTGAATTAGCGGGACAAATTGATAAAGAACTGTTCTTATTTAAAAACAAAACAGGCATTAAGTCTGCCGTCTGCATCGGTGGATTAAGCATGTATAAACAGTCTCAGCAGCTTGGCCGCAACCCTGAATTCATCACCGGCACACCCGGTCGCTTACTCGATTTGGAAGACAACGGCTTTTTGAATTTCAATAGTTTTGATTCTATTGTATTAGACGAAGTTGATACAATGCTTGATATGGGCTTTATTAATGATATTCGTTCAATTATCAGCAGATTGCCGTATAAACGCCATTCGTTATTCTTTTCTGCTACGATGCCTAAAAATGTGAAAAGCGTAATGGATGCATTCTTAAAAAATCCTGTTTCAATAAGTGTTAAAACACGCCAATCATCTGCAAATGTTAACCAAGATGTTATTAAGATTGGGCAACAAGACAAAGTAAAATTGTTACATGATTTACTTATCAAGCCTGAATACACCAAAAGTATCTTGTTCTTACGCACCAAGCATGGCGCTGACAAATTAGCTAAAGATTTAACAAGCCGCGGTTTTAAGCTTGCAACTATTCATGGTGATAAACAACAGACACAGCGTACTAAAGCATTACTTTCATTCAAAGACAATACAGTAAATATACTTTTAGCTACTGACGTTGTTGCTCGTGGTATTGACATTGATGATGTCTCGCATGTTATTAACTATGATTTGCCACAGACGCATGAAGATTATATTCACAGAATAGGCAGAACTGGCCGTGCAGGCAAAATCGGCCAAGCAATTACCTTTATCGACTAAGATATGCTAAAATTTTTTTTGAGGGGATATTCATTTTCAATCTTACTTTAACGTTTTTATGTAATCCCATAGCTTTCTATGGTAGCTATTATGTCCACTTGTGCAAAGCTGCACATTGCGAGCATGAGTAAAAAATTCTTTAACATATTTATCCTTAAGATATTTGATTTTTCAAGACTGGCCGTGCCGGCCCTTCGATACATTTTCAGGGTGAGTGTGTGGCCTGCCATACGAAGCCCTTCGACTGGCGCTCAGGAGTAAACCCGAGGCGTAGTATGGTGCACCCTAGCGGTCTATCTTCGCAACCTTACTATAGATAATAGCATATTAGTTACAATTCGTCCCCTTTTAAAAGAACATTCACCTTCAACTTATGCTTCGATCAGCTTTTAATTCGCCCCATGTGTATATTTTACAATTGTTACAACTTTTCAAAAAAAGTCTCAAGAAAATGTCTGTTAAACTGATACTTAGTAGAGAGTGTGCTTTTCCATATTCCACGCTTAACCGCAAACCCTATTAGAGCAATTGCTCGGCTCATGCGTAAAAGTGGCATTATTCTATTATAATCAGGAACTGGGCGAATGCTTGCATATCCATCCAAAAAAGATTTCTTGGTGGTGAAACTCGTTGGCCAATCGCCATGTTCTAAAAAGCAAAAATCTTCTTCTGTAAAACTTGCACGTGCCGATGACCAATCAATAATTCCCTGAACCTTACTTTGATAAACTATGACATTTCCTGCTCTAAAATCACGGTGTATAATGCATGGCCCATCTACGGAATCTAAAAGATCTATATGTTGATTATAATAATCAAGGCATTTTTTAATCAGCTTTTCGGGTAAAAGTCCGCGGCATTCTGCAATGCCCTCTTGAAACTTCATAGTAAAATAAACCCGAGGGTCAGCATTTAAAGTAATCGGTTGCGTTAAATCGCCGTAACCGATTACTTGATTCATATGAATCCGTGCAAGCAGCGAACCAACTTCATAAGCCAAAGAGGGTGTAAAATTTTGCGGATTAATCAACGTGCCGGGCAAACATTCCATTAAAATAGCACCATATAAATCTGCTTCTGGTTCAACAACTTGTATAATCCGCGGCATGGGTAATTTATTGGCAAAATAATTCAGAAAATAAACTTCATGCAAGTAATCGTTAACTCGCGTACATATTTTTAAGATCAACTTTTCGCCTGAAGACTTGGTGACCCGATAAACATCAGCAACTGCTGTGTCTTCATGCTCAATACGTGAAAATGTTACATCCGCAAGACCAAGACGCTCTTGATACAAAGTAATAAGCTTTTTCATATATATCAAACAGTTTAAATAGATCTTCTAGCAATAAAATCAGATATCAATTTTGGTGCTTGAAGTAAAATTGATAAATGCGCAGTGTTTTCTATTATTTCTGTCTGCACAGGTGCATTAATTAAATTTTTATAAGCAATAACTTTTTCAGGCAAAAATTGTTCATCATTTTTACCTATAAAAATGCCAACCGGTTTATCAATTTTTTTCAATAATAGATCTATATCATAAGGGGTAGTTGCGCATGACATAGTATAAGTGTAATAAGCTAAAATTAAAGGGTCTGCTTTAAGGATATCGTCCGGATAATTAAAAAATACCGACTTAAAATGCGTTATAAAAGAATTAGGGAGCATGGCACCTAAGATATATACCCAGGACCTAACATTTTTAATAAAACTTGCGCTTGAGTTTTGATGCGCTTTTGCCGTATTTGATTTGGGGCCCAAATAGGGTGCCAAAAAGATATACCCGTACTCTAATTTTTTATTGATATGTGCAGCATAATTTATAATAAGGCCTGCTCCAGAAGAATGCCCTACAAGGTAAATTTTTGAATGGGGATTTTTACTCTTTACAAACTCAATTGCCTGTTCAACATCTAACCAAACTCTATCTATTGAAGGCGCGTCTCCGCGCGGACCACCTGAATTACCATGACCCCTTATGTCAAAAATATAACACCCTATCCCGTGTTCTTCTTGCAACATCTTTGCAACCCATTGATAAGTTTTATTACCATACAACCCAGCGCCAGCATAAAAAATAACTATTTCTTTGTTGGAAGGATTTAAAAAACTATAATAGGCCAGTTGAACTCCATCTGATGCTTTTAAAAATTGAGGCTCTATTACATTGAACTTCTCAATAGAATCTATTTCCTTAAAAGAAAATGGGCCAGTGGCATTCATAAAAAAACTTCCACTTAAAAAAATACAACCTAATAATTTGATCACCTGCATAAAATTCCTTAATTATTCTTCTTCAATCTGTCGCCAAAATGCATCATGTTGAGCATCATTTGCAAATAAATGCTGAAGCGTGGTGTTAAGTGGCATCGCGCATATTCTTTTTTGCCCTTCTATTGCAACTTCGTCTGGCACAGGTAATAATGGCAAGCGCGTATAACCGTTAATTTCTTCTCCTGGATGATCCTTCTGATACTGCTTAATACATCCAACAATATACCCTTGCAACTCTAATTGTTTTCTATTAAAAACTTCTATTGCTTCCTCATCAAACTTTAAACCATTAAACCAAATCTTCTGCCAGCTTGTAGCAAAATGCTCTACACCGCTGGCTGCGGTCTTCACATAGACACCATTTTTAGTAACGGCAATATCACTATCATGAAGATAGACGCTGCGAAAAAGAGTGCTTAATTCTTCGGCCTGCCCAGCATTTATTTTTAGATCCTCATCACTATTACAACGCTTCTCCACAAAAACAAAAGTCCGTTCAATATACGGGGTTATTTCATCTACTGATTCCACTCTTAATTTTGAACCTGTGCGATCCCTGAAGAAAACATATGCTTCTGGGCATTTGATATGCGTAAAACCATGCCGTTGCATAACAGTTTCAATAGCCTTACGCTTGGCTAGTGCCTCGCGACTAAAAGTCAGAATATCTACCTCATCGCGATCTACGTTATTAAACCATGGATGATCAGCTGGCATTTGCTTTTGTAACCAAAACTGCTTTTCTTCGAGCGAATAAGGTCTTTTATCCATAGAATAGACAGGAACGCTGGCGATCATGAAAAATAAAAGAACGGTTTTTTTGATCTTCATAGTATCTCCTATACATTTAAGTATATTTTTTTGTAAAACTTCACGAATTGTAGCATATATAAACTTACAAGACGACTATCACTTGATCACCAATTGATCTTATTCGTTATATAAGCCTTCAAGCATTGCCCCGTTAACGAATCTTGATGTGCAATAATTTCTTGAGGCGTACCGGTTGCAACAATGTTGCCACCTGTAAGTCCACCGCCTGGACCAAAATCGATAATAGTATCAGCATTACACATAACATCTAAGTTATGCTCAATTACTACTACCGTATTTCCCTTGGATACCAGTTTCTTCAAGATATCAAGCAGTTTTTCCACTTCCTGTGGGTGCAAGCCTGTGGTGGGCTCGTCTAATAAATATAACGTGTTTCCTGTTTCTGATTTTGACAATTCAGTCGCCAATTTAATGCGTTGCGCTTCACCACCCGATAATGTCGTAGTAGATTGCCCCAACTTTAAGTATTCTAAACCAACTTGTCTCATTACATCTAAGAGTGCAAAAATCTTTTTTTCTTGTCTAAAGACGGGAATTGCATCATTCACAGTCAAATCTAAAATGTTTGCGATAGTATGCCCTTGGAATTTCACCGATAATAGTTCATCAGTGAATCGCATCCCATTACAGACAGGACATTCTGTTTCAATATCAGGCATGAAAGTCATATCAACATCTACTACGCCAGCCCCATTACAGTTTTCGCAACGTTCATCGGACGTATTGAAAGAAAATGTTTCTGCAGTAAAGCCACGTGCTTTTGCTTCTGGTAAACAAGCAAATAAGTCGCGAATTGCATCAAAAAGTTTTGTGTAGGTTGCTACATTGGAACGTGTTGATTTTGAGCTGCCTATGGTGGCTTGGTCAACGGTGACTATGCGATTAAAATAATCTAAGCCTTCAACAGAAGTATACTTTCCTGGGATTTCACTTGCATGATTGAAATGCTTTCTTGCCACTCTATCCAAAATATCAAATAAGAATGTTGATTTCCCTGAACCGGACACACCAGTCATAACTACAAGCTGCTTGATAGGAATACTCACGTCAATATTGCGCAGATTATGTTCACTTGCACCACGTATAGTTAGAACTTTATTTTCGCGAGGTTGATTATGTAATCTAATAGCCGCTTTTTTAGCCAAATAGGTGCCCGTAATAGATTTTGCACACGACATAACATCCATCGGTGTACCAGAAACTACAATTTCACCGCCTTTGCTGCCGCCTCCAGGCCCTACATCGAGTACATAATCGGCATGCTTAACAATATCCATGTCATGCTCAATGATCAAAACAGTATTACCCATTTCTTGTATCATTCTGAGTGTTTTTAATAATTTTGCATTATCATGCGGATGGAGACCGGTGGTTGGTTCATCAAGAACATATAAAACTCCGGTAAGTCCGCTAGCAAGCAAACCAGCCAATCGCACTCTTTGAGACTCTCCTGCTGAAAGCGTAGGTAGTGTACGTTCTAAAGTGAGATAGTCTAACCCCACTTCAATTAAATTTGATGTTCGTTCTTTCAATGCGCCTGAAAGGGCTGAAAGAACCGGTAATTCATCTTCTTGCACCTGGTGACCCAAATCTTGTAACCATTCAAGCAGTTCGCGTAGATTAAGCCCAACCGCATCAATAATAGTTTTTCCACCGACGGTGACAACTCTAGCAAGTCTTGCCAAACCCGAATTTTTACACTCTTTACACGCTTCATGTAAGATATATTTCTTCACATCATGTGAAGCCTTTGCAGGATTCTTCTTATAGAGATTGAGTAATTGCGGAATTATACCTTCAAAATTTCCTTCGCTCACTTTTTTAGGGGCCTGGATATGCTTGTGTGCTTTTACAAAATCTGGAAAGCTAATCCCATAAAGTAAAAAATTTCGCTGTTCTTCAGTGTAATTTTTTATTGAAATAGTTGGATCAAATGGAAAATTATAATACCTACTTGCAGCAAAGATAACGCTCTCGTAATGCTTTGCGATCGCCTCACCCCAAAAAACAACTCCACCGTTTCTTATTGTTTTTTCTGGATTAAGAAGACGCGAAAGGTCAACGCTGATTATTTCACCTACTCCTTTACAAGTCTCACATGCTCCCGCTAACGCATTGAATGAAAAATGATTCATTTTCAATTTTTCTAGCTGCTGACCACAATGCGGACAATCAAAATAACTTTTTTTCTCTTTTTCTATCCCGACGGTTGTTAGTTTATTTTTGTCTTGCAGGGGTTGTTTGGCGATGTGCCCGCAGCCTGTGCATGGTTGATGGCCCATAGCCGCGAACATATTCCTTAAAATGGTAAGAATGCCTGATCTTGTGCCGACAGTGGAACGAGGGTTAAAATCCGTTAATCGCTGCGTAACGCCAATTGACGGAGATAGCCCCATAATACTATCTACTTTTGCTTTTTCTATATGGTCTGTGACCATACCCAGCGATTCCAGATACTGCCTTATACATTCTTTTTGCAAGATGCCCGTTGCGATGGAGGATTTACCCGACCCTGAAGAGCCCGTTAATGCAACTAATTTGCCTTTTGGGATTTCGAAACAAATATTTTTTAAATTACGCTCTTTTGCGCCATGAACAAGGATGCTGCCTGGCTTACGAACAGTAGGTATAGTATCTTTACAAAAATTACAAACAAAACCCATTCTTCCCCCAAAAAACTCTTGACAATCCGCACCTCTCAGCATAAACTTATATACAAGTTTGTATAAAATTTTAAGAATGTCAAGGGTTTAAAATGTCGTCTATCAGAATTTTACTATTGGGAGTTCTTGTACAACAAGGACCAAAGCATGGCTACGAAATACGGCAAGAACTTGAATCTTGGAACGCCGAACAATGGGCAAATATTGCTTATGGCTCTATTTATTTTGCCTTAAAAAAAATGGCACAAGAAGGTTTAATAAAAGTTCTAGAAAATAGCGAGGATGAAAAACCGGGTCGCATTTTATACGAAGTAACTCAAGCTGGTAGAGACCAATTCAACGATTTATTACGTAAACAATGGTGGGAACTTAAGCCGATCATTGATCCATTTCAAGTTGCTTTAACCTTTATGAATTGCATGCCCAAAGACGAATTGATGTTAGCTCTTGAGCATAAAGCAGATAGTTTACGAGTAATGATTAAATCCATGACTCATCTGACGCCAATACGTATGGCGGATATTACCTATCCACGCCATATTACTGAGAATTTTCGTTTAGCTACCGCCCATTTGGAAGCTGAATTAAAATGGGTTGAAGGTGCGCTAAAAAAAGTTAAAAATGATGAATTGCCTTAAAAGGGACCGGTAACGCTGCTGTTGCAGATTTTTTAGTATTGTGTAGTATGAAAATATATGAAGAAAACCATTCCATTAGTTCCATTTTATTTTATTCGCCATGGGCAGACAGATTGGAACCTTGAAGAGAGGATCCAAGGCTGGACTGATATCCCATTAAATGAGACCGGGCATGCCCAAGCGCGAAGCTCGATATCAACCTTATCAGAAAAAGGTATTACACGTATTGTTTCTAGTCCGCTTATTCGCGCGCATAAAACAGCTGAAATTATTAACGAGCATCTTGGTGTGCCATTGCAGGTAGTTGAGGGGTTTAAAGAACGCTTCGTGGGTGTCCTGGAAGGAACAATCAAAGACAGCTCAATTAAAGCAACTGATTATTATAAAATGGTGGTAGAAAAAGGTGAGCATCCAGATGAATTTAAAGCACGTATTGCGAGCGCATTGCATGAAATTTTAGATCCTGGCCATACTACTCTTATTGTTGCACATGGTGGGGTATACTGGGCGATTATGGAAATGATTGGTTTTAAAGAGCAGCGTTCTCATAATTGTGTTCCGTATCTTTTTGTTCCTCCAGCAGAGAATCAACCTTCATGGACCGTTCATCCGCTAGACTAATTCCAAAACAATCGATCTTTAAGCATGCTATGCGGCGATTATTTCTTGATCACTTACCCATCTATGCTCATTAATAAGCATTCCAACTTGTTTCATAATTAATGGTAAATCAAGGGCACTTGAAAATCTCTCAAAGCCTTTATAATGGAACAATCTGTATGCGATACCGCGCTTTTTACAACATTCGCCAACAGATTCTAAATTCTTTAAGCCATCGTCAAAAAAGACAATCAATTGCGGATGCACATTATTTGCATCTAAAAATGCTGCTAACACATCCCCTTTTGGCTGTTGGTTTGTGCATAAAATACCTTCATATAACACCGGGTAGTTATTACGATATTCTTTGAGTTGCGTATATATTTGATTTGGATATTTTTGAGTAAAACTTATCCCCATATTTTTCAGCATATCTGCTCGCCATTTGGGCATATCAGCAATAACACCATAACTTCCAGATTCCATAGAGGTAAGCCCTATAACCAAAGCACCCTGTTGTTTAAGATTATTAATAATTGTGGTTACTTGAGGCTCTATAAGAACACGTGCCGGCTTTTGCCACAACAGACTATAAACTTCTTCAAGTGTGTCTGCATCAGAAAGTTGCGAAAATGCTTGGGCTATTTGCGTTTTAAGCTCTTTTGGCAAATGTCCTCGCGCAATATAATCTGGGGATGTAATAAGAACATCATCAACATCAAAAAGAACAAGTGCGTTGGGGCCGCATTGATTAAGCAGCTCTTGCGCCTGCGCAAATGACGCAATTTCCTGAGTGGGATAATATTGTTTTGATTGTCTATTAAAAAAAATATACGCGATAAAAACAAAACCTACCAACAATAATAAAAAATAGTTTTTAAAAAACTTCATCTTAAGTATCCTTCTTGAACCAATTGCTTTGCCCCACTAATCATATTTTCATTATCTAATGTAATTGCCGGACTAACTTTTTCTTCCAGTAATGGCTGGTTATTTGTATCTAAAAAATAAGCTCCTGTGAGCATATAATTTCCCAAATCATGAGGTAATGGCATAACTTCATTTCCAGTGGCCACGCCTTGAGATTCTTGTCCGGCAAGAGTAATATGTTTTTGCCTTTTTAATGCTAAGGCTACAAATTCTGCTGAACTTGCGGTATTTTTACCAATTAAAACTATAACAGGCAACTTGTTCTGGTTCGTTTTAAATTTGATTTTATAAGTGAATGCAGGTTCATTGTTAAATTTAAATGATTCACCATCAAAAGATACAAGTGTTTCTTCTAGTTTGTTTTTTATACGAGAAGAGAAGCCACCTAAATTAGGTTCATTATAAAAATAGCTCAATGCTGCAAGCATAGGAAACATATTACCCCCACTATTTTGAGTGAGGTCAATGATCCAACCCTTAGTAACTTGTGATGCAATACGTTCAATTTCTTTATGCACTTCAATTACCCAATCTTCGCTTAATATCGCACCTTGCTGATCAACTTCTGTTATCAAAGTTGGAAAGTTAATTACGCCTATTCCGCCTTCAACTTTGATTGAGAACCTTTCTGCAGGTACATTTGATTTGATAGTTAAATTTTTTAGCTTATGCTTTTTTATGAGAACACTATGATTGTCATGTAAGTCTTTTAATGCATTCTCAACACAATTATAAAAATATTCTTTGGTAAATATAGGTAGTCTTTTTATTTGGTTGTTTTGATAATTTTGCCAGTCTGCTTCTTTCCATTCAAAATTTTTGATAGAGTTTTGCTGTATATCAAATAAAGCTTTTTTAAACGCGCTTTCCAATTTATTTTTGTTACTTACAATAGGGTAAAAAATTCCCGCAAAGATAGAACAGACAAAGACTGATATAAGACTGATTTTAATAAACTTCATAGTTACCTAATTCTTTCATTCATCAAGACTTAAATTTATATTCTTTAACATAATCTTTCTTTTGTAGATTTAAAATTGAGACTTTATTGAAATCAAGTCTGTTATTCTCATCTGTAATCGTTTTAACTATCACTTCCTGAGTAAGCTTGATTATCCGTTCGCGAATACGATTAACAATCTCATCTACTTGAGCAGCATCTTTGATATGTTCTTGTATCGAACTTAATCGAACTCTACCCAAGCCAATATGTGGTAAATAAGGGAATTGCTCACTTTTTGTTCTGTTATATAAATCTAGATTATGTTGCCGTTTGTACTGTTGCTGGACTTGATGAACGGCTGTTTTTATTTCTGTATTTAAGCCTGCCAGTTCTTTAACCGGATCGGCAATGATTATAACAAGCTCGTCTTGTTGTTCTCCAAAAAGACGCGCGTCTGCGGTAATAACAGCAGCATCTGGCGCCTCACTAGTATTTAAGAACGTTAATGCTGAAAAGAGATCTTCTTCCCCCTTCTTCATAATATCTTGTACATAATAGAGCGTGAGACGGTTCAGTTGCTTGGGAATAAAAAATTCAAAATCATAGTTTTTATCTAGACCAAGCTCTTCTTTAATAATGTTATTAATAGAAGAAGTTACTGTATCTTTAATTGTGTTAAGCGACTGAGAATCAGAAATGGCCTGTATAAGCAACGTACTTTTTGTTGTATTATTACTGTTTGCTGAAAAAAACCAAGCCGCAACGCACAATAATAGTATAGCAACTACAAAAGTAGTAATTTTAAAAAACTTCATTTTAAGCACCTCTTCAAAATTAAATTTTTGTCATGTATCGATTATAATAAAAGAAAATTAGAATAAGCTATGTTACCAAGACAGTTTTATGAGAAAGAAAAAAGTATATGAAATCGCAAGCCACGATTTATTCGTCTTTTAGAGACATTCACTGGAAAACAATAATACCAAATGCAGATAAGACGTTAGATATTGTCGTATATTATTGGGACACCTGGACTGCGCAAAATTTGCCTGAGTTAAAAGAATTTTTAGCCAAACCAGATACATGCATTCGCTTTTATTTTACTGATCTTAATAACCCAATTTTGGCGAAACAAATTCTTGAACTTTTTCCCCGCAATAAATCGATTGACGATCTCAAGCAACGTATTAGTGCAACCTACAAGCCCTTACAAGATTTCTTTAAAGATACTAATCTCAGTCCCGAGAAAGTTATGGTTTACAAAATTCCACGCATGCTTGGCTATGCACTACAAAAAATCGATGATTCGACAGCGATACTTGCCCCATTTGAAATGTATCGCTCATTACAACATGTAGACGCGCCAGCATTCATGGTAGATTTACAAAAAAATCAGTCCGTTAAACTCTTTTGTGAAAAAGAACTTATAGCAATGCGACAAGCGCAATAAACATTATCAAGTAAAATGTATTATTATTCGATCGATAATTTCAGCTTTTCTTGAACTTTATTAAAGGAATCTTTTTTTATCCATAAATACATGTGGTCTGTCATGCACTGTTTCCCATCTTTTTTAAGCCAGCCAGGCTCCACTGATGTTTCAAAGCCAAGCTTGTGATAGCCTAGCACAAACTTGAGTACAACACGGATGGGAAGAAAATCATCTTCAGGGTACATTTTTTTCATGAAAAGCACCCAGTCTGATTCAGGATGTTTAAATAAAATATCTGAATGTTTCTGTGCTGTGGTACGCGTCCAATCACTCTTAATGCAATCAACCACAAACTGATAAAGGTATTTTAAAGAATCAGGCCCGCAAAACTTTCTGTTTGGGTTAGATAATTGCAACTCTGCAAAAAAGCGATGTCCAACATCGTTTTTATACGTTGAAGCCCTTAACGAAGATTTACATGCATCATGCAGATGAACGTTGGCAGCATTCGTCATAACTTCTGTTAATTTGGCCTGCTCATATGTAGGAAGCAATAGTTTCTTGATAGCCGAACGTTCCGGCTGTTCATTTAATTTCTGAACTATAGTCAAGCAAAGGTTAGGGATATCATCAATATCATTAAACGGTATCACGTCTGCATCGAAAGCAGTTACAGATAAAGAATGCATACTTAATAAAAACGTTAATATTACTTTTTTCATTATAATCCACTTAAGTGAGTCTTAAAAAAATTTACTACTAGTTTACGTGTTTTTTGTAAACCGGCAAGCACATCCACAGAGCGTTTTTTTGGATCAGGCTCGGTAATAAAGAGCATAATATCACTAAATGAACTATGCAGCATCTTGGGAATTTCATGGTATTCCGCCGGGTATTGCATCTTTTTAAGCTGTTCGAGCAGCTGATCTTTTTTATCTCGTTTATGATACGCGTTTCGGATAAAAAGTGTTGGTTTATTAAAACCATGATCAAAGTCTGCATTATATGAAAATCTGCCGTCAATATTTGCAGCTGCTTTGCAGCGAACATCAAGTGCACACGCTTGTATTGATGAACCACCACCAAATGAATGTCCAGCAAGGCCGATATGGTTAAGATCTAATTTTCCTCTGAGAATATTGTTTGGGTCACCTGCGTTAATATCTGCAAGTTTATCGAGTACAAACTGAATATCGGCTGCCCATAGCTTTTGCTCATGCGTAGCAACTTCGTCATCTGTGGAAACACCCCAGATTTGTTTAAGCTTTTCCATGGGCATTTTTTTAATAATACGCCCGCCTGGAAATACTACAGGACTACTTAGGTAGGGGTAATTAATACCAAAAACAACATAGCCATGGCTTGCAAGTTCTTCTATAAACACAGAATATATATTTATTGGCGCGCCATTGCCGGGCGAAAAGATTATTACGGGATAGTTCGATTTGGTTGTTGCAATAGGCGCATCTTCTGATGCATGTGTTTTAAGGATATCAAGAAAAACAAGTTCTGAATCTTGTGCCTTAAAGACTTCTTTGAGATCGTTTCTTACCATTTTCTTTATATCTTCTGAGGCGATATATGGAGTTTTAGAAAGATCATTTTTTTCTGCAGGATACCAGACTTGAACCATTAGCTCACGATGAGCGCCAGTGCCTTTAGCATGCGGTTCTGGTCTGTTTTTATCTACCAAGTGATACACGCAAGTGCCTATTGCGTAAGGTCCAGTTGGCTCTAGTAAACCATGCGTTTCAGCCTTATAATTATATAAAAATAGTCCAGCAATAGTTATTGCAAGCACAAAAAATAACATTAAAAAGCGTTTCATAATTCTCCTTTTTTATAGTATTATCACAAAAAAGCATAAACCCTCTATAAAAAAATGAAAGACTGCCATGTACAAAAAGTATATTTTTTTATCGGTATCTCTTGTATGTATTAATACACAAGCCATGTTTCTCACTGAACACGAAAAGCAAACAGAGAGTGCCGAAGAACAGTTACTTTTTTTAACATTGCATCCCCAAGAAATAGCACACGAGCGCCGGTTTCTGGAAACTTATGATATTCGCAATGCAAGACGAGCGGCAAAGCTTATTCATGATGGGGTAAAAGTCGACTGTCTTCCCCTGTTAAGAAAAATAGAACAAAATAGATATACTCTCCCCAACACTTATGCAGTAATAATCGCCGGGAAGGTTGTTCAGAGCTGGAACCCTCCGATATCTAAACGCCCAGATGGGTCAACATATAGTTATAGAGAACTAGCACTAACGGAATTTAAAGAGGTTTCAAAATTAGGTGATACGAGTGCATCTTTGAAATATGCATCAAAATTTGTTGATGCAATTTGTAAACTGAGAGAATTTTCTGACCAAAGCTTTGAAAGATATTTAAGTAACGAACCAACGGTTCAAAGCGAAGTTGTCTCGGCGCGGCATTAAGGACAAGATCTTCGCGCCTCAAGATTCTTAGCCATATTACCCCATCCATAACTCTTATTTATAAAAATATTGACAAATAAGACATATTACTTATGCTGATTATAGTATATATAACATTAAATAGATGGATTTATAAATATGATCAAAAAAATTACCCTATTATTCACTCTTTTAGCAACGATCACAAGCGCATATGCAGCGAAAAGCACTCAACCGCAGCCGAGTTCTACGGTTGCACATAAAACTGGTCTTGCAGCTCTTGTTGCGGCAAGCGCAGGCAGTGTTGCCATAACTGCCTTAACTCTTGGAAAATGCGGCTTAGAGACGGTTTACAATTATTGCCTATCACAACAATTAGAAATTCCCCGTTCACTTGCCTTACAAGCACACTTTACGGGAGACACAACGCCCTTCCAATTAGCTTTTTTGAGAGAATCTTGGACCGTAGGGACCACTCTTTTGGTAACTTTAGGATGTATTCAAGTCTTGAAAACAACTTATGAAGCGTTTAATGTAAAAGATGAGAAATCACCCGGAAATGAAGATACAGCCGATTAATTAAGAATCTTCGAATTTACTGGCTCCCGTTTTATGAGTCTATTCTTTGAATCTTAAATCTCTGACAATGTTAATAACCCTGCTTTAGTTTCAAATATTGTTGCAACAGAAAGTGCTTGCAAGAACCTAGAATCATGCGTAACGATAATCATTGCACCAGGGTATTCTTTAAGCACCTCAATAATATGCGCACGAGTTTGCCCATCAACATTATTGGTAATCTCATCAAGTAGTAAAAGTTGTGGGCTTTGTGCTGCTATGCGAGCTAAACATAATCGCGCCTTTTCACCACCTGAAAGATTTTTTACCTTCGTTGTTACTTCATGCTGGGTACGAAAAAGAAAATCATTTAAATGCTTTCGCACTTCGAGATCGCCCCATCCAGGCACAACTTCTTGAATAACTTCAAGAGCATTATAAGCTGGGTTTAGCGTGGAATAATGTTGGTCTAAATAACCGATATTTTTTTGAGCTGGCAATGTCCATTGCCCTTCTATAGTTACTCGCGGATCACGTAGCAGTGCTTTTAACAATGTCGATTTGCCTGTTCCATTGTCGCCTGTAATGGCAATACGTTCTGTTGGTTGAATATTAAGATTAATATCATGAAGTATGGGTGCAGTATAGCCACAACTGCCATTCACTACAGAGACAATAGCTTTACTAGAGGATAGTACATGGGTATCAAGGTTAAATTTTGGCTTTATTACTTTATGCACAAAACTACCCGCAAGTTTTTGCTGGATGCTTTCTTGCGTACTTGATAAACGCTTAAGACTTTTGCCCTCGCTACGAGAACCACTTTCCTTCATAGCCCCCAATAGGTTTTTATCAGGCTCATCTTTATTCATCGCCCGGCTTTGCGCTGCACGCTTATGTTCCTGCTGCACCGCCTTACGTAATGCCTGTTTTTCTTTTAGTAACTGCTCGCGTTGACGCGCCTCTGCTTGTAGTTTACTTTCATTATGCACAAGATATTCAGTGTAATTTCCTGCAAATACTGTAATTTTACCATGCTCAATATGCCAAATCTCATCAAAACCTAACGCTAAAATTTCTGGATCATGTGACACTACTATAAGCGTTCCAGCATAGTTCTGTATCATTCGAATTAATGAACGTCGATTATGTTGATCCAAATGATTAGTCGGTTCATCAAGACATAATACATCTGGCGATAAACTTAATGCTTGTGAAAGTGCCTTATTAAAACGTTGACCACCACTCAGCTCTGGATAATCGGTAACTGTTTGCGGCACATACCCAAAGACAGTTCCATGTGGAATAATAACTTGTCCATCTGTAGGCTGCATTATACCTTGAATTATTTTTAAAAGAGTAGATTTTCCAGCACCATTGGCACCCATGACCACTATCTTTTTACCAGGGTTAACTTGTGTAGAAACGCGCTCAAAACATATCTTTTGATCAATATGCAGCGAAATGTCTTTAATAATAATCGGTTTATTCATAGTGCACCTCAAGGAGATTATAACAAGAAAAATTATTCGACCGATAGATTTAAACGTGCTTGAATTTCATTAAATACATCATTTCTAATCCACATGTACGTCACATGTCTATAGCCATTTTCACCATGGAAATCTCCCCATGACGAACATTTAAACTTATCAGGTGCGTAAGAACCGGAATAACCGCAATAACGAGGTATAAGCGCCTCTATAAAGCGAACCTCGTCGCGATCCTCTTTGTTTATTTTTACGATTAATTTCCAGTAGCGTTCATCTTCGCCGCTCCCCATCATACGAGCAAAGTCTTTGAACTGCGCATATCTCCAACCAGATTTAATATCTTCTACTATTGATCGAAAAGTATCTAAAAGCATTTCTAAAGAGCATGGAACATGACGCAGGGCAGGCGGAAAGACATGCAACCCAACCTCTTTATGGTTATTATAAATATGCCAGCTCTGTTTAGTACCTAAGATAGCGCACGCCCTTTTGGCTAAAGCAGCTATTAGCTTAGCTTCTTCTAAGCTTTCAACTTGTAACTTTTTTACTCTTCCAGATCCCATCACTTGATAATCGGGTCTCACGTCTAGTTGTTGGGATAATTTATCTGCTATGTATGCACAATATGAAGGAATCTCATCAATTGTATTATATTTTTCATATGCTGGCGGAGCAGATCTCTGAATAGCATCTTGCTGCATAGCCATAAGTGGGAAGATAAAAAAACATATCAACAAAATATAATTTTTCATCTTCTTTTTATTGCTCTGCTGGTGTTATAGATAAATTTAAACGTTTTTGAACTTCAGCAAATGCATCTTTTTTTATCCAAATATATGTATTGCCAAAAAGGAGAGACTGGCCCCATCGATCATTACACTTTATCTTATCAATAAGTGGATCAAAATACATAAAAGTCCTGATCAACTGATCTGACCCTATCAGCGCCCCATTTTCTTGAATATAAAGTTCCCAGTCTGTTGGTTCTGCAGGCCGCACCGCTACTCTAGAACGCTCTTGTTCAGAAGCTTTTATCCAATTTTCTTTAACTCCTTTAACAACTGCTTCATATCCCGCCAAAAGCGCTTCTATAGAACATGGCTCGTTGCGATACTCGGCCAATAATTCTAGTCCTGTGTTATTATGAGGACCACTCAGACGCCAAAGAAGAGATGGTTTAATGTAAGAACGCGTAGCATCTGTAAAGTCATATAGTAAACGGGCATCTTGGGAATCAAATTCGAATCTCTTTGCATACCAAAAAACAACTCCTGGGAAAACAACTGGTTGCGCATCCAACAACTGCATCTGAAAAGCACAGTAACCCGGCACATCGTCCAGATTTCTAAGTTTTTCATACGCGGGCGGTGCAGCATGCTGCATTGCCATAAGTGGCCAGATAAAAAGACAGATATATAAAATATAGTTTTTCATTTTTAAACTTTCATACTATGAATAGCCGTTGCATCCATGAATGGTATTCCCATTGCGCTCGCCGCATGCTCATCATGCCACGTATCACCAATCATAACCGCATTATCAGCATGCATAGTTAAACCGAATTCAGTGTGCAGTAAATCTCGAATCACTTCAAGCATACCAATTCCAGGTTTTTTGAATTGCCCAATCAAATGCTGGTAACGGATGTCTTCATGCGCCTTCTGGATAGTTATACTATCACTACCCGTTTTTTTGATAATCACATAGCATTCAGTTCCGCCAATAGCGGGCGAAAAGACTGAGACTTGTATAGACAATTGTTCCATAAGTGTTTTAAAGCGCTTAATAACATTTTCTGGATCAAAGTTTTGCAATTCACTTTCTGGTGTTTTACAGCCAGAACATATAACATGTACTGCACTGCTGTTGGTCATCACCTGCTGAACGTTGGGTAAAATCACTTTAGCTTTATCAGTTGTATCGTGTGGATTCTTTGAACCCATGATAGTCCCGTCATTATCCCAGATAATAATTTCTTTGTTGATCATAATTTCTTTTAATGAAAGACTTAAATACGTTATACTTATAACAATATAACTTAATTTTAAAAACCGATAAAGTAGCTATGGCAGAATTTATTTTAAAGAAAATTGGACGGGATAAAGGCGTAGAAGCCTTTAGGTCTCAAAGTATTACTCCCAATTATAAGCACCTCCAAGGTAAAGAATTGGTAGCAGAACTCCAAAAAAAGCTCATTGAAGAAGCTTACGAAGTTCAAGAGGCGCAAGATGCCCAAGAAATGATTGGCGAGCTGGCGGACGTCCTTGAAGTAATTGACGGCTTATATAAAGCCTATGGTATTTCACCAGAAGCAGTTGCGCAAGAAAAAGAAAAACGGCGCCAAGAACGAGGTGGATTTGCAACAGGTCTTTACATCGAAACCATTCAGATGAGCGAAGATAACCCTAGAGTTAAACACTTTAGAAAATCGCCTAAAAAATATCCCGAGATTTAATATCACTTAATATCCAACTTTAAACATGCTTGAGTTTCGTCAAATGCTTAACGAAAAGCTTCTTGTGACGCTTCAAAGCTGCAATTTGTAGCAATAGCGCCTGCTAATGAATTGGAAAAGTACGTGATTTAATAGCTGCTAAAATAATTCTAGCTCGCGCCGATGTATTCAGACATTGGCTTGATACAAAAAAACAATGCGATCGCTGGAATAACTATGTAACTTTTCATGAAATATCCAAATTTACGGGCGATCAAATCGCCCCCCTTGCACGCTCAAGTCGAAGGAGATCTT
>Ga0182013_10002766_pt1 | contig 22604 bp, 19 predicted proteins | sample 612S2MmetaG_FD_120487 | JGI IMG/M metagenome (GOLD analysis project Ga0182013, IMG submission 120487) | Permafrost microbial communities from Stordalen Mire, Sweden - 612S2M metaG | ecosystem: Environmental > Terrestrial > Soil > Wetlands > Permafrost | place: Sweden: Stordalen | collected... | reverse complement strand
TCCGTGCATACTTCTCAAAACTTGCCTGGCTTGCCAAAGTCATCTGACGCATCGCGTTCCTCACCCTCATTCAACTTTATCCAATCTGAATGCAGGTGGGGAACTTAAGCAGAGGCTCCCTAAAGGAAGAACATGGGTTCTCCGGCGGCTATACCATCGTCAAGGACTATGTGCGCGGCGAGGAACTGCGCGGCCGGGAGATGTTCGTGCCGTTGGCGCATCCGCCCGGCGAGGCACAGGCCGACTTCGGCGAAGCGCTGGTTGTGATCGCTGGAGTGGAGCAGAAAGCGCACTTCCTGGCGATGGATTGTCCTCACTCGGATGACGGATTTGTCGCGGCGTTTCCAGGCGAAACGACAGAGGCTTTCCAGCAAGGCCACGTGCTTGCCTTCGAGTATTTTGGCGCCGTTCCCACGCGCATTCTCTACGACAACACCAAGATCGCGGTGGCCAGGATACTGGGTGGCGAGGAACGGACGAAGACCGAGGCCTTCCTGGAGTTGCAGAGCCACTATTTGTTCGCAGATAAGTTCGGTCGTCCCGGCAAGGGCAACGACAAGGGAGACGTCGAAGGACTCGTCGGCTATGCGCGGCGGAACTTCATGGTTCCGATTCCCAGTGTCAACAGTTGGGAAGAGTTGAACACGTACCTGGCAGGGCAGTGCCGCAAGCGCCGTGAGCGGCGGCTGCGTGGACAGACGGAGACGATCGGCGAGCGATTCGAGCGCGACCGGGCGGCGATGCTGCCGCTGCCTGCGGCTCCATACGAAGCCTGCGAAAAGGTCTCTACGCGGGTCAGTTCGTTGTCGCTGGTGCGTTATCGCACCAGCGACTACTCCGTTCCCACCGAGTATGGGCATCGTCAAGTGCTGGTGAAGGGGTATGTGCATGAAGTGGTGATCGCTCATGGCAGCCAGGTGATCGCCCGGCATGCCCGTAGTTATGAGCACGAGGCGACCGTCTTCGATCCGCTGCACTACCTGGAGTTGCTGGAGCAGAAGACGAGGGCGCTGAACCAGGCTGCTCCGCTGATGGGCTGGCAGTTGCCCGAGTGTTTTATCACGCTGCGGCGACTGCTGGAAGCGCGGCTCGGCAAGCCTGGCAGCCGCGAGTACATCCAGGTGCTGCGCTTGCTGGAGACCTTTGCTCTGGAAGAAGTAACTCATGCCGTCGAAGACGCTCTGCGGTTGGGAACGATCAGCTTCGACGCAGTGCGGCACCTCTTGCTGTGCCGTATCGAGCAACGGCCGCCGCGGCTGGATATGGATAACTGGCCGCATCTGCCGCTGGCGCGGGTGCGGACCACGCAGGCCGCCGACTACATGGTGCTGCTGCCGTGCATGCCAGCAGGCACGGCGCACTCGGATGCGGAGGCGGAGCTATGAATAACCAGCCGGAGACCGGGGCCCCCACGGACAGGTCTTCGTCCGTGGGGTGGAACATGCCCACGGCGGATACCCCACAGTTGTTGCTGGAGCATCACCTGAAGGCGCTGCGGTTGCCGACTATCTTGCGGGAGTACGACAAGGTGGCGCGGCAGTGCGCGGTCGAGCAGGTAGACTTTCCACGTTTCCTGCTGCGCCTGACTGAACTGGAGTTGCTGGATCGTGACCGCCGGGCCACCGAGCGCCGCATCCGGCAGGCCAAGTTCCCCGTAGTCAAGACCCTGGACACCTTCGACTTCCTGGCCATCCCATCGGCCAACAAGACGCTGGTGTTGGATCTGGCTCGGTGCGAGTTCCTCATCCGCAAGGAAAACTTGCTGCTGTTGGGCAACAGTGGAACCGGGAAGACCCATCTGGCGCTGGCCCTGGGCCTGGCCGCCTGCCAGCGCGGCTACCGCGTCCGCTTTACGACCGCCTCTGCACTGGTCAGCGAACTGATCGAAGCCCGCGACGAGAAGCATCTGCTGCGCTTCCAGAAGCTGCTCGCCAGCTATGAGCTTCTCATCGTCGATGAGCTGGGCTTCGTCCCCCTGTCTAAGACCGGTGCCGAGTTACTCTTCGAGACCTTCAGTCAGCGCTATGAACGCGCCTCCACACTGGTGACAAGCAACTTGCCATTCCAAGAATGGACCGAAGTCTTCGGTTCCGAACGGCTCACCGGCGCACTGCTGGACCGGCTCACCCATCATGTCCACATCCTGGAGATGAACGGCGACAGCTACCGCCTCAAGCAAAGCCGCCGCAAACGAACCCCGCCCACCGAACGCTGAACTCCCCACCCCGCCGAACGCGCCGCGGGGGAGTAGGGCCTCTTTCGCTACGCTCAAGAGGCCCTACTCCCCCGCAAATCCCCGCTTATCGTTCCCTCTGCTGGTAACCTTTTGCTCCGCCCCAGTGGTCTACTTTTACTCCGCCCTTGACAATTTGGGCTTCAGTGGGAGGACGTGGATTGGGCAAAAAACCGAATTCATGTGCGGCGTGGATGGTCAAAAGGAAAGGAAACCGATGGTAAGACTCCAAATTCCATCGCGCCCGTGGCAATGCATCCTACTTTGGGGCAGTTTCTGCTTGAGTGGCGCAAGCAGTCGTTATACCCGAAGCACTCCGATTGGGTTTTTCCTTCGTACCGCTGCAAGGGGAAGGTTCCACGGTCCGCCTCAACTTGTGGGAAAGACTATTTGAGGCCAGCGGCTGTTACTGCTGGCGTCATCAAGGCCGACGAAAGCGTGCGGTTCGGGTGGCACAACTTGCGCCACAGCCTCGCGACATTCTTTGGCTCACAGGAAATCCCGGTGCAGGTCATCCAGAAGATGTTGCGACACAAAAAGTCGGAAATGACACTCCACTACATGCATGGGGTGAACAAGCAGCACATGGATGCCCAAAAGATGTTCCTTAATGCGATTGGGGGTGCCTTAGATGACCGATTATCGGGTTGAAATTCGGGTTGTCACTTTGATTGCCAAACACTCCTAAGTGCTTTGGAATGAATGGCGGGGACGACGGGGCTCGAACCCGCGACCTCTGCCGTGACAGGGCAGCGCTCTAACCAACTGAGCTACGTCCCCTAATAAAGCTTGCGTTCTAAATCTGGCCACGTGAACCGGCTCCCTGTTATCAGAGCTCCATTCTCACCTGGCTTGCCGCTTTTGGCCGTCTTCTTGCCCTCTATGGGCAGAAACCGCCTCTCGCTTCAACAACAAGATTGAGTGTATCAGAAAGATAGGAGCCTGGGTACCCATCGGCCCGAGGAAAAATGCGCCGTCAAGAATCGCTACGCAAGCCAGCCGGGCCAGCCGGCGCACCGTCGAGGCGACAGCCCCGATGGGAGTTCACCTGGCTCGGCATCGCAGTCTCCGCAACGCTGGCCGAAGAAAATCGCTCTTTTCCGCCGCGCGTGATGCCAGGACGGCCAAATAGAATTCCAAGCCGGCCAAACCGGTTCCCAGGCTACAGAATTTCACGCCTGCTCTTTACAGTAACCTCACGCTCAAGTGGCTTTTCCCTCAACGGGCCTCACGGATTGGTCTTCGTCCGCGGGGTGGAAGTAAAGCCACATTGCATGGCGTTGGCTAGGGCACATGAATTGAAGAACAGTTCTAGCACGGAGAGAATTCCAGACGAGTCAGGACAGAATCCGATGCAGGCCAAACGGGCCTAACAGCCTGTGGCGAAAGTCAAAATGCCGGAAAACCGTTCCTCAGGGGCTAAAGCCCAGGTTTATTTTGAATCACTTACGGCACGACTAAAGTCGTGGCCTTTCAAAACCTGACTTTCATCACAGGCTGCTAAGCTGGCCAGACCGCCCGGTGGCCACGGCCGCTGGAAACGAAGCCCATATCCACGGAAATTCCGCGCACGCACTGGAGCAACTGGTTCGTGATCGAGGGCAGCCTCTGCGCTGTGATGCGGAAGGACGGCCCGGAGACGCTTACCGCCGCCACCGGCAGCCGCTGCGCGTCCAGCACTGGCACGGCGATGCAGCGCAGGCCCTCTTCCAACTCCTCGTCGTCGACGGCGTAACCGCGGCGGCGGGTCTTCTCGATCTCCACGCGCAGGGCCTCGGCCGTAACCAGCGTACGGTGCGTAAAACGCTCGAGATGAACGCGGCGCAGCACCTCAGCGACCCGCTCCTCGGGTAGAAAAGCCAGAATCGCCTTGCCCACCGAGGTGCAGTGCACTGGGTTGCTGGCGCCGATGCGGGTGACCATGCGCACCGAGCGAACCGGCTCGATCTTGTCGATATAAATGACGTGCGCGGCCTCGAGGATGCATAGGTGAGCCGTCTCCTCGGTCTCGGCCACGAGACGCCTGAGGTGCGGCTGCGCCCGGTCACGCAGATCATACTGCTCGATGGCCCGATTACCGAAATCGAAGAGCCGCAGGCCCAGGCGAAATCTGCCGCTGGTGGTCCGTTCCACCATGCGGTGTTGCTCCAGAACCATCAGGAAGCGGTGCGCAGTGCTTTTATGCAATTGGAGCGAGGAGGCAACCTGCGCCAATCCCAACGGCGTGTCACTCTCGCTAAGCAGATCCAGTACAGCGAATGCCCGGTCCAGAGCCTGAACCTTGTAAGTGCCTTGCGGGGCAACGTCTCGCATTATGATCCTTTATTTCGCTTGATGACTTCAGTATCAGTCTGCTGGAATCGGGATGGCATGTCAAGTACTGATACGCTATTTCTCCTAATGGGAAAGCTAGGCCGGAGGCTCTGTATAAGGCGGAAGAATCCTGCCTTTCAGAGCGAATTTGCCCGATCACCTGTTTGAATTTTAAAAATTAGTTACTTTCTCGGCTCTGTTTGCATCTGAAAAAGAAAGCGCTCATGGGAATGATCCCTTCGCCGATAAACCGCACGAGCAACTTTTAAGGGGCTAGGAGCGGAAATCGCTTGGGATCATTCGCATAGGGTGCAAGAAGGGCCGGTGACGCTATTATTAGCCGCCGAGCTCACTTTCAAGGCCGGGAGGCCAGGGGTTCCCTACATGGTCCAATTCGATGAATCCGTGGCTCCCGAGAGCAAGCGCAGCGTCTGTTCGGTTGACGCGAGCAGACCCCAACGAGTGAGTGAGTACGCGTTAGCGCGTATTACGTGTACCACGCGACTGGGAGCAGCAATTTCGCCATGCAGGCATCCATTCATTTCCCCGAATCTCTTAGCGCAGGCGTGTTGTCCATTGCGGTCATCAGCCCGGACGAGCAACGCCGCAACGCCGCCACCAGCGCTCTGGCCGAATTCCAGGGCGGTTCAATCCAGGAGTTCGTCTCCTACCCTCCCAGTCTCGACGATGTGGCGCAGACGCTAGGGCACAACTTCGACGTAGTTCTTATCGACTTGGACAGCGACCCGGAGTATGCCCTCGACCTGGTGGAGAGCATCAGCATTCGCGGCTTGGCCACGACCATGGTCTTTTCGACGCGTACCGATCAGGAGCTTTTGCTGCGTTGTATGCGTGCGGGTGCGCGCGAGTTCCTCACTTTGCCATTCGATGCCGGCGTGATGGCCGAGGCGCTGGTTCGGGCCTCGGCACTTCGCTCGGCGTCGCAGCCGCCGAAAAAGGCGGGCGGCAGCCTGCTGGTATTCCTCAGCGCCAAGGGTGGCTCGGGAGTCACTACCCTGGCCTGCAACTTTGCGGTATCGCTGGCCCAGGAATCCAAGAAAAGGACACTACTGATCGATCTCAATCTCCCGCTGGGAGACGCGGCGATCAACCTCGGAATTCAGGCTGAATACTCGACCGTAAATGCGCTTCAGAATTACAGCCGTCTGGATGGGAATTTCCTTTCCACCCTACTGGTGCAGCACGATTCTGGGCTCTTTGTGCTCTCCGCGCCCAGCGAATTGGCCCCCACGCATGTCTCCGATGAGGCCATCGACAAGCTGCTGGAAGTCGCCCGCCAGGATTTTGATTACGTGGTGGTCGATGCCGGCGTGCGGCTCGATCTGCAGTGCACCCATCTCTTCGATGCATCGGCCACCATCTATCTGGTCACGCAGGTCGGCATTCCCGAGCTGCGTAATTCAAATCGCCTGATCAGGCAGCTTTCTACTGAGGGCAGCCCCAAGGTAGAAATCGTGATCAATCGGTACGACCCGCGCAAGATGGAGATTTCCGAGGAGGACGTTACCACTGCGCTGACCAGGCCGGCGCAGTGGAAGATTCCCAACAACTTTAACGTAGTGCGGCGGATGCAAAACTCCGCCCGCCCGATCACCCAGGAAGATTCGCCAATCGCGCGGGCGATCCGGCAGATGGCCAAGTCCGTTTGCAGTTCGACGGTCGCCTCCGAACCGAAACCGGAGAAGAAAAGAGGATTCCGCCTCTTTGGGTAAATGAGGTCCTCCCATCGCGGTAGACCGAAACCGCAACCACTGAGGGCTTTTTCCTCTCCGGGGCCCGGCGACAGGTCTTCGTTGTTGGGGTGGAAGCTAAAGCCACTTTGAACAGAACTGGTCAGTGTACATATATGAGAAAGTCGCTCTAAAAGCCCTGTATTCGCCTCCCGTGGGGCTTAAAAAGCGCGCCGCGCCTTCTTGCGCTATGATTGCGCTTAAAGGGCGCGCGGCCTGTTTCCCCAAAAAGCCGCCGCGGTGGTGCGTGTGTCTCAATTCTTTCAGAGGTTTGTCTTCGTTCTTTCCGTGGCGATCTGTGCCGCCCTTGGCTTGGGCTTTGCGCTGGGTGAGTTTGGGCTGTTGGGCGTCCATGCCGGCAGCCAGCAGGATGGCGCTTACCGGCAGATGCGCGTCTACGCCGAGGTGCTCGGCAAGATCCAGACCGACTACGTGACAGAGCCCAACCTGAACGACGTGACCACGGGTGCCTTGCATGGCCTGTTGGAGTCGCTTGACGCCGACTCCAGCTACCTGACCCCGACCGAGTACAAAATCTACAGGGAACATCCGGCGGCGGGCTTGGCGCAGGTGGGGCTAGTGGTTTCCAAACGCTTCGGCTACGCCACCATCGTCAGTGTGCTGCCCGGCTCGGCGGCCGACCAGCAGCACCTTTCCGACGGCGACATTATCGAGTCGATCGGCGGCCAATCCACGCGCGAACTTTCGCTGGCCGTCATCCGGCTGATGCTGGAAGGCAAGCCGGGAACCACGGTGACCCTCTCGGTGGTGCGTCCGCGCAAGGCCGACCCCGAAAAACTGACGCTAACCCGCTCCGTCGTCCCAGCGCCCGCGCTCGCCGAGCAGCAATTTGAGAACGGGAGCATTCTCTACCTGAAGCCAGGCGCCTTGACCCCGGCCCGCGTGGACGAGATTGGGGCACGGCTCCGGACGGTAGCCCAGGGCGGCAAGGTGCTACTGGATCTGCGCGATTCCTCCGGCGGTGACCCGCGGGAAGGCCTCAGGCTGGCCAATTTCTTTATCCGGCAAGGTACACTGGCCACCCTTACGGGCCAAAAATTCCCTTTCCAAAACTTTACCGCCGATCCGGCCAAATTCCTTACCGACGCGCCGCTGGCGGTGCTGGTCAATCGCGGCACCTTTGGCCCGGCCGAGCTGACGGCCGCCGCCATCGGGGACTTGAAGCGGGGCGACGTGGTGGGTGAACGGAGCTTCGGCGAAGGCTCGGTACAGAAGACCATCGAGCTGCCCGGCGGCGCGGCGCTGTTGCTGACTGTGGCCAAGTTCGAAGGCCCCGGCGGCAAGAAGATTCAGGACGAGGCGGTCACGCCCACCGTGCTGGTGGAACCGGCGCTCGATGAAGAGGGCGAGGAGTTGCCCGCCAAGGGCAAGACCGATGAGCCGCTGGAAAAGGCTCTCCAATTATTGAAGGCAAAAAACGGCTGAAATCCATGACCGCCAAGGAAGATTTTGCGGGCAAACTCGTTCTCCTGGTGAACGAACTGAGCAGTTGCGTCAGCACGGACAACGGCCAGTGGACCCTCTGAGCGAACAACTCCCGGGAGAATCAAGTTCAGTGGCAGAACCTTCACCAACCGAATCCTCTCCGCCGGCGCGGTCCAGATGGGCGCGCGCCGTGGGAGTGTTGCGCCCCTCCTACGCGCACACGGCCTTTACGGCCACCCTTGTGCTGATGGCCTCGACCTTTCTGTCGCGCATCATCGGCCTGGTGCGCATCAAGTACATCGCCTGGCTCTTCGGCCGCGGCATGGAGGCCGACGCCTTCAACGCCGCCTTTGTGCTGCCCGACATGATCTCGTATTTTCTGGTGGGCGGCGCGGCCTCGATCACCTTCGTCACCATCCTCACGCGCTACCGCGAAAACGGGCGCGAAGACGAGGGGCAGCGCTCGCTGTCGGTGATTCTGACCACCATGTACCTGGTGCTGGGCTCGGCCATCGTGCTGGCGGAGATTCTGGCCCCGTGGTACATCCATTGGTGGTTCGACGGTTTTGACGCGCCCAAGGCGGCGCTCTGCGTGCGGCTGACGCGCATTCTGCTGCCCGCGCAGTTGTTCTTCTTCGCCGGTGGCGTCTTCGGCGCGGTTCTCCTGGTGCGCAAGCAGTTCAGCGTGCAGGCCGTGGCCCCGTTGATTTACAACCTGGGTACGATTGTGGGCGGCCTTCTGCTGGTCAAGCGGCTGGGCGTCTCTTCGCTGGCCATCGGCACGGTGGCCGGAGCTCTGGTGGGGCCGTTTCTGCTGAATGCCTTCTTCGCCCGGCGGGCGGGCACACGCTACCGGTTCATTCTCGACTGGCGCGACGAGGGATTGCGCGAGTGGGTGCGGCTCTCGCTGCCGCTGATCGTCGGGGTTTCGCTGGTGACCGCCGACAGTTGGATCATCGCCCACTTTGCCTCCAAGACCAGCGGCGCGGTCACGCTGATGACCTACGCCAAGCAGCTCTTCACCGCGCCGATGGCCATGCTGGCCCAGGCGGCCGGCGCGGCCTCGATGCCCTTTTTCGCCAGCCTGTGGAGCAGAAAGCGCCACTATGAATTCGCCATCGGGGTGGCCGATTCGGTCTCGCGCGTAGCCTCGCTGGGCCTCTTGGCAGCCTCGGCCATGGTGGCCCTGGCCGCGCCGCTGGTGGAGTTGCTCTTCATGGGCGGACGTTTTTCGCTGAACGACGCGCGGGAGTGCGCCACCTACTTCGCCGTCTTCTCCGTCTCCCTGTTCCTGTGGTCGGCGCAGGCGATTTATTCGCGCGCCTTTTACGCCGCCGGGAACACCTTTATTCCCATGGCGGCCGGAACCGTGGTAACGCTGGCCTCGCTGCCCGTTTACGCCGCGCTCTACAGCTGGCACGGCGCCATGGGACTGGCCGTGGCCTCCGATGTGGGGATCGCGTTGCAGACCGGGGCCATTGCCCTGCTGCTGCACCAGCGGCGCATGGTCTCCCTGGCCAGCCTGGACTTCGCGGAGATGGGCCGCTGCCTGCTGGCCGCTGTCGCCAGCGGCGGGGTGGTCGCACTGCTCTTCCGGTGGCTGGGCGGCGCGCTCCTGAGGGCGATGCCGGGCCAGGTCCGCTGGATCGACCTGGCGGTGCTGGTGGCCGGAACGGCGCTTTGGCTGCTGGTGGTCAAATGGGTGCTGGAAAAGGCCGGATCGGCGCTGCCCAGAGTGGCGATGACGCGGCTGGGACTGGGATAGGGGAGTTCCCTGCCCTTTCCCGCTTATTTTCGTCTAACTACTTCAATTTAAATTGCTCGCAAAACAGAATTTATTCGTTCGCCGCCGCTCCATTCCCCGGTTTTTTCGGCTTTCTGAGGCCATTTCTGCCTGCCGGACTGGCCTGCAGCCGCCCATTCTGCCTCGGAATGCGCAAGCGCTCCGGCTGGCGCGGGAGCGCTTGCGTCCTGGCACGAGGCCGGAGAGTGAGCTACAGCAGGGTCGGCTTGGAGGGATCCGGCGTGGACGCCGTTGTGTTTCCCAGCTTGGCCTCGGGTTTGGAGTCGGGTTTGGTGTCGGGCTTGCGAATGTCGATGCCGCCCTTGAAGAAAGCGCCATCCTCGATGCTGATGCGAGCCGCCGTCACGTCGCCGGTCAAAGCGCCCTCGGCGCGGATGTCGACCCGGTCGGAGGCGATGACGTTGCCGCGCACCTTGCCCAGAATGACGATTTCGCGGGCCGTGATGCTGGAGGCTACCTGGCCGTTGCGGCCCACGGTGACGCGGTTGCCGGGCAGGCTGATGCTGCCCTCGACTTTGCCGTCGATAAACAGCGACTCGGAGCCGCTGATCTCTCCCTTGACGAACAGACCCTTGCCGATGGTGGCCTGGTCGCCGTTTGAAACTGGGGTGCGGTTGACAGATTCAACGGCGGGAGCGGGCGGCACGGGGCGAGAGGGCTCGGGGTTGAGGCTGGGGCTGGGATTGATTGGTCCGGGTTGGCTGGGTTTCCACATAGCGCTCAAAATGATTCCTTTTCTGTCCTGAAGGGACGGGGCTTTCCAAGGCGAGGGCCATTGCCGTGAGCCCAAAAACTCTGCATGAATCCGAGGATTGCCGGGCTCTTTAGCCTTGGGCAACCCACGCGCGGCCACAACTTGAATGTTATCTCTTCATGGTCCACCAGAAAAATCGCGTTGACTTTATTTTAAGCCAGCGCGCCGGAAATGACCGAGAGCCGCGGACGCGGTTGGCGAAGAGGAGCCAACGGGGTCAACAGCGGGAAGGCGGAAGCGGAGGGTAAAATGACTTTCCAGCCATGCGACGGCCTGCGTGGGCTGCCCTGACCGCAATCTATGCCATGAAGGGCGCTCGAATCTGACGGAAAGGCGCTCGGAGGAAGCAGCCCCGATGCCCTACTCTTGAACTATGACTGATCGGGAATTGGTGGAGCGCATTCGTCGCTCGGCCGGCAGCAAGGCTGGATACAAACAATTGGTACTCGAACTGGGCCTGGGTGGCGGACGGGAGCGGCGTCTGCTGCTGGAGCAACTGGCACGGCTGACGGCGCGCGGCGCACTGACCAAGCTGGACAGAGAGCAGTGGAGTATTCCCCGGCCCGTTTCTGCTGCTGGCGGCTCGCGCGACAATCTCTGCGCCGGGCGGCTCGATCTGCACCGCGACGGCTACGGTTTTGTGCGGCCCAATCCGCGGCAGGCTTCCATGGCAGGCTCCCCCCAAGAGGAGCGGGGCGCCCGCGGACAGGTCTCCGCTCGCGGAGCCCAGGAGGACATTTTCATCCCTCCTAATGAGATCAACAGCGCCATGCAGGGCGACCAGGTGCTGGTCGAGGTCGAGCCCCCCAAGGCCGACGGGCGCAGGCAGGGCCGCATCGTCCGCATTCTGGAGCGGCGCAACCCCACCGTGGTCGGCCTCTTCCACTACGGTCCCCCCAGCAGTACTGGGGCTTCGTCGCGGGGACGGCGCTACGCCCACTCGGATCGGGCAATGGGGCACCATGTCGTTCCCTTCGACGAGCGCATGACGCAGCCCATTCTGATCCCTGACGGGCAGGAACTGCCCTCGGTGAGCGAAGCGGAGACGCCGCACCGCGTGCTGGGAAGCAAAGCGGCCGCGGCCGCAGTTTCTCACGTAAGCCTGGAAGGCCACGATAGCCTCGAAGGCCTGGTTGTCGATGTGGAGATCACCAGTTGGCCGACGCCCACCAAGCCTGCGGTGGGCCGGGTGATCGAAGTTCTGGGCGACCCGGACGATTTTGGCGTCGATGTCGAAATGATGATCCGCAAGCACCAACTCCCGCGGGTCTTCCCTGATAATGTGCTGGCCGAGGCGCGCGCCGTGGCCCACCTTGACCGCTCCGCGGTTTTAACTCGTCAAGATTTTCGCTCGCTGCCCATAGTCACCATCGACGGCGAGACGGCGCGGGACTTCGACGACGCGGTTTTGGTCACCGAGCGCGCGGATGGAGGCTTCGAGCTCCAGGTTCACATTGCCGACGTGGCCGAGTACGTCGGCGCCGGAACGGATCTCGACCTGGAGGCGCGCCTCAGGGGAACCAGCGTCTACTTCCCCGACCGCGCCATTCCCATGCTGCCGCAGGAGCTTTCGACCAACATTTGCAGCCTGCGCCCCGGCGAGGACCGGCTGGTTTTGAGCTGCATCATGCAACTTGGCCCTACGGGGCGCATTACGAGCTACGAAATTGTCGAGGGCGTAATCCGCTCGGCGGCGCGCATGACCTACAACGAGGTCCACGCGATTCTGGAGGGCGATGAAGTGGTTCGTGCCCGTTTCGCGGCTCTTGTCCCGGATTTTGAGCGGATGCGGCGGCTCGCAGGGCTGATGAACCAGCGGCGCGAGCAGCGAGGCTCGATCGATTTTGACCTGCCCGAGCCGGTCATCGAGTTCGACGAGCAGGGCCAGATGCGCGGCGTCACCAAATCCGAGCGCACCTGGGCCAACCGGCTGATCGAGGAGTTCATGCTGGCCGCCAACGAGTGCGTGGCCACCTGGCTGGAAGACCTGGGCGTTCCCTCGCTCTACAGAATCCATGAAAGGCCGGATCCGCGCCGCGTGGTCGAGTTCGAGGAGCTGGCGGCCAGCTTCGGCTACACGCTCGGCCTGGGCGCGCTGCCGGTCAAGCGCCTGCAAATGAAAAGCGACCGCCGCGACGCCCAGCGCACCGGCCGTGCCGTTCGCACCCATGAGGTTGCCGAGGAGATCGCGGTCACGCCGCGGATGTACCAAAAGCTGGCCGCCCGCATCGAAGGCAAGCCGGAGGAGCGGATTCTGAGCTACTTGATGCTGCGCTCACTCAAGCAGGCGCGCTACTCGGAGACCAACGAAGGCCACTTTGCCCTGGCCGCGCCCACCTACACGCACTTCACCTCGCCCATTCGCCGCTACCCCGACCTGATCGTCCATCGCATTACCAAGGCTCTGCTCAGTGAGGGCGTGAGCGGCGAGGGCGCAGTGGCCGAGGACCGCCACAGCTCGCCCTGGACGCACCCCAGTGAGGGACTGGCTGAAACACTCCGGGTGCCCCATCTTCGGCGCGGCTTTATCGCGCCTAAGGTGGGAGTCAACCTCCCTATAGAACCTCCTATCCCCGAGGCGGAGTTAGCGCAAATCGCCGAAGAAACCAGCCTGACCGAGCGCCGCGCCGCCGAGGCCGAGCGCGAACTGGTCGAGTGGAAGAAGGTCCGTTTCATGCGGGACCGGGTGGGCGAGGAGTTCGCCGCGCTGGTGCTGAACCCGGCAAAGTACGGCCTTTTTGTCGAGCTGACTGACCTGTTTGTCGAGGGGCTGGTGCCCATCGATTCCCTGCGCGACGACCGCTACACCTGGCGCGAGAACACGCACGAGATCATCGGTGAGCGCACCGGCCGCCGCTTCCGGGCCGGCGACCGGGTCCAAGTGATTCTGGACCGCATCCTGGCGGCTGAACGCAAGCTGCAATTCTCGATTGTCGAAGAAGGCCTTCCGCTGACCGGCAAGCCAGCCGCCAAATCCCACCCCAAAGCCAAGAAGAAGAAGGCCACCTCGGCGCCGGGGCGTTCCTTCAAAGGTAGAAATAAACTGGGCAAAAAGGGCCGGCGGCGCTGAAGCCTTCCGGCCCCGAGCGCCGTCTCGCTCTAATCTTCTGAGGCCCTAGGCCCCGGCCTGCTTTTCGGCCAGATCGCCAATCAGGGGAAGTTTGAAGCGCTTTCCATTGAAGGCGTTGAAGATACAGACGAGCCAGATCACCAGCCAGGCCAGTTCGATCAGCCGCCAGAGAAGCAAATGCAAAAAGAACGGAAGAAGGAGCACTGCGACCCCCAGCACGATCCCGAGGACAATGTCGATGATGATCGCCGCTACGGTGAGCAGAATCGACTGCCAAGCGTGAAAGCGAATGAAGGCTTTCTGGTTGTAGGGCGCCATCAGCAGAAAGATGATCGCCGGAATGATCGTAAAGTAGGCAAGTGCGCCCGCGGCATTGTCGCTGAGTCCCGCTGGGGCGGGTGGGGGCTGAATCGGGTTGGACGGAGTTTCTTCGGACAAGGTAGCTCCTTTGAGTCGCGATGGGGAGTGAGGATGAGGTGCCACGCTCCGGCTATGAGGATCAAAAAGAGTAGGCCCGTGAACAGCAAGACACGCATCAGTGGAACAAAAACAGAAAAGCCTGTTCCAGCGCGTTTGTCAAGCAAAATCCCTATAAATCCGGCAGTTTGCCCGCCGCCGCGCGTTCCCGGCAACCGCCCCCGGCTGGTTTTCGATACAATGGCGGAAGGAGCGTACACGATGGCGCATATGGTTTTTTGCGTTCGCAATCAGAAGGAGTTGGAGGGCCTTGAAGAGCCCCCATTTGACTCGGAGTTTGGCCAGAAGATCTACCAGAACGTCTCGAAGACGGCCTGGAAGGAGTGGGTCGATCGGCAAAAAATGCTGTTGAACGAGTACCGGCTGCAGCCCTGGAGACCGGAGGCGCAGCAGTTCCTGGTCGAGGAGATGGAAAAGTTCTTCTTTGGCGAGGGATCGGGCCAGCCCAAGGACTTCGTTCCGCCCTCGCACTGAGCGGAGCTTTCAACCCGCCCGGCCAACAGGTTTCTGGCGCGTTGGAGCCGGACAGGGCAGGCTGGACTGCCAGACAAATTCAAACGGCCCCCGTTTTCAGCAGCCTCAAACCTGCTGAAAACGGGAGCCGTTTCCGCTTTCGCAAGGGGTTCTACGCGCTTTCCAGAAGATGGAAGGTCGCAAGCCGCGAATTCCGCCCTTTAATCCCCTGCGCCGCCATAGCGGAACCAGAGTAGATGTATCCCGAAGCCACAGCGTTCAAGTCGACGTGACCATCAGGGAGCGGCGACCCCGCACAAAACTCAACAGGACACAGTAACTATGGTTCCGCTCTACCCCAGCCTCTGCTACTCCAAAATCTGCAAATCCAGCGGTTCTTCGATCAGGTACTCCTCGCCGGAGATGCTCTTCAGCGCGCGTTTGAGCACCGAGGACTTGCACGGCTCGACGGTGACCACGAAGGGCAGCGCGTGCTCCGGGTAGCCCGGCTTCTGCACGATGGCGCGAATGTTGATGCGCTCCCTGGCCAGGGCCCCGGTAATATCGGCAACAATTCCCGGCCGGTCCTTGACCAGGAAGCGGATGTAGTGCGGAACCTCGAACTCGGCTCCGACTTCGGCCGGAGTTGACGGCAGCTCGACCCGCCGCGAGCCGTGCGCCAGGGCCAGCAGGTCGCTGACCACCGCCACCGCCGTCGGGTGGCCACCGGCGCCATGGCCGGAAAAAACCACATCCCCGCCATAGTGGCCGGTGAAGATCACCATATTCTCCGTGCTCCGCGACCAGGCCAGCGGCGAGCGCAGCGCCACCAGCGTCGGCCCCACCGTGGCCGCGACCTCGCCCCCGGCCCGCTCGGCCCGCGCCACCTGCCGGATGGTGCAGCCCAGATCCCGCGCGTAACTAAAATCCACAGCGGTAATGGAGGTAATCGGCCGGGGCACAATCGCCTCCGGGTCCACGGAGACGCGCAACGCCAGCCGCATCAGAATGGCCAGCTTGGCGCGCGCGTCAAAGCCACCCACATCCTCGGTCGGATCGGCCTCGGCAAAGCCTTTGGCCTGCGCCTCGGCCAGCACCGGCGCGTACTCGGCGCCTTCCTCCATCTTGCTCAGAATGTAGTTGCAGGTGCCGTTCAAAATGCCTTCAATGCGCTCGATGCGGTCGCCGGCCAGCCCCTGTTCGAGCCCCGGGATTACGGGAATGCCGCCGGCCACGGCAGCTCCGTACTTCAAGTGGCCGCCTCCAGAGACGGCCAGCCGCTCCAGTTCCACGCCCTCGAAGGCGATCAGCTTCTTGTTGGCGGTGACCACGCTTTTGCCCGCGCCGAGCGCCCGGCGCACCCAGTCTCCGGCCGGATCGAGGCCGCCGGCCAGCTCCACCACCACGTCAACATCCGCGGCCAGCACCGCGTCGGCGTCCTCGCTCCACGTCACGCTCGCCGGCACCCAATCCACGCGCTTGCGCGCCACATTCCGGTTGAAGATGTGCGTCAGCTCCAGTCCCGCGGGCCGGGACTCGACCAGAATCCGCGCCACCGAGCTGCCCACCGTCCCAAAGCCAAACAGCGCGACGCGCAGTGGACGCCGGATGCGGTGGGATTTGGCGCGGGTCTCCGGCGCGGTCTGAGGGGGAATCTGCTGCGGCGATAAGGACTCATTCACTTCGGACACTTGCATCTCCTTATGGATGAAAGCTGGCGATCTGGCATTTTCAGAATCGGCGGAGACCGAAAGCGCACCTTAAAGTGGATTTCTGCGAAAAAACCACCTTCCGCGGCTCTCAAAAAGTCTATATGTATTCCGAAAAGGCTCTACCCCGATCATACCTGAGCGGCGCGCGCAGAGGGCCGGAGTGCGCACCCGCAGCAGGGCAATTGCATGGACGTTTTAGGGCAATTTCGCTTTTACTGTAGACTCCCGTGCCCCATCCATTTCCGAGTTGGTGGCGGAAATGGATGGGATACCAATGCAATTTAGGTCTGCACGATCTCCGAAAAAATGCTCTGGTTGGCAAAGAAGGTTCGTTTGGCGCGCGCCGCAGGCGCAATGTTAGTTAGCCCCGCGCTTAAGCGTGGGGATTTGGGGGCCAAAATTGCCAGTCAGCCCCGTAGGGGCGACGCGCGCTGAAGAGAAGAAATCAGGCTTTTCAAGAAGCATTTTTGTTTGCCGAAAGGAGATTTTGCAGGCTATCCAAGCTGAAAGAGTCCGGGCAGGACCTCTCCGGCCTTGCCTAGGACTACATGGGTAAAGGCCGAGGCGTTCAGCGGCCGCTCCGGTCCCACGTAGGCGGTGCGCGCCCCTGCAAGCCGCGCCCAATGGACAAAATTAGCCGCCGGATAGACCGATCCCGAGGTGCCCACCACCAGCGTCAGCGTGGCCCTCGCAATCTCTGCCTGAATGCGCTCCATCTCCAACGGAATCTCGCCAAAAAAGACAATGTGGGGCCTTAACCGTCCGCCGCACGGGCAGCGGCCCACCTCGACCAGAGAGCGATAAATGGCATGATCCTCGACCGGCGGGCGGCCGCACTCCCGCTCGCAACGCGCCTTGGAGAGTTCGCCGTGCATGTGCACCAGCCGCCGTGAGCCGGCCCGCTCGTGCAGATCGTCCACATTCTGCGTACAGAGAAAGAAGCGGTCGCTCAGTTGACGTTCCAGCTCGGCCAGCGCCGTGTGGCCCGGATTCGGCTCGGCCTTGGCACCCGCCGCCCGGCGCGCGGAATAGAACTCCCACACCCGCCAGGGATCGCGCTCCCAGGCCTCCGGCGTACATACATCCTCGACCCGGTGACCGGCCCACAGGCCGTCTTCGGCGCGAAAGGTCGGCAATCCGCTTTCGGCGCTGATGCCCGCTCCGGTCAAAACGAAGACCCGGTCTTCGGCGGCAATGGAAATCTTGTTCATGGTCTTCCTTTCCAGTAATCGACTAACGTGCTTTTAGCAACGGAATCAACCCAAGCAATCCCAAAAGTAAACCGATAAAGCCCAAGATCAGGGATATTAGGCTAATCTGGGCCGGTACGCGATAGGCCGGATCGGCAGCGCCCCATGCCCAGCGCAAGTAACCCCACCATTTGACGGGACGAAGCACGACTTCGTAGGAGTCCCCTGCGTGAACACCAAGATCGTGGCGCGTTATAGCGTCCATCAGAATAATGGCATCTTTTTTCGGACACCCATGAATAGAAAGCAATTTTTGCTTATCGCCAATAATTACATTGCATATTTTGGCTCTGCGAATCCGTTTCCCGCTTCCATCGACACGGTGTTCTCTCGGAACTCGTGCCAAATCCTTCCAGCAGTTTTCAACTTCCAATTCACAAACTGTAAGTTTTTCCGCGCTCATGTCGTCCCTTCAAGTTAGCCCATATCCTTCATCCCGATAGAGTGAGGGTTTAATGATTGTATTTCCCAGATTGCAAAATCGAGATATAAGGCAATCACAGAAAGTTAGTGCGCTGGATGTTTCCGTGTCCCCTGATCCCTGTTCCCTGCCTTTCACGGCTTCAGCAGGATCTTCCCCGTCGTCCGGCGCGCCTCCAAGTCGGTCTGCGCCTGCGCAGCTTCGGCTAGCGGATAGACAAACTCGGTCCGCAGCTTGAGTTCACCCTTGGCGACCCAGCCCAGCACATCGCCTGAGCGGCCCTCCAACTCCGCCCGCGTGGCCACGTAATGCGCCAGCGTGGGACGGGTAATGAAGAGCGAACCCTTGCTGCTCAGCTGGATCAGGTCGAAGGGCGGAACCGGCCCGCTCGAAGCGCCAAACAAAACCAGCAGCCCGCGCAGCCTGAGGCAGTTCAAGCTGCCCTCGAAGGTGGTTTTTCCCACCGAGTCGTAGACTACGCCCACGCCCTTGCCACCGGTCAGCCGCTTGACCTCCGCCTCGAAGTCCTGCTCGGTGTAGAGGATCACCTCAGCAGCCCCCGCCGCGCGCGAGAGTTCCGCCTTGGCCGGCGTCGAGACCGTCGCGATCACGCGCGCCCCCAGCCGCGAGGCCATCTGCGTCAGCAGCAGGCCCACGCCGCCAGCCCCGGCGTGAACCAGCGCCGTATCGCCGGCCTTGAGCGGGCATGTGGAATGGGAAAGGTAGTGCGCCGTCATGCCCTGCAGCATGGCGGCCGCGGCCTGCTCCGGCGTCAGCCCGACAGGCACTTTAACCAGTTGCGCGGCCGGAACCAGCGCGTATTCGGCGTAGCTGCCCAGCACGCTGACCGAGGCCACCCGGTCGCCAGCGTTAAATCCCGTCACGCCCGGCCCCAGCACCTCGACCGTACCCGCGGCCTCGCTGCCCGGCGTGAAGGGCAGCGCCGCCTTGTAGACCCCTTTGCGGAAGTAGATTTCGATGAAGTTGACCCCGGCAGCTTCCACGCGGATCAACACCTGCCCCGCCCCCGGCTGGGGAATGGGCACCTCGGCCAGCCGAAGAACCTCCGGGCCGCCCGTCTCGTGAATCTGAATGGCTTTCATCGCAGGTTCAGGATGAACCTTGAGGCAGGGCAAGTGCAAGAGGTTTGGCTGCACAAGTGGCGGCGAAGACGAGCCCGAACGATGGTTCCAGAACGCATCAAAACCCGCCAAACGCAGCAAGCCCCGCCCAGGCAGCGCCCAAGCGGGGCTTTTCTAGTCCCTAGTCCCTCAGTCCCTAGTCCTTGCCTTTACCCTTCCGACAGCAGGCTCGGCTCTTCCGGCACGTGCAGGCGCACGATGCGGTCGATGGTGTACGGCGCGGGGTGCTCGCTGGTGTAGTAATGGCGCACCGACAACTCGCCCAGCAGGCCGATGGCCAGCAACTGGATTCCGGCCAGGATCAGCACGCCGGCGATCACAAACAGCGGCCCATGCTGGTCCATCACGTTCTGGTGCGGGTGCATGATCTTCATCCCCAGCAGGATGGCCGAGAAAAAGCCGCCCGCCATGATGCCCAGAGCGCCAATGCTGCCGAAAAAATGCAGCGGGCGGCTCATGTACTTGAGCAGAAAGCGGATGGTCAGCAGATCGAAGAAGACGCGGAAGGTGCGCCCGATGCCGTAGTGGCTCTTGCCCCGCTCGCGGTGCACATTCTTGATGGGAATTTCGCAGATCGAGGCGCCGTACCAGGCGGCCAGCGCGGGAATGAAGCGGTGCATCTCGCCGTAGAGCGGAATGTTGTGGATCACCTCGCGGCGATAGGCCTTGAAGGTGGTGCCAAAGTCGTGGATGTCCACACCGGAGAGCTTGGCCATCAGCCAGTTGGCGCAGCGCGAGGGAATGCGGCGCATGATGAAATTGTCAATGCGCTCCTTGCGCCAGCCCGAGACTACGTCGTAGCCCTCATCGAGCTTTTCCAGGAAGCTGGGAATCTCGGCCGGATCGTGCTGCAGGTCGCCGTCCATGGCCAGGATGAACTCGCCCGAGGCGTGGTCGAAGCCGGCGGCTAAGGCTGAGGTCTGCCCGAAGTTGCGGCGGAGCTTGATGACCAAGACGCGGCTGTCGACGGCGGCAATTTCTTCCATGAGTTTATAGGTGCGGTCGTTGGAGCCATCATCGACCAGCACCAGCTCAAAACTCTCGCCCACCTGCTCCATTACCTGTTTCAGGCGCGCGTACAGGACGGTCACGTTCTCCTCTTCATTGTGAAAAGGAACGACAATTGAATACTTCGGCATGGTAATAGTATAGACGCGGACGGGATGAGAGTGGGGTAAAAACCTGGGCCGGAATGGGGCAAAACCTGGCGCCAGCGTGGCGTTTTGCCTGGCAAAAGGTCATTTTCAGCAGGAAAAAGACGCTTTTCAGCTATAAATCGGAAAATCTGGAGGGAGCAGGGGCCTTCAGCCCCCTGAATGAGCCGCTCTACCGGTCCAGTTCGTCGAGCAGCAACTGCATCTGGCTGGCGGCATGGTGATTGCCGCTCTCGGTGGCGCACCGGATGCCGGCCTTGAAGCGCTCGATGGCCTCTGGGATGCGGCCGGCTGCGGCCAGCGTCTGCGCGGCCTGCGAGTAGCCAGCCGTGTAGCCGGGCTCCTTGGCCAGCAGCGCGTCGAACTCGGCCAGCGCCGCGTCTGTCTCGCCACGGTTGGCCAACTCCACCCCCAGCCCGTAGCGGGCGAAGTTGTTGTTCGGGTCCTGCTCCAGAATTGCTTTCAGCGCTTGAATCTTGTCCATTTTGCTCGCATCGGGCCCAGCAGCGCCCAGAAGAATTTGCGTAATTGAGGCCGATTGCCGAAACTGGAAGAGTACGCCCTTTCAGATCGGCCGCCGCCAGCTTCATTGTACCCGGGCCGTGGGCAAAGCCGAGAGGCGAACAGGAAACAGGAACCAAGCCAGCGAACGGAGCAGACCCGCAATGAGTTCCACGGAAACCCACCCCGCCGCGCGCACCGTGGCCAGCACCCAATCGGCGATGACCGAGCTGATCTTGCCCAACGACACCAACACCCTGGGCAATCTGCTGGGCGGGCGGCTGATGCACTTCATCGATCTGACCGGCGCCATGGCCGCCTACCGGCACTCGCGCACCCATGTCGTCACCGCCGCCATGGACCATATCGACTTCATTAACCCTGCCAATATCGGCGACCTGCTGATTCTCAAGTCCAGCGTCAACCGCGCCTTTTCGACCTCGATGGAGGTGGGCGTGACGGCCTGGGCGGAGAATACGCTGACCGGCAAGATGCAGCACGTGGCCAGCGCCTACCTGGTTTTTGTGGCCATCGATCTGAACGGCCGGCCGGTGCGCGTGCCGGCGCTGCTGCCGGAGACCGACGACGAAAAGCGCCGCTACGCCGACGCTCTGCTGCGGCGCCAGCATCGCGAGGCGGAGACCGCGCGGCGCAAAGCGCGGCTAGCCGCCGCCACGTCGCCGGGCGAGCCCCCTAACCCCAACCCTTAATTGAATTGAAATGCACCTCTAACGCATCTCAGAAGCAAGGTAATTTTCAAGAACAAGAATTTCGGAAACAAGAAAAGGAGCAATCTGACACTATGGCTCATTCATCTGCCATGCCCTCGCCCACGGCTCTGCCCGGGGTTTCCAAGATCATCGCGGTCGGTTCCGGCAAGGGCGGCGTCGGCAAAACCACGGTCTCCGTCAACCTGGCCATTGCGCTCGCGCAGTTGGGTCAGCGCGTGGGCCTGCTCGATGCCGACGTCTTCGGCCCCAACGTGCCGCTGATGATGGGATCGACGCAGTTGCCGGCCCTGGGCGAGAACAACATGATCGAACCCAACCTGACGCACGGCGTGAAAACCATTTCCGTCGGCTACCTCTCCCCCGGCGACAAGCCGATGGTGATGCGCGGGCCGATGCTCCACAAGGTCATCCAGCAGTTTCTGCAGCAGGTGGCTTGGGGCGAGCTCGACTACCTGATCGTCGATCTGCCTCCGGGCACCGGCGACGTGGTGCTTTCGCTGGTTCAGTCCGTGCCGCTGACCGGCGCCGTGGTCGTCTCCACCTCCAGCGACGTCTCCTTGCAGGACGCGCGCAAGGCCGTGGGAATGTTCGCCGAGGTGGACGTGCAGGTGCTGGGCATCGTCGAGAACATGAGCTTTCTTACCTGCCCGCACTGCCACCAGGAGATCGACATCTTCTCCAGGGGAGCCGTCGAGAGCACCGCGAAGCAGTTCAATGTTCCCTTCCTGGGATCGATTGAGATGATGCCCGCCATCCGCGAGGGCGGCGACAGCGGCCTGCCCGTCACCGTAGCCGGGCCCGAGAGCCCGCAGGCGGCCGAGTTCTTCGCCGTGGCGAAAAAGCTGATGGGGTTGGCCACGGCCGCCGCCGATGCGGCCAGCGACGTGATGGAACTCCGCTAGAACCGTATCTTCGCAATCTCCCAGGTCCCAAAAACGGGACCTGGGGCACCCGGCACCCGGCTGGCCATCTCTGCTACCCGCATGCCCTATATAGGGTCGGGCCGAATCTCTATCGCTTCTGAGAACGATGCCGCTGGCATTGCAGCGGGCTCAATGCTGATGCAGTGCTGGCAGAACCAGCCGCTTTCCGCGGAACAGGGCCGCGCAGACCCGGACGGTCTCTGCGTCCAGTTGGCTGCCGGCCTCGGTTTCAATCTGTTTCAAAACAACCTCAAGCTCGATCGCCGGCCGGTAGGGCCGATGGGAGGCCATCGCCTCCACCATGTCCGCCACTGCCAGCACCTTGGCTTCAGGCAGAATCGCATCCCCCATCAAGCCATGGGGATAGCCGGAACCGTCCAGCCTTTCATGATGCTGGCGCACGATCTCGGCAATGGGCCAGGCGAAGGGAATGTCTTTCAGAATGGTGTATCCGGTCTCCGGGTGCTCG